>ERZ772968.130-NODE-130-length-33676-cov-8.360162_pt1 | contig 33676 bp, 24 predicted proteins | sample MGYA00580674_ERZ772968 | MGnify/ENA primary metagenome ERZ772968 (study PRJEB29015, sample SAMEA2737940) | human oral metagenome | biome: human oral; feature: human-associated habitat; material: dental | place: China | collected 2138 ...
CACTCGTCATGAAGTTCTGGTTCCCGGACACCCCGGGGTGGATGTGGTCGGCGATATTCCTCACGCTCCTCGTCCTGCTCAACGCGCTTTCGGCCCGCGCCTACGGCGAGGGCGAATTCTGGTTCGCCCTCATCAAGGTGGTCACCGTCGTCGTCTTCCTCGTGCTCGGCGTACTCATCATCTTCGGGATCATGGGCGGAAAATCCCCGGGCTTCGAGAACTGGACCAAGGGCGAAGCGCCGTTCGTCGACGGAGGCCTGGGAATCCTCGCCATCTTCATGGTCGCGGGCTTTTCCTTCCAGGGCACGGAACTCGTGGCGGTCGCCGCCGGGGAAACCGAGAACCCCGAGCAGACCGTCCCGAAGGCGATACGAACGATCTTCTGGCGCATCCTGCTTTTCTACATCGGGACCATCGCGGTCATCGGATTCCTCGTCTCCTACATGGACCCGAACCTCCTGCGCAACGACGAAACCGACGTCGCCTACTCCCCCTTCACCCTGGTCTTCGACCGCGCGGGAATCGCCGCGGCGGCTTCCGTCATCAACGCCGTCATCCTCACGTCGATCCTCTCGGCCGGAAACTCGGGCCTGTACGCCTCCACCCGCATGCTCTACGCCCTTTCGCGCCAGGGAAACGCCCCCGCTTTCCTGGGACGCACGAACTCCCGCGGCGTGCCGGTTCCCGCCCTCGCGGTCACCGCGGCGATCGGCGCCGCGTGCTTCGTCTCTTCGCTGATCGGCGACGGCGCCGCGTACACGTGGCTCGTCAGCGCCTCCGGACTGGCCGGATTCATAACCTGGATGGGCGTGGCGTGGTCTCATTACAAATTCCGAAAAGCCTTCCTCGCGCAGGGGCATTCCTTGGAAGAGCTGCCCTACCGGGCAAAGTGGTACCCGGCCGGGCCGCTGCTCGCGATGGCCATGTGCGCGATCGTCATCGTCGGTCAGAGCTACGAGGCTTTCGACGCCAAAGAGGGCCTCGACGTCATGACGCTCCTGTCTTCCTACATCGGCCTCCCCCTCTTTTTGGGCGTGTGGGCGATCCACAAGCTCGTCACCCGCGCGCCGAAAGTGCAACCGATCGAAGCCGACCTTTCCCGCGTTTCCAGCGACGGCCGCGAGTCCGAGGAGGCCTTCGGCGGCTGATTTTCGGCGAGCCGCGTGCCGCTCAGATTCGAACTTTCGGTCCGACGCTTCAGACTCGGCATCGGCGACCCCGCTTCGGAGGGCATCGGCGATCCCGCTTCGGGCGTGGACCGCTCAGCGAAGCCTGCGGGAGTCCGCGTCGAGGAGGCCGGCGGCTCTAGCATTGTTCCCATGAACATCGACCGCATCGGGATCGTCGGAACCGGACTGGCGGGCTTGCGCGCGGCGGCCGAGCTCCGCGAGGCGGGGTTCGCCGGCTCTATCGTCGCCTGGGACGCCGAGGGCACGCCGCCCTACGACCGCCCTCCCCTGTCCAAGAACCTCTTTGACAACCCCGTCCGCCCGCTGGCGGACCAAGGGCTCGGCGACCTCGCGAGCCTCGGCGCGGAAGTCGTTCCTCATCCCGTCGAACGGCTGCGGCGCGGCGACGGAGCGTGGTTGGCGGACGAGACGCCGGTCGATGCCGCGATCATTGCGTCGGGAAGCTCGCCCGGGACCGGCGCGCCCGGAGCTTTCGCCCTTCACACGGCGGCCGACGCGCTGCGGCTCGCAGATTCGCTCGCGCCCGGCGTCAGACTGGACATCGTCGGAGCGGGTTGGATCGGAACCGAGCTCGCCTCGGTCGCAAGCGCGGTTTGCGAGGTTCACCTGTGGGAGTCCTCGCTCCACATCCTCGGGCGCACCTTCGGCGGCGCGGTCGACGACCTGTGGTCCGGTTGGCTCGACGACGCCGGAGTGAGCCTCCACCTCGGCCAAAGATGGCCAATCGAAGGAGAATCCGCGGAAGGCTCGCAGTCGGGGCCGGCCGAGGGGCCGGCGTCGTCGGCCGGGCAGAGGCCGCGGCCGCTCAATCGGCCTTCGACGCCGGAACGGCGGGTTCTTGTGCAGGCCGTCGGCGCGGCGCCTAGCTTTCCCGCGATCGAGCCCGCCGTCGACGTCGGCGTCCGGGGCGCGCTCGTCACCGACATGTGGACCCGAGTCCTTCGCAACGGCCAACCGGTCGAGGGGCTGTACGCCGTTGGAGACTGCGCGGACGCCCTCACTCCGCACGGCCCCCGGAAGGGCGGACATTGGACGAAGGCGCTCGCCGACGGGGCTTTCACAGCGGCGGCCGTATGCGGCGGAAAGCCGCCCAGGTTTTTGGCGCCGCCGGAGGTCTTCTCCGCCCAATTCGGCAGACAGATCGGCTTCGTCGGCGCAATCCCAGGCCTTGCCGAGGGCGTTCCAGGGCGGGCCGACGGCGCCCGAGGGTCCGCCGACGGAGCGTCCGAGGGACCCTCTCCCGACCTCGAAGGCCCTTGGAGTGCATCCGACGCCGGAGGCATTCTCGGCGGCGAGCGCATCGACACGGCCGAAGGGCTCGTCATCCGTTGGGAGAAGGCGGGCGAACTCGCAGCGTTGCTGGCGATCGACTCGCCGCGGGAACTTTCTCGCGCCCGAAAAACGCTCAGAGTCAGGCTGTGATCCTCGTCTCGGATTGGGGTATTTTATAAGGGTCACACACGAAGGAGCGTGAGCATGCCTACCGACCTCACCGAAACAGGCGGCGGATTCGACGTCGTGCAAGCCTACATGGACCACGTCAAACGCATCGATCCGAGCCTCGCCAACGAGGATTTTTCCGATCTGATCTCCGCCCACCGGCGGCTTTCCGAACAGGCCAACGGCAGAACCGCTCTGGCGTTGGAAGGATCGACCGTCCTGTGCGTCACCGAAGACATCCCCTTTCTCGTCGACTCGGTCTCCATCGCGATCAAGGCCCGCGGCTACGCCGTCACCCGGCTGTTTCACCCGGTCATCGACGGTGAATCGTGGATTGCAGCCGACGTCGCGCCGACGCCCGACGCCGCCCTCGTCGAGGCGCTCAACGACGTCGTCGGCGACGTCCACGCGACGGTCGCCGACTGGTCCGAGATGACCGAGCTCGCGCGCAAAGCCGCGACGACGCTGTCCGGAAACGACCGCAAGACGCTCGAGTGGATAGCCGACGGATCGTTCACGATCCTGGGGGCCTTCGACGACGAGCAGACGCTCGGCCTCGCCGCCAGATACCCGGATCTGCGCAAACAGCTCGAACACCTGGCCACCATTTCTCCCCGGCAGGCGGCCAGCCGCCACTTCGCGCCGACGCTCATCCACACAAAGTCGAGCTACCGGTCAAGCGTGCACCGCAATGCATACATCGACGTCTTCGCAATGGGGCCCACGATCATCTTCGGCCTCATGACCGCCGACACTTACGCGTCCTCCGTTCTGGCCACGCCTCTTGCAGCCTCGCGGGCGAACGCCGTGATGGACGCCTCCGGGCTGCCCCGCGACTCGCATTCCGGCAAGGACCTTCTCCAGATCCTGGAAAGCTATCCTCGCGACATCCTCATGCTCTTGAGCCCCGAGGCCCTGCTCGCCGACGTCTCGCGCATCTCCCAATCGCGAACCACCACGATCCTGCACTCCGACATCTTCCCTGGGGCAGTCGCATGCTTGGTGGTGACTCCCCGCGAGCATTTCACCGCGCACTCCCACGCGCGGATCGCCCAATTGGTCGAAGAGACCTTCGCCAGCTCCGAAATCGACACGCAGCTCGACGTCAGCTCCGGCCCGCTTGCTTACATGAGCTATATCGTGTGCGGGGCGAAAACCGACGTCGACGAAGAAGAATTCGCCCGTGTCGTGGCCCGAGCCACGCTTGACTGGGACGAGGGCTTCGTCGTCGCCGCCGAATCCGCCGCCGACGTTTCCCTTGTGCCTGCCGCCTATAAGACGGAGTACTCGCCGGAAACCGGCGCCCGCGACGCCGCCCGGCTGGCGAAGCTCGAACCCGGGGGCTTCGAGCTGGAGCTCTACGCCCCCGAAGGCTCCCCCGACGCCCGCCGTCTCAAGGTCTTCGTGCGCGAAGAGGTCTCGCTCACCCGAATCCTGCCGATATTCTCGAACTTCGACCTCGTCGTCACCGACGAACGCCCGTACACATTCGGCGACGCAAAAATGTTCGACTTCGGTTTGCGGGCTGAAAGCCCCGAACGCTGGACCGACGCCGACGAACGGTTCGTTGAAGCCGTGACGGCGGCGTGGACGGGCGAGATGGAGTCGGACTCGCTGAACGCCCTCGTGCTTTCAGCCGGACTCATGAAGTCCCAGGTGTCCGTTCTCCGCGCCCTTGTGGGCTATCTGCGGCAGGCGGGCCTGCCCTTCTCGCGAACCTACCTGCGCGAATCCCTCGTGAAAAACCCCGAACTGGCAAGGGCTTTCGTCGAGTACTTTGAGGCCAGGTTCCAGCCCGGCAACGCCGCCGATCCCAGCGAACTGCGCGAAGCCCTGGTCGAAGGCGTCGGAAAGGCGGCGTCCCTCGACGACGAGCGGATCGCCAACGGACTTCTCGCGGTCATCGACGCCGTCGTGCGCACGAACGCCTATTTGACCGGGGCGGCTTCTCTCGCCTTCAAGCTCGAGCCGCGTCGCATCGGATTTCTTCCCGAGCCTCGGCCCCTATATGAAATATGGGTGTACTCGCCTCGCGTGGAGGGCGTGCATCTGCGTTTCGGCCCGGTGGCCCGCGGCGGGCTGCGCTGGTCAGACCGCAGGGAGGATTTCCGCACCGAGATCCTCGGTCTGGTCAAGGCCCAGGCAGTCAAAAACGCCGTCATAGTGCCCGCCGGATCGAAGGGCGGCTTCTTCGCCAAACGCCTGCCCAATCCAGCCGCAGACCGCGACGCGTGGCTGGCCGAAGGCATAGCGGCATACCGGATCTTCATCGGCGCGCTGCTCGACGTCACGGACAACCTCGTCGACGGGAAGGTCGTCCCGCCCGAGGGACTGGTCCGCTACGACGGAGACGACACGTACCTCGTCGTCGCGGCGGACAAAGGAACCGCGACGTTCTCCGACATCGCCAACTCCGTCTCGCGCGCCTACGGGTTCTGGTTGGACGACGCCTTCGCCTCCGGCGGTTCGGCCGGGTTTGACCACAAGAAGATGGGAATCACCGCCCGCGGGGCGTGGGAGTCGGTCAAGCGGCATTTCCGCGAGCTCGGGATCGACACCCAGTCTGAGGAGTTCACGGCCGCAGGCATCGGCGACATGTCCGGCGACGTCTTTGGAAACGGCATGCTGCTGTCCGAGCACATCCGCCTGGTGGCCGCCTTCGACCACCGATCGATTTTCCTCGACCCGGACCCCGACCCCGCGGTCTCCTTCGCCGAGCGCAAGCGTCTGTTCGAGCTGCCGCGTTCCTCGTGGGCAGACTACGACGCCTCGGCCATCTCCTCAGGCGGCGGGGTCTGGCCCCGATCGGCCAAATCCATCCCGGTCTCCCCCGAGGTTCGCCGACGGCTCGGACTCGATGAGGCCGTGGAGTCCCTCACCCCGGCGGAGGCCGTCCGCGCCATCCTCACCGCTCCCGTCGACTTGCTGTTCAACGGAGGGGTCGGCACATACGTCAAGGCCAGCGACGAAACCCACGAACAAATCGGGGATCCGTCCAACAACGCCGTCCGCGTCAACGGCGCCGACCTTCGATGCACGGTCGTCGGCGAAGGCGGCAACCTGGGATTCTCCCAACGCGGACGCATCGAGGCAGCCTTGGCCGGCGTGCGGATCAACACCGACGCGATCGACAACTCGGCCGGTGTGGACACTTCCGACCACGAGGTCAACATCAAGATCCTCCTCGCGCCGCTGGTCGCCTCGGGCGAACTGACCGGCGCCGGGCGCGACGAACTCCTCGCCTCCGTCACGGACGACGTCGCCGCGCACGTCCTGCGCGACAACTACGAGCAAAATGTCCTGCTCGGCAACGCCCGAGCCCTCGGACCGGCCATGGCCCACGAACACATCCGCCTCATGCACTGCCTCGAAGAGCGAGGCGACCTCGACAGGCGCCTCGAATTCCTTCCCAGCGACGCCGCCCTGCTCGAACGCGCCGCCTCGCTCGACCGCGGCCTGACCAGCCCCGAATTCTCAGTCCTGACGGCCTACACGAAAATCGCCCTCAAAAAGGACATCCTGGAGTCCTCCCTGCCCGACGACGAATGGTTCGCCCGCGACCTGCGCGGCTACTTCCCGCCGCAAATCGCCGCCGCCTACGCCGACAGACTGGCAAGCCACCCCCTGGCCCGCCAGATCGTCGCCAACGCCGTGGCAAACTCGATCGTCAACCGAGGCGGCCTGACCTTCACACTCCGCGCGATCGAGGACACCCAGGCCGCGGTCGAAGACGTCGTGCGCGCCTTCGCCGCCGCCCGGGAGATCCTTGACCTCGCCGGATTCACCGACGCCGTCCAGGCCCTCGACAACCGCATCCCCGCCCAGACCCAGACCAAGCTCTACCTCGGCTTCAGGCGCACGCTCGACGCCGCGGTCCGCTGGCTCATCCAGGCGCCGGCCGCGCCCATCGGCGACACGGTGGAACGATTCGCCGCCGTCGGCGATTGGATCGGACGCCTCGACGCGTTTCTGGCCGAACCCGATCTGAGCAGGCGTTCGCAGGAAATCGACGAGGCCGCGGCCACGGGGGTGCCCGAGACGCTGGCCGCCGTCTTCTCCGATCTGACAAGGGCCACGGCGCTTATGGACGCAATCGACACCGCCTCCCGCACGGGCGAGGATCCCGGCGAGGTCTTGCGTGTCATGTTCGATGTCTACGGCCGGTTTTCGATCGGCAGACTGCTCGAACTCGACGCCGCGCTTCCGGTGACCGACGTGTGGACGGCCACGGCGCAGTCGGCCACGGAGGCCGATCTGCGTGCGGCGGCGGTGGCCCTTACCGAGCGCATACTCGCCGACACGGAACAGAGCGCCGATCGGGTCGCAGCATGGCTCGACGAACGCCCTGGCTCGAAGCGGGCCATTGAGGCGACCGCCGCGCTGGCCGACTCACAGGAAGCCTCCCTCGCCTCGCTCGTCGTCGTTTTGCGCTCGATGCGCGCGCTCGCCAGAAGCTAGGGCCGCCCCTCCAAACGGTCAACCGGCAGGCCGCGGGAAGCCCGACGTCCGAGGCCGCACGGGCACAGCTGCCGTGGCTTTGGCGCCGGCGTGGCTTTGGCGCCGTCGGGCAAATTGAGCGGGCGCAAAAGCTGTGCGGATGCGACAGGCCTCAAATAAAACAAACAGAATCCACACGAACTGGACCCAAACGACGGCAAAACGGAGGGGCTCCCCTTCAAGAGAGGAGCCCCTCCGCCTGATTCTTCAACCGGCATAGGCGGCTCTGGACCGCCGGTCCAACGGTTTGGGACCGCGGGGCGGGCTGCGCCTCTAGGCGCGCCCGCGCCCCTAGATCACGGTGTCCAGAAGCCTCGTCGGATTTCCGAAGCGATGGTTCGTGGCCGACACGGCTTGCTCCTGAACGAAGGGAAGCAGCTCGATCCGCCCGCTGCCGGTGACCGGTTCGGCGTAGACGCCGACGTCGACGCTTCCGCCGACGGCCTCGGCCAGCGCCTTCGGATCGGCGCCGATGAGCCGGAAACGCACTCCGTCGGCCGAGTTCGCCCGCGTGGCGGCATAGGCGAGGAAGTCATCCTCGGATTCGAGCACGACCTCGGCGCCCCTCGACTCGAGGAAGTCGACAGCCTGCTTGGGAAGCGCCGCGGACGTCGAGACCCTGGGGCGGGCGCCGATCGCCAAAGCGCCGGCGGCCAACGCCATGACGTCTCCGGATCCCGCGCCTGACTGGCGAATGACGACTTCGGGGAAGGGAATGTAGCGCAGAACGTTTTTTTCCACCCCGAGGGCGCTGGGGTCTGCCGGCTGGAAATGACCAGACAAAGCCTTGTCCATTCCCTCGACGACGGCGAGGAAACGATCCTGGTCGACGCCGTCCATCGTCTCGGCGATCACCCGCGCCCCGCACAGCGTCTCGTTCGAAATCTGGGCGCGGCCGAGGTCCTTGTCCGCCCATTCGACGTGCCCGAGTCCGATGAGATAGTTCGGGCCTCCGGCCTTCGTCCCGGCGCCCACCGAGGAGCGCTTCCATCCGCCAAACGGCTGGCGGCGCACGATCGCGCCGGTGATGCCGCGGTTGACGTAGACGTTGCCGGCCTGAACCTGGTCGAGCCAGGCGGAGATCTCCTCGGGATCGAGCGAGTGCAGGCCGGCGGTGAGACCGAAGTCGACGGCGTTCTGCCAGGCGATCGCCTCACCGAGGGTGTCTGCCCTCATGACGCCGAGAATCGGGCCGAAGTATTCGGTCAGGTGATACTCGCTCATCGGCATGACGCCGGCGCGCACGCCGGGGCTCCAGAGTTTGTCGTCGATCTTGCGCGGCTTGATCGCCCATGCCTCGCCTTCGCCGAGCTCCGTCAGGCCCTTCAACAGCTTGCCGTGCGGAGGTTCGACCATCGGGCCCATCTGGGCGGCGAGGTCGTGGGGATGCCCGAGCTTGAGCGAGCGGACGGCGTCGCAGAGCTGACGCTGGAAACGCTTGGAGAATCCGACCGACCCGACGAGGATCACGAGCGAGGCCGCGGAGCACTTCTGGCCGGCGTGGCCGAAGGCCGAGTAGACGACGTCCTTGACCGCGAGGTCGATGTCGGCATTCGGGGTGACGATGATCGCGTTCTTGCCGGAGGTCTCGGCGAACAGGCGAAGGTCGGGGCGCCACGAGCGGAACATCCGCGCCGTGTCGATCGAACCGGTGAGGATCGTCTGATCGGTCTCTTCGACGAGGACCTTCCCGTAGGAGGACTTGTCCATGCACACGAGGGCGAGGACGTCGCGGGGGACCCCGGCCTCCCACATGAGCTTCGCGAGGTAGGATCCCGTGCGCCGAGTCAGCTTGGCCGGTTTGTAGACGACGCCGGAGCCGGTCGCCAGCGCTGCCAGCACGCCGCCCGCGGGAATGGCGATCGGGAAGTTCCACGGAGGCGTCACGAGGGTCGTGCGCACCGGAACGTACGCGGCGCCTTCGAGAGAGTCGAGCTCCTCGGCGAGGTCCGCGTAGTAGAGCGCAAAATCGATGGCCTCCGAGACTTCGACGTCGCCCTGGTCGATGGCCTTTCCGGCCTCGCTCCCGGCGACTTCGATGAGCTCGCCGCGGTGGTCCTCGATGGCCTGGGCGACGGACCGCAAGACCTGCGCCCGCTCCTTGCCCGTGCGCGCCGCCCACTTTTTGGCTGCACCGGCCACGGACTGGACGACTTTGCGGGCCTCGGCGTCGGAATTGAGCATGTTCTCCGCGACGACGTCGGCCCCGAGCTTCGAGTCGGGAATGCGCGAGGCTATCTTCTCAGCCCATTCGATGTTCGCGTGCAGCGCGGGATCGGTGTCGCGAGTGTTCTCAAAACGGTCGGGCACAACGGTGCGCTCGAAGCGATTCTGCTTGCGGCGCGGCCCGTAGGCCAAGCCCGGGACAAGCCCGGCGGCGTCGCGGAAACGCTTCTCCTCCAAGGCGAAGGTATCGGCCTTCTCCAAGTCGAACACGTTCGACATGAAATTCTCCGGCGCCGCGTTCTCTTCGAGGCGGCGCACGAGGTAGGCCACCGCCACGTCGTACTCCTCGGGCCTGACGACGGGCACGTAGTAGAGAAGCGGGCCGACGGTGTCGCGCACGGCGTGAGATTGCGGCGTCGCCATTCCCGCAAGCATCTCGTAATCGACGCCGGAGGCGATGCCCCGCTCGCGCACAAGCTCGTATCCGTAAGCCATCGTGAAGAGGTTCATGCCGGCGATGCCGATGTTGACTGCGTCGACCCTCTCGGGGGTCAGCGCGGCGTCGAGGCACGCGATGTAGTTGGCGTCCGTGTCGGCCTTGTTCGCCTGAACGGTCAGCTCCCATCCGTGCATCGTCGCATCCACTCTTTCCATGGAAAGGTTGGCGCCCTTGACGATGCGCACCTTGATCGGGGCGCCGCCCCGGGCGCGGCGGGCCTGCGCCCACTCGGTCAGCCCGTTGAGCCTGCCGAGGGCGTCGGGAAGGTAAGCCTGAAGGACGATTCCTGCGCGGTATCCGAGGAATTCCTCGCGATCCAAGATTCGCGTGAACACGTCGATAGTCAGATCGAGGTCTCGGTACTCCTCCATGTCCAGGTTGATGAAGGTGCTGGATGCGGCTGCGAGCCTGTAAAGCGGGAGAAGCTTCTCGACGGCTTCCTCGACGGCCGCCGCGTGGCCGTAGGGCGCGTGAGGCCCGATGACCGCGGAGACTTTGAGGGAAACGTAGTCCACGTCGTCGCGTTCGATGAGGGCCGCAGTCGCCTCCATGCGGTGGGCCGCCTCCTTGTCGCCGAGGACTGCCTCGCCCAGAAGGTTGAGGTTGAGCCGAGAGCCGTCCGCACGGAGCTTCGCAATCGCCGGGCCGAGCTTGTCGGGCGTCACGTCGAGGACCAAGTCGCCGACGAGCATCGCGAAGACGCGGCGGGCGGCCGACGACGCCAGCGAGGGAACGAAGGGCGCGATCCTTCCGCCGACGTTCGCGGGCGCCGCGAGGTACGGGGGCAGGAAAGCGGAGTCGCGCTTGGACAGATGCTTGAGGTTGCGGGCGGCCACGCCGTGGTCTTCAGGGCGGATGACCCCGTCCACGAAGTTCACCGTGTAGTCGAGGCCTCCCTCGTGGTCGAGAACCTGCGACAAAAGCTTGGCGGATCGCGCCGTCGGGTAGGCCCGTGCGGCCTCGCTCCACTGGCGGGCTCGTTCCACTGCGCGATCAATGAGAACGGGGTCAATCGTCATTGTCGGATCCTTTCGTCAACGTCTATTCGGTCTTTAGTGTAAGGGATTCTTTTACCCTTTCCGCACAAAACCGGGAAGAAACTTCGCGGAGCCGACGCCGCCCGCCCATGCGGAATGGCCGGCGCGGCTCCGAGAGCCCCTGGAAACGGCGGATTCAGTGGGAAAAATGGCGCGCGCCCGTGAGGTACATCGTCACACCGGCTTTCCGGGCGGCCTCAATTACTTCCGGGTCGCGAACCGATCCGCCGGGTTGCACGACGGCGCGCACCCCTGCCTCGAGAAGGACCTCGAGGCCGTCGGCGAAGGGGAAAAAGGCGTCGGAGGCGGCGACCGAGCCCGCGGCCCGCTCGCCGGCCCGCGCCACGGCGAGGCGGCACGAATCGACCCTGTTGACCTGCCCCATCCCGATTCCCACCGTGGCGCGCGAGTCGGCCAAAAGAATCGCGTTGGACTTTGCCGCGCGCACCGCGCGCCACGCGAATGCCAGATCTCGCAAAGTCGCCTCGTCGGCGGGCTCTCCGGAAACCAGGCGCCATTGCGCGGGGTCGTCGCCTTCGGCGTCGATCCTGTCGCGTTCCTGAACGAGCGCTCCCCCGGATATCGGCCGAATGTCGCGCGCAACGTCGACCGGCTCGACTCGAAGGATCCGCAGATTCTTCTTGGATGAGAGAACCCTCAACGCCTCGGCGCTGAACGAGGGGGCGGCGATCGCCTCGGTGAAGATCGGAGCCACTTGCTCGGCCATCGCGGCATCGACCTCCCTGTTGGCGGCGATGACGCCGCCGTAGGCCGAGATCGGGTCGCAGGCGTGGGCCGCCGCGTGCGCCTGCGCGACGTCCTCGGCCACGGCCACGCCGCAGGGGTTGGCGTGCTTGACCACGGCCACGGCGGGCTCGGCGTGGTCGTAGGCTGCCCGCACTGCGGCGTCGACGTCCTGGTAGTTGTTGTAGCTCATTTCTTTCCCGCCGAGCTGAACGGCTCCCGCGACCCCGCCCTCGCCCGCCGAGTAAAGCGCGGCCGCCTGGTGGGGATTCTCGCCGTAGCGCAGATCGGCGACTTTGACGCAGCCAAACAGCTTGTCTTCTTCGCCCGCAGACGTTTCCGGACGGCCTGCTCCGCCGGCGGCGACTCCCGAAAACTCCGCCTCGCCGACGTTGCCCCAAAGCCCTTCGCCGCCGACGTCCGCGCCCCCCGCGGCCGCTTCCCCCGCAACGGCTTTCCCGTGAATCTTCGCCGTCCAGCGGGCGATCGCCGCGTCGTAGGCGGCGGTGCGCGCGAAGGCCTTCGCCGCGAGGGCCGCCCGCTCGCCGGCGTCGAAGCCCCCTCGCCGGGCGGCCTCGGCTGCGCAGGCGTAGTCCGAGGGGTCCGTGACCACAGCCACGCTCGCATGATTTTTCGCGGCGCCCCTGATCATCGAGGGCCCGCCGACGTCGATCTTCTCGATGCACTCCTCGTAGTCCGCCCCCGAGGCGACGGTCCGGGAGAAGGGATAGAGGTTGACGACCACGAGGTCGAAGCCTTCGACGCCGAGCTCGGCCAGCTGCCGCATGTGTTCCGGGCGTCGCCGGTCTGCGAGGATTCCCGCGTGGACCGCGGGGTGGAGGGTTTTGACCCGGCCGTCAAGGCACTCCGGGAACGAGGTGATCTCGCTGATTTCCGTCGCCGGCACGCCCGCCGACCGAATGGCCTCGGCCGTTGAGCCGGTTGAGACGATCTCGCAGCCGACGCCGTGAAGCGCCGCGGCGAGCTCTTCGATGCCTGCCTTGTCAAAGACGGAAATGACCGCTCTGCGAATGGGAATGCGCATGTCTCTCCTTTCCGGCGCCCAGGCGTGCGACGCCGAGACTTCGCTCCCCGATGGTCAATCCCATCCAACGCCAGTCGCCGACGCATTCATAATACGGCTCGACGCGCATGCGCGTCAGTCGGAAAAGCCGAGCAAGTAGAGGAAGGCGTCCAGATCGCCGAAGGAAGTGACCGTGAGCGTCACCCTGTTGAAGAGCAGGAGCACGGTGATGCATCCACATAAAATGGCCAGGAACACGATTCCCGACCGGGCCAGGACCCCCCATGCCGCGTGGTGGCCCTCCCATCGAAAGCGGTGGCCGTACACCACGGCGCAAACGATGCACGCGACAGTCAAAAGGAAGCTGACGAAGATCGTCCCTCCGCCGGTTATGGCAAACATCAGCCCTTTCCGTTCCATGCCAAGGCGGCGGGCAGCTCCTTGCGCCACACACCCCAGTTGTGGCCCCCGATGGGCTGGAGCAGCGAGGTGATTTTGACCGCCGGCGTCGATATTCTCTTGAGTTTCTGAACGAAGGCGGCCGACTTTGGGTCGCCTTTGGAACCCGTGACGTAAAGCCGCTGCGGCCACGCCTTTTGTTTGGACAACAGATTAGACACGCTGAATTCTCGCCGAACACGAGGCGGCGCACCCAGCAAACGCCCCGTCTCCGGCTGATCGTAGCCGGAAAATGAGATGATCTTGGAAAAAATCTGGGGATGGGTGAGGCCGAGGACGGCGGAACAGTAAGCGCCGTAGGAGGCGCCGGCGATGGTCCATCCCTTTCGCGTCTTCTCGGTGTTGGGAAAATTGTGGCGAACCATGCCGACGATGTCGTTTACCACCCAGGATCCGACGGCGGGCCGCCCCTTGATGTCGACGCAGTCGGGAGACGTGGCGTCGACCTTGAGCGACGGGATCGCCATAATCGTGTTCGGATGCTTTTTCATGGCATTTTGGAGATTGAGCTGCGTGGGAACCTTGTAGGGGTTGCCAGGGTATCCGTGCAGCATGAGCATGACCTTGTAGATTTTCCCGTTCGTCGGCGAATAGTTCTTAGGCGTCCACACCCATACGGGAAGGCTGATCCCCGAGATCGGCCCCCTGAATTTCGTCTGGTAGGCGCCGTTCGAATCCTTCGTGAACCTGACCTTCCACCTCGAGTCTCCGTGGTGGCCCGGCAATTCGGGATCGCCGGCTTCGGGCCTGGGAACGGGCCTGCGGACCGGCGTCGTCGAGCCCTTTCCATCGGGTTTCATGAAGAAAAGGCCCGGCACGTCGCTCCAATTTGCGGCGTACCCGAGCGTCCGGTTCATCTGAATGCCCGTCATGCTGATGGCGCCCACGATGGCGGTCACCATGGCGGCAGAGGCCTGCGCCCGAATCTTGCGAGTGGGCTCGCGCCCGATGAGCCATACCGCGGCCGCCGCGCTGGCGACCGTCAATACGGCAAACACTATGAGCGTAAGAAGCTTATCTGGACCGAGCACCTATCCCCGCCTTTCTGCCTTCGACCCACCAGCCTTCGCGCGCCATTCGCCCGATTAGCTCAACCAACTGAACACGCTCGACTTCCTTAATTCGTTCTACCAGCGCTTCCTCGGAATCTCCCTCGAGAACCGGGCATGTTGTCTGTCCCAGAATCGGCCCCGTGTCCATTCCGGGGTCGACGACGAATAGAGTTGCGCCGGTTACCTTCACGCCGTACGCCAAGGCGTCGGCCGGACCGTGGATTCCAGGAAAGGAGGGCAAAAGGGCGTTGTGGGTGTTCACCACGCGTTGCGGGAACGCCGCTAGAAACTCGGGGCCGACGAGCTTGAGGAAGCCCGCGAGAACCACGATGTCGGGTGTGTACGCTGCCACGGCGTCGCGCAAAGACGCGTCCCACTCTTCCCGCGACGAATGCTCCGAAAGGACGCGGACAAACGTCGGAACTCCGGCCTCTTCGGCGGCCCGGATTCCGGCGGCGCCTCGACGGTCGGCGCCCACTGCGACGATCTGCGCCCCGTAAGATGGGTCGGCGCAGGCGTGCAGGAGGGCCTGCATATTCGATCCTGTGCCCGACACAAGCACCACGAGGCGAGTGGGACCGCGCTTGCTGCTCACTCGATAAATGTATCGTCACGCCGGTTCCCCTGCCACTTCGACGGGCGGGCAAACGTACGGTTTTCGAGGTCTCGCCTTCCATCTGAGGCCAAAGAGTCGGCGGCATCACGCGAAAGTCGATCGGCCTGTGGGGAGGAGAACCCCGTTGTCGAGGGCCCTTCTTCCGTCTCCTCCGCCGGCCCCGTTCTGCGGGAGCGGAGCGCGGCGGCCGCACGCGGAGCGACGAGCCCGAGCACGCACGGCAGCCCTATGGCCACGGCGAAACCAAGGGCGAGCGGAACGAGGCGAGGGCCGACGTCGGACATCCGCCCCGGGCCTAGGGCCCCTCCCGAAAGGAAGGCGGCCGCGGCGCCGAAGGCACAGAGGCAGGCCAGGCACGCCCCCGCCGCGGCGGACGCCTCTTTCAGACTCGAATAGGCGCGCGAGCGCCAAACGAACCACGCCAATGCGAGGAAGGCGAGAAGGACGGGAAGCCATGCCATCCGCACGCCCGGATTGGGCAGAGCGCCGAAAACCGGAATCGCGGGCAGCTGGAGGCTCGTCACGCCAAACGCCGAGAAATCCGTGCCTCGGCCCACGGAAAAACCCGCCCCCAGCGCGAAGGAGGCGACCCAGACGACGATGTTGGGAAGGTAGGCCAGCTGCACGACGGCGAGCATGGCGGCGCCGACGGCCCCTTGGACGTAGTAGCCGTTGATGGCGGCGATCGAGCTCCGGCCGAGAACGAGGGCGACGGCCAAAAGGCAGACGGAGACGACGGCGAGGGCGCGCAAGACGGGCCGAAGCTCGCCGCGACAGCCTTCAAGGAGTCCCCAGACGCGGCCGTCGGGGCGCGAGGTCCGCCAGCGGGCCCGGGCCATCGCAGCGCATGTGAGAGCCGCAGCCCCGACGGCGCCGCCGAAGCGCCCGGCGCCCGGAAGGGCGGCGAGCCCGACGAGAAGGGTGAAAGCGAAGGACGATGCCGCAGCCGAGGCCGCCTGAGCCCAGGAATCGACCCCCGTTGCGAGGAAAGAGCGAGAGACGAACCACCAGATGAGCAGAGTCACGCTCAACGGCATGAGGGTCACGCTTGCATTCCCGACCTCCGCCGAGCCTCCCATCGCCAGTAAAAAGATTGATGTTCCAGCCTTCGCGGCGTCGTGCCAATCGACGTGGCCGAGGGTCGGAGAAGAGACCGTCGCGGCGTAGGCGAAAATCGCAAAAACCGTGACCGTCGTCCACACGACCGCCAGCACCCTGACCGGGACCCAGGCGGCCGCAATGCATGCGCGGCGTTCCTCTGTGCTCATCAGGCCAATGGTCGCATCCCCCGTTTGGAAAAGGCGGACACACGCCGAAACTCCCCGCCTAGAATTTGTAAGACAAATTTGCCGCAAACGTGTATTCTTGAAGGCAAACGTCACTGACCAACGGTATTGCAACGAAGCGCCGCGAAACGTGAACGGCGCGTCGAGAAAGGGACTGGCAATGCAGATCGGCATCTTCGAAACATCCGAGGAAGCCTCGGCCGCCGCGGCGCGCGGCATCGTCGATCTTCTGGCCCGCAAGCCGAATGCGAACCTCGGCGTGGCAACCGGATCCACGCCCGAAGGCCTTTACTCCGAGCTGCGCGAGGCGCACGCCGCCGGGCGTTTCACCCTGGAGGGATCGGCCGCCTTCGCGCTGGACGAATACGTGGGAATCGCGGACGGCCATCCGGAAAAGTACCGCAACGTCTTGCGGCGAGAGCTTGTGGGGCCGGAAAAGACCGGGCTGACCGAGGCGGGCCTTCGCACCCCCGAGAGCGCGGACGCCGACCCGCGCCTCGCTGCAGGGCAGTATGAGGCGTCGATCGCTGCGGCGGGCGGCGTGGACCTGCAGATCCTCGGAATCGGCGCCAACGGGCACATCGGCTTCAACGAGCCGGGCGGATCGCTCGTTTCGCGCACCCGCGTCGAGGTTCTCTCGCGCCGAACGCGCACGGACAACGCCCGCTTCTTCGACGGCGACGTCGGCAAGGTCCCCTCCCGCTGCATCACGCAGGGGCTGGGAACGATCATGGAGGCCCGGTCCTTGCTCTTGCTCGCCTTCGGCGCTCAGAAGGCCGAAGCCGTGCGCCAGCTGATCGAGGGCGCTATCAGCGCGAAATGGCCCGCCACCGTCGCCCAGATGCATCCCGACCTCACCGTTTTCGTCGACGCCGAAGCCGCGGAACTCCTCGAATACGCCGACCTTTACCGCGAACGTTGGAGCCTGGCGTGACCGCCGGCCAAAGGCAGGCCGACGCCGTCGCAGGGGCAGGCCGCGTCTCCGTCGGCACCGGCGAGCCCGGCGTCGCGCTCGAAGCCATCGAGCCCGACGCGGTCGTCTCAGGCACGGTTTACGACGGCTATGGAAGGCAGGCCGGCGGCGGGCTCGTGCTCGAGGGCGGAGTCCTCGCCCGCGTGCTGCCGCGCGGCTATTCCGGCGAGGCCGACGTCTCGGGGGCCTTCATCGCGCCGGGGCTCGTCGACGTCCACTGCCACGGCGGAGGCGGCGCGTCCTTCCCCGACGACGTCGATCCCCGCTCGATACGCAAGGCGATCGAGGCCCATCGCGCTTCGGGGACGACGGCGCTTCTCGCCTCCCTCGTCTCGATGGCCGATCCCCTGCCGGCGATCCAGGCGCTCCTCCCCTTCTGCGAATCGGGCGACCTGGCCGGAATCCACATGGAGGGCCCGTACGTCTCTCCCCACAAGGCCGGCGCCCAGAATCCGGCCGCCATCCGCGGCGCCGACCCCGAAGAGCTCACGTCGTGGCTCGAGGAGGGCAAGGGCTTCGTCAAGACGATGACGATCGCCCCGGAGGCCGATCACGCCATGGAGGCCGTCCGAATCCTGCTCGCCCACGGCGCCAAGCCCTCCTGGGGGCACACCGCCGCAAGCGGAAAAACCGCGGCACAAGCCCTCGAAGCCACGTTGCGTTGCGCGGCCGAACTCGGCTTTGAGGGCGTGCCGCAGACGGTCACGCACCTGTTCAATGCGATGCCGCCGATCGACCATCGCGAACCCGGCCCGGTCAGGGAGTTTCTGGCGGCCGCCAGGGAAGGCGGCGCGATCGTGGAAACCATCGGCGACGGCGTCCATCTGGCCCCCGCCCTCGTCGAAGACGTGCACGGATGGGTGCGCGGAAACGCGGCGTTCGTCACGGATGCCATGGCCGCAGCCGGCATGCCCGAAGGGCGGTACGCGCTCGGGGGCCTCGACGTCGACGTGCGCGAGGGCGCGGCGCGGCTCGCGGGGAAGCAGACGATCGCCGGGGGCTGCTCCCGGCTGAGCGACCAGCTCGCGCTGTTCGCCCGGCGGGGCGCCCTCCCGTTCGGGCAGATCGTGCGCGCCTGCGTCGCCGCTCCCGCAAAGGCGGCCTCCATCGAGGGGGCGAAGGGCGTCACGCTCGATTTCGAGCTGGGCAAGCGGCCCAATTTCGTCGTCTTCGACCGCAGCTTCTCCCCCGTGTGCGTCGTCAGGGAGTGATCCGGCCCGCGATGCGCTCGGCCTCAGCCCCGCGCGAACGCCGCCCGGCCTTCCGCGCGGGGCTGAGGCCGATTTGAATCTCCGGCGTGAGGCGGGCCCTTGCGCCTCAGCCGGGCCAGCTGACTGGCCGACTCGGCCGGGCGGGAGCGAACCGGCGTTTCAGTCGATCTCGACGCGGAGTTTCAGGATTCGGCCGACGTCGTCCATTTCGGCGACGTCGCAACCGGACAGGGCGAAGACCTCGTCCGACGATCTGCGCCCCGCAACCGCCCAGCGGGCAAAGTGCTGCCCGTCCGGCTGCACTCTCGCCTTCCACACGTGGCGCAATTCGACGTTGCGATCAAAAAATTCGCGGTAGAAAGCCCTAACGGCGTCGATCCCTTCGACGGTGCCGCCGCGCCCGGGAAAAATCCGCGCCTGAGAGCTGAAGAGCGATACGAGCTCCTCGAAGTCTTCCGGCGCCTCGCCGGCCGTGTCCGAGAGGGCAAAATACCTGTCAAGCACAGTCTCGCCCTCGACGCCTCCGCCGCAAGCGCCGGCAACGCGGACAGCGTCCGCCGCGCAGCTATCGGCCTCGGCATCCGAACCTGACGTTTTGCCGACGGCTTCCCTTGCGTTTTCAGTCATTTCTCTCCGCCTTTCGCGTGATTTCGGACCGGCGGCCCCGACGAACTCCGCTCGGCCGATCCGATGATACCTCGGGGATTGGGCACACCCGGCGTTCCGCAGGAGGCTCCCACGGTGTGGGACGGCCCATGGGCATGCCGCCTCAACGCCTATAAGCTATCGATGTGAAGTCCCTGTACGCATTGAAGTATTGGTATACCAGACGCCTCGGGTTCGTCGTCTCCGCGTCTGTCCGCCGCGGAATCTCGCCAGATTTCTGGACGGCGGTCGGAGTGGCGGCCGCGGCGCTCGGAGCGTGGGCGATCGTCGAAGGCTGGTGGATCGCCGCCTTCGTCTTCCTGGCGGCCAGACTCGGAGGGGCGAATCTCGACGGCGCAGTGGCCCGCGCACGCGGCGTCTCCCGCCCTTTCGGCTTCGTCCTCAACGAGATCGGCGACCGTTTTTCCGACTTTCTCATCATGGCGGGCTTGGTCGGCCTGTCCGTTCGAACGGATTCGCCGACGTCGACGACGGCGCTTCTGCTCGCAGCGACCGCGGCGGCCACCCTGCCGACGTTCGTCTCGCTCTGCGCGGCCGGAGCGGGCGCGCCGCGCCTGAACGGCGGCCCCTTCGGCAAGACGGAGAGATGCCTCACCGCCGTTCTCGCGGCGGCCTTCCCTCAGCATCTGGCCGTTTTCGGCTGGATCGTCGTCGCGGGATCCCTCGCGACCGCCGCCGTGAGGCTTGCGAAGACGCACAGGGCGCTGCGGGGAACGGCCGGGCCCGCTCCTGCGGACAGGGCGGCGCCCGCCCCTCCGCCGGACATCGCCGCGCTGGGAAGGAACGGCCACGCCGAGGAGGAAGGCGCGGCCGCCCAAAAGAGGACAGCCAGAGAAGAACGAGCCGCCGGGCAGAACGACGCAGAGGGCAGCGCGGCCGAGGCAGACCAGGCCAAGAGCGAGCGAGCTGAGAAGGAGTTCGAATGATCCAACCAACGACGCTCGGCGACTCGTTCATCGGCTGGCTCGTCGGAGGCGACAGGTCCTGGACGTTCACTGTGCCCTTCACCGGCTGGCGCTTGGAAGGGCGCGCGGTCTTCCTCGCGGTGACGGCCCTGACAATCCTGCTTCTTGCGGGAATCGGCGTCGCGCTCTCCCGCAAAAGAGAGCTCCACCGCCGGTGGACCACCTGGGCGATCATCATCCCCGCCGTCGGCATACCCATTTGGATAGGCAAGGGAACAACGGCGCTTCTCGCGGCCCTCCTCGGGCTCCAGGCGATTCGAGAGCTGGCCCGGATGACCCGCCTGCCGCGGCAGGAAACGATCCTCTTGTGCGTTCTCGCGGTCCTCTATCCCCTGACGGCCTGGCAGCGCCCGAACATGATGGCGCTCGCCCCCGTCATGGTCCTCGTGTGCGCTCTGCCCGCAGTTGTGGCCGGAGACACGGTCGACGGCGTGCGCAGGGCCACGCTGACGGGCTTCGCCTCAATCTGGATCCCCTGGTCGCTCGCGCACCTCGTCGTCTTGTGGCACAACGCCTTCCTCATCGCCTTCGCCGCTGCCGCCGCCGACGTCGCAGCCTGGACGGGAGGGACGGGCCTGAAAAGATTCGCCTGGGCGCGCCGCCCGCTGTCCCCGCTCTCGCCGAACAAAACCGTGGGCGGGCTCGTCGGGGCGCTCGCGGGCGCCGTCGTCATCCTCACGCTCCTCGGGCACATCACGCTCGGGCTCGTCGTCGCCGTCGGCGTGGGCGGCGTGCTCGGCGATCTGCTCGAGTCGATGGTCAAACGCGCGGCCGGCGTCAAGGACGCGGGCGATTGGCTGCCGGGCTTCGGCGGCCTGCTCGACCGCGTCGATTCCCTCCTGCTCGTCCTTCCCCTCGCGGCGGTGCTGGGATGAAAAGGCGTGTGCAAGTCTCTCCCGTCCACTCCGCCGTCGACGCGGCGATGAAGGGCGCCCGCGGGGACGCGATCATGTTCGCCTGGGGCATGGCCGAGGCCGTTTCCTTCCCCGTCATGGCGGAGATGAGCCAGGTCTGGCTGGGGGTCGCCCAGCCGCGGCTTCTGTTCAGGCGTGCGACGGCGGTCGTTGCTGGGTCGGTCGCCGGGGTCGTGCTCACCCACGCGCTCACCCGCGCGGGAGCGCGTCCGCCCGCGCCGTGGACCCGCCCAGGAATGGAGCGCGCGACGTCGGAATACCTCGACAAAGGCGCATCCGGCTACTGGAAGCAAGCGCTCACGGGCATCCCGGTCAAGCTCTTCGCAGCCGAATCGGGCAGGCGCGGCATGCCTGCGGGCCCCGTCCTCCTCCACGCCGCCGGGGAGCGCGCGGCGCGGATGTTCGCCTTCACCGCGGCGATCCGCGTTCTCGAGGTCCCGCTCGGCCGGATGGCCCGGAGGTTCTACGGGACGTACCTCGCGACGACGGGATTGACCTTCGGCGTCCTTCTGCGCAAAGTGATCCGCCACTGGGACGACGGAGAACGGTGACGATGGCGCCGCACGACCACGCGCACGGCTCGCCCTTCGCCCCGTCCGATTCGCCGGGCGGGCAGACGCCGGACGCCCAATCGCCGGACACGCGGGGCAAAATCGCGGTCGCCTTCGCCGTCACCGCGACGATCCTCCTCGCCCAGGCGATCGGCGCCGCCCTCACAGGCAGCCTCGCGCTGCTGACCGACACGGTGCACATGGTCATCGACGCCTCGGGGCTTCTCATGGCGCTCGTAGCCACGACGCTCGTGCGGCGGCCGCCGTCGTCCAAGCGCACGTGGGGGTATCGGCGAGCCGAAGTCCTGGCCGCGCTGGCGCAGGCGGCTGTGCTGGCCGGAGTCGGAGTCTACGTCGTAGTCGAGGCCGTCGGCCGGCTTCGCAAACCTCCCGACATGCCGTCGAAGACGCTCATCGTCTTCGGCCTCGTCGGCCTCGTCGGCAACGCCGCCTCAATGCTGGCGTTGGCTTCGGCCCGGCGGTCCAACCTCAACATGCGCGCGGCCTTCCTAGAGGTGGCCAACGACGCGCTGGGCTCTCTGAGCGTCATAGTCGCGGCGGTCGTCATCGCGACCACAGGATGGCAGCGCGCCGACGCCGTGGCCGGCCTGTTCATCGCCGCCCTCATCCTCCCGCGTGCCGTCAAGCTCATCGGGGAAGCCGGGGCGATCCTCATGGAAACCACCCCTCGCGGCTTGGACCTGGACGAGGTCCGCAGGCACATGCTCAGCCTCGACCACGTCCTGGGCGTGCACGATCTGCACGCCTCGACGGTCGCCACCGGCCTGCCAGTCATCTCCGCGCACGTCGTCGTCGGCGACGATTGCTTCCAGGACGGGCACGCGGTGGCGATACTCGAAGATCTGAGAACGTGCGTGGCCGAGCACTTCGACGTTGCGATCCGCCATTCCACGTTCCAACTGGAGACCCGTTCGGCCTCGCAGCGCGAATCGGGGATTCACGCCTGCGGCTACGTGGACGCCGCGTCAAGGAGCGCCGCGCGCACTCCCGACGGCTCCTGAAGCGTCGGCGCCGCCATCGGCGCTGAGACCTCAGACCCCCAGGATTTCGCGGGCAATCGCAGCGGTTTGACTGGGCGTCTTGCCCACGCGCACGCCGACGGCCTCCAAGGCTTCCTTCTTGGCCGCAGCCGTTCCGGACGAGCCGGAGACGATGGCCCCCGCATGCCCCATCGTCTTTCCCTCGGGCGCGGTAAAACCAGCGACGTATGCGACGACGGGCTTCGTCACGTGCTCGGCGATGTACGCGGCGGCGCGCTCTTCGGCGTCGCCCCCGATCTCGCCGATCATGACGATGAGCTCCGTGTCGGGGTCGGCCTCGAAGGCTTTGATGGCGTCGATGTGAGTGGTGCCGATGACGGGGTCGCCGCCGATGCCGATGCACGTCGTGAACCCGAGGTCGGCAAGCTCGTACATGAGCTGGTAGGTCAACGTGCCCGATTTCGACACGAGGCCGACGCGCCCGGGCCCCGTGATGTCGGGAGGGGTGATGCCGACGTTCGACTGGCCGGGCGAGATGATCCCGGGGCAATTCGGTCCAATGAGCCTGACGCCGCGCTCGGCGGCGTACGCGTAGAACTCCGTCGCGTCCTTCACCGGCACGCCCTCGGTGATGACGACGACAAGGTCGAGTCCGGCGTCGACGGCTTCGATGACGGCGCCCAAAGTGTGCGCAGGCGGAACGAAGACGACGGAGACGTTCGCGCCCGTGGCTTCCTTCGCCTCGGCGACGGATCCGAAAACGGGGACGGAAACGGCGCCGGCCCGGCGCTCTTGTGCCCCCGGGCCGATGGGGGCGACGTCGAATTCCACGGAGGCCCCCGCCTTGCGGGGGTTGACCCCGCCGACGACGTTCGTGCCCGCGCCGAGCATCCGGCGCGTGTGCTTGCGCCCTTCGGAGCCCGTCATTCCCTGGACGATGACTTTCGAATTCCTATCGAGGAAGATGGACATTGAGCCTGCTCCTTACTTCGCGTCCGACTGTTTCGCGGCCGACCCGGCGGCCAGCTGGGCTGCTTTGGCCGCCGCTCCGTCCATCGTGTCGACAAGGGTGACGAGGGGGTGGTTCGCTTCGGCGAGGATCGCGCGGCCTTCGGCGACCGCATTGCCGTCGAGGCGCACGACGATCGGCTTGGAGGCTGCCTCGCCCAACGCGTCGAGGGCGGCGACGATTCCCTTCGCGACCTCGTCGCAGGCCGTGATTCCGCCGAAAACGTTGACGAACACCGAACGCACGTCCGGGTCGCCCAGAATGACGTCGAGGCCGTTGGACATGACGTTCGCGTCGGCTCCGCCTCCGATGTCGAGAAAGTTGGCCGGCCCCACGCCGTATTCCTCTCCGGCGTAGGCGACCACGTCGAGCGTGGACATGACCAGGCCTGCGCCGTTGCCGATGACTCCCACCTGGCCGTCGAGCTTGACGTAATTGAGGCCGAGCGCCTTCGCCTTGGCCTCCAGAGGGTCTTCGGCGGCCTTGTCGACGAACGCCTCGTGTCCGCTGTGGCGGAACCGCGCGTTGTCGTCGAGCGTGACCTTGCCGTCGAGGGCGAGGATCTCGCCCTGCTCCGTCAAAACGAGCGGATTGACCTCGACGAGGGTCGCGTCCTCCCCCGAGTACACGTCCCACAGCTTGAGCAGGACGGGCACGACCTTCTCGCCCGTCTCGGCGTCGAAGCCCGCGGCGCCGACGATCTCGCGCGCCTTCGCCTCGTCGATTCCGACGTTCGGATCGACGGCGACCTTGGCCAGCGCCTCCGGACGTTCCTTCGCGAGGGTTTCGATGTCCATGCCTCCCTCGACCGAGCACATGGCGAGGCATCTGCGCTCGGATCTGTCGAGCAGCGTCGAGAAGTAGAACTCTCGGGCGATGTCCGCGCCGGAGGCGACTAGCACGCGGCGGACTTCATGGCCCTTGATGTCCATTCCCAGAATTTCTTCGGCCCTGTCTGCGGCCTCCTGCGGGCTTCGGGCGAGTTTCACGCCCCCGGCCTTGCCTCGGCCGCCCGTTTTGACCTGCGCTTTGACAACGACGAGGCCGCCGCCGAGCTCGCGGGCGGCCGACTCCGCCTCTTGCGGAGTCGATGCGACGATCCCCGCCAACACGGGCACTCCGTGTGCCTCGAATAGTTCGCGGGCCTGGTACTCGTAGAGATCCACGTACTGTCCTTCCGACGTCTTCGTTTCCAGACTCATCAAGTCTAGACGAGACCCCCGGCGCCTTCGAGCGCCGCAGATTATCGGCGCGCTCCCGCGGATGTGTCGATTCACACGACGGGTATCGCTACCCATACCCGCATCTTCTTGGAAACTGGCGAGTCTTCTAAATTTGGTTGATGTTCGCGTCAGAAAGCGCGAACACGGCGAATACCCACGATGAGGAGAGAACTATGAAGGTCGAACAAGCAGAAGTCACAGGCGAAACACACGAAGTGGGTGCGGACCAGATGTTCTTCTCGGCAACCGACGAGCGCGGAATCATAGGCCATTCGAACAAGGTCTTCGTCGAACTGTCGCGTTACAGCCGCGATGAGCTGATCGGAGCGCCCCACAACGTCATCCGACATCCGGCGATGCCCCGCGGGGCATTCCACGCGATGTGGGCAACGATAAAAGCCGGCCAGCCTTTTGCGGCCTATGTGCGAAACCTGGCCTCCGACGGCAGTGAGTACGACGTATTCGCCACCGTCACGCCCCTCGAAGACGGCGGCTACCTCTCGGTCAGAATACGCCCCGGCTGCGAGGACCTTTTCGGCGCCGCCCTCTCGATATACGAGAAAGCCGCAGCTTTCGAGGGAAAGCTTGAATCCGACGGGCTCACACGGCGCCAGGTGGCCTCCGAGGGGGCGGCGAAGATCCTCGAGCTGCTAGACGAGGCGGGCATGCCCTCCTACGAAGACCTTCAGAACATCGCGCTTCCCGCGGAGGTTGCGAAGCGGGAGGCCGTCGCCGACGAGTTCCCCGAGCGCCCCGAGGCCAGCGGCGCCTTGGCGCAGATGCTCTCCGACGCCAAGGGCATCGCAAAGGAGCTCGACGCCTGGATGGGCCGGCAGGACGATCTGGCCGATCTGTCCGCCGCGCTTCGGTCCACGCGAGACAGCCTTCGCAAGGAGATCGACGACGACGCGTTGTCGGCGGCCCTCGTGCAAAGCGAATCGAAGACGGAGAAACTCGCCCAGCTACTCGAAACGTGGGGGCAGATGAAGGACCTCGTGCGCGGACCCACGGACCAGCTGGTCGACGCCCTCGCGCGACTGGACAAGATCAGCGCGCAGACCCGATTCAGGGTGGCCTTGGCTCGGCTTCACACGACCATGATGGCCAAATTCACCGCGGAGCTGATCGACGGCGGGACCGACGCCGACGTTTCGGCGGACGCCATCGCGATGCTCGGCGGCGCCCTGCGAAAGGGCCTGTCGGAGATGGAGGAGATGGCCGCGGCCCACGCCGACCTCGCTTCGGAGACCGCAGACTTCATCGTCGAAACGTCCAACCTGCTGGCGATTCCCCGCCAGGTCCTCATGCTGTGGAACCAGGAACAAGACTCGGACGCGGAGGGCGCGTCAGACGGCTCCGACGAGCTGGCCGAGGCCGTCTCCCGCCACATCGACGCGGTCGGCGAAAGCCTCGAGGAGCTCGACGGTCTGGCGCGGCGCTGCAGGGACTTCGACACCGCAATCGATTCTTCGACGCTCAAAACGCTCCTCGACGACGCCGAACAGCGGCTCTTTGCGCTCGCCTGACCAAAGCGGCCCGCGACGAAAGCTCTGGCGGCTGAAAGCCGACCAGGCGGCTTGCACTCAAAAGCTAATTGCATTAGCTTTTTGGCTATGACCATTAGCAACATTTCCGTTCCGGGAGGAACGATCTGCGTCGAGGCTGCGGGCGAGGGGCCGCTCGTCGTCTGCTCGCCCGCAATGGGAGACAGTCGCGACGCCTTCGCCCCATTCTCGCGACGTTTGGTCGAAGCCGGATTTCGGGTCGCGAGCGCCGATCTGCGCGGCCACGGCGATTCGTCAACGGGCTTCGGCTCTTACGGCGACGAGCCGACGGCGCAGGACATGCTTGCCGTCGTGGACGAACTGGGAGGCGGGCCCGCGATCCTCGCGGGGGCGTCCATGTCCGCCGCCGCGGCCACAATCGCCGCTGGAAAAGAGCCCGAGAAAGTCTCTGGGCTCATCCTTTTCGGGCCTTTTCTGCGCGGCGCGTCGAACCCAATCGCGCAGCTCGCTTTCCGCCTCGCCCTCGCCCGCCCGTGGGGACCCGCAATTTGGCGCCTTCACTCGCGCAGACTTTGGCCGGGCCTCGGCGACCAGGCTTCGGCCCGGGCCTCTCGCCTCTCTTCGATCCTCAAACGGAAAGGCCATTGGGCAGCCTTTTCGAAAACCACACGCACGGACCATTCCGTCGTCGCCCCGTGGTTCAACCACGTGACCGCTCCCGCCCTTGTCGTCATGGGCGCCCAGGACCCCGACTGGAAGGACCCTCGGGCCGAGGCGTCGTGGGCGGCCTCGAATCTCGCACAGGGTTCCTTCGTCATGGTCGAAGGAGCCGGGCACGCGCCGATGCTCGAATCGCCCGACGCCGCCGCCCGCGAGGCGATCGCATTCGCGAACCGAATCGGCTTCGGAGGAACGCATGCCTAGCTTTGGACGAACGCATGCCTAGGGCGGGGCTCAGCGCGGAATCCGTGACGCGGGAGGCTACTCGCATCGTCGACGCCGAGGGCTTGGGCGCCCTCTCCCTTGCCCGCCTGGCGCAATCCTTGGGCGTCGCGGCGCCCAGCCTCTACAAACACGTCAAAGGCCTCGACGACCTCGTCACAAGAATCGTGGACTTGACCGCGAACGCGTTCGCGGACGCACTGGCCGAAGCGTCCCTCGGCCGCTCGGGAAAGGACGCTTTGCAGGCGATTGCCTCGGCGTACCGGTCCTTCGCCCACGCTCATCCTGGAACCTATCCCCTCATTCAACGCTCCCCGCATCGGCGAGCCTCTCGAGGTGAAGACGGGGCCGACGGCGCAACGAAGGCCTCCCCTTCGAGAAAAGCCGAGACCTCAGGAAAAACTCCCCCGTCGGAAAGGGCATGCCCCTCTAAAGCGCCGTGCCCGCCGCCGACGATCGACGCTTCGGAGAGAATCGTTCAAATCGCGGACGCTGCGCTCCTCGGCTACGGCATTCCCAAGGATTCCCTGGTCGACGCCGTCAGGCTCGTCCGCTCCGCCCTTCACGGGTTTGTCGATCTGGAACTGAGCGGCGGATTCGGGGGACGCCGCTCGGCAGAGGCCAGCTTTTCGGTCGTCGTGGACTTGCTTGACGAGGCGCTTGCCCGCCTGGGCCGCGCATAAGGCCCAAAGCAGCCGCCCCGCGGGCCTCGAACTTGTGAGCTCCGACATTCCGCGGACCGAAACCCGCAAGGCCCTGAAACCCTCGCGGGCCTCAGGGCCTTGCGGGCGACGAGCCGGAGCGCCGCATGCTTCGGACGTCGAAAGCCTCTCAGGCGTCCAGCTTGAAAAGCCGGTCGATGGGCGTCTGGACGGCTGCTCGAGCCCTCGTCACGGCGTCCTCGTCGGGGGCGTCGTAGAAGCACAGGCACTTGGCGGTGTCCTCCCGGACGTACGTCCGCAGGAAGGAGACCTCGGGAACCTCCGCGTACTTCGGGGAATTGGCCTTTTTCCGCGCAAGGTACTGGTCCATCGTGATCTCGGCGGGAATGTCCCATTCGACGAGGTAGTCGGCGTGGGCCTTCAACTTCTTGATGTCGTCAAGCTCGGCGCCCACGAGCCGGACCTCGTCGGGGCCGGCGATTTCGGCAACGCCTTCGACCGCCTTGACGACGGGCGAGGCGAAACGCGGCGAATCCGCCTCGACGATGACGAAGACGATCCGGTGGTCGGACGTCACCTGCGTCTCGATGAGTTCGCCGTCGCTCGAGCCGACGGCGGAAACGACTTTCTCAATGAGGGCGCCGACGGATTCCTTGGTGGCTTCGGCAGGCTTGAGTTCGATTAGGTACAGCGGCAACGTGCCCCTCCTTCTTTGTGCCCGTCAGGGCTTGTTCAGACATTGGAAACTTAATCGACCGTCGCCGCACGTGTCCACCGCTGCCGCCAAATTGCCCGCTTGGAGAACACGCGCGTCGTCTTCGTCACCGCCGATTTGCCCGCGCCGGCCCCTTCCCGCGCGACGTTAGACATGCGGCCCCGGCCTGCCGCATCCCCCGCGACGCGGCAGGCGGCCACCCCTTTTTCCGCCTCGCGCCCCCGCAGGCTCGCCGCGGCGCCCGAGCGTTCCACGGCGCACAGCGCGACGCCCGGAAATCGTGCGCTTCGGCACTGTCCGCGCCGAGGCTTCGGGCGTACCATGAAGCCTATGAGCATGCTTTTCTCCCCGACGCCATTCCGCAACACGACAGCTCGCAATCGCCTGTGGCTCGCCCCGATGTGCACCTACTCGGCCGTTCGGGAAGACGGGCACGCAACCGATTGGCATACGCTGCATTACGGCTCTCGCGCCGTCGGCGGATTCGGCACGATCATCGTCGAGGCGACGGCGGTTTCGCCCGAGGGCCGCATCTCGCCGCGCGACCTCGGCCTGTGGGACGACGGGCAAATCGAGAGTTTCTCCAAATTGGTCAAGGCCGTTCACGCTGAGGGAGCCCTCTGCGGAGTCCAAATCGCCCACGCCGGCCGAAAGGCAGGCACCTCTCCCGCGCTCCGGGGCTACGCCCACGCCTTCGAGGGCACGCAGGACGGCTGGACTCTCGTCGCCCCCAGCCCGATCGCCTTTCCCGGCTTGGACAAGCCGTCCGAACTCGACGCGGCAAGCATCGACGCGCTCGTCGAAGCCTTTGCCCAAGCGGCGCGCCGAGCGGTTGCGGCGGGCGTCGACGTCGTCGAAGTGCACGGCGCCCACGGATACCTCATTCACGAATTCCTTTCCCCGCTGTCGAACGTCCGCACCGACGAATACGGCGGCAGCGAGGAGAATCGGCGACGGTTCCTCATTCGCATAGTCGACGCCGTCCGATCGGCGATCGGCGACAAGGTCCTGTGCGTCCGCCTGTCCGCAGCCGACTGGATCGACGGCGGGATCGACTCCGAGGCAACATGCCGCACCGCAGAAGCTCTCGTCGCCCACGGCGTCGATGTCCTCCACGTTTCTTCGGGGGGCCTCCTTCCCGCCGAAATCCCGGTGGGGCCCGGATACCAGTTGCCGCTGGCCGCTGACGTCAAGCGGGCGGTCTCGGGGAGCCAGACGAAGGTCGTCGGCGTCGGCCTCATTTCCAGTGGGGAGCAGGCGGAGCAGGCTCTCGTGACGGGCCGGTGCGACGCCGTGGCAATCGGGCGCGTGGCTCTGACCGACCCCTATGCTCCTCTGCGCTGGGCCAACCGGCTCGCGGACGCCGACTCGGTGACACCCGCGCAGTATTGGCGCGGGATCTGGGCCTGAGTCTCGAAAGCCGTTTTGCAGGCCGACCGTACCTCTTGTTCCACCAGGAACCGTTTGAGAGGAAGAAGACTGGCTCCTCCCCTAGATCCGCGCCTGGCGCCAACCGTCTCGGACTAAGCGACGTTGTAGGCTGAAATGCAAGAATAAAGAACACACGATTCGACGAGCACAGCCAATCGGCATAAGGAGAACGCCCATGTCACACAAGAACCCCGTCGCGCCCGCCGATTCCCAGCCCCGCTCGATCGTCAAGGCTTATCATCGCGCTTGGACCGGCGGCGACGTCAAAGCTGCCATGGCGTTCGTCGCCGACGACGTCGCCTGCCGCGCTCCCGGCATCGATCTTCACGGCAAAAGCGAATACGAGCAGTTCATTGGCGGTTTCGCACCGCGACTGACGGGGCTCATCGACATTGCGAGTTTCGCAGACGGGAACCGGGTCGCACTGTTTTACTGCCCGCAGACCGCCGTGGCCGATGCCGCGCCCGTGGCCGAGTGCTTCACCGTCGAAGGAGGAAAGATCGTCGACAGCGTGCTGATTTTCGACCGGCTTTCCTTCGCCCCTCCGCAGACAAAGCGTAGTCCCGTGCGAAGCGGCGACTCCAAAGACGGCAGGTTTGAAAGCCCCGCGTCTAAAGATGCGGGGCAAAGAGACCTCCTCGTCGCCCGCCTGCGCAGTCTTCTTGCCGACGAGACTGCGGTCCGCGAGGTCTCGATGTTCGGCGGTCGGGCTTTCATGGTCAATGAGAAAATGGCGGTCCACGCGTCCAAGGACGGAGATCTCCTCGTGCGCGTCGACGTCGCCGACGACGCGAAATTCAGCGAGGTCCCGGGAGCGTCGCCCGCCGAGATCAGCCCGGGGCGAGCCATGGGAGCGGGATGGATTCGCGCGTCTGCGGCGTCCGTCGCCGACGACGAGCAGTTGCGCTTCTGGCTCGACGCAGCCTTGGCCTACAACCGTGCTCTCACGGGCAAACGCAGATAAAGAGGAGCCCTAAAGCTCTGCTAGGCCCGCAGAAAGAAGCGGCGGCCGTTGAGGCACTGGCAGGCGGCAAACACGGCATTGCAAGGCACCCGCGGAATCGGCAAGCGTGGCATGCGAAACGCACGCGGAAGCAACAAGCGCGGCAGGCAAGACACACGCGAAAGGGCCGCAGGCCTCAGATCTTCTCCAGCGGTGCGAAGCGCAAAGCCAGTCGCTTGGTTTGGCCGCTGGAGAAAGTCACCCTGGCTGTCGTGTTGCGCCCGGCCCCTTCGAAGGCGACGACCTTGCCGCGGCCAAAGCTCTTGTGCACAACCGAATCGCCGACGGCCAGGCCATGGGTGTCAGGAACCGACGGCCCTGCATTCTTCCCCGCCCCGCCGGCCGCGTCGAAGCCCGAGGAGCCTGCCGCCGCGTCGAAGTCCAGGGGTTCGTCGGCGCTCGCCGAAGCGTCAGCCGCCCCCGACCGGTTCGCACCCCGCGCCGCCCCGCCGCTTTTCCGGCTCGCCGCATCGACGCCGAGCTTTCCCGGCACGAAGCCCTTGCCGGAGCCGACGACGGGGCCGTCGTCGAGCTCGTCGCCGTAGCCTCCGCCGAAGCTTTCGGATCGACGCCTTCCGCCGCTCCCCCACGTTCCGGACCACCCGCCCGTTCGGCGCACGGCGTCGGCGCTTGACTCGGATCGCCTCCAGTCGATGAGAGACTCAGGAATCTCCTCAATGAAGCGCGAGGGAGGAAACTCCTGGGGCGCGCCCCACGAGGCGCGAGTAGCGGCCCTCGTGATGTAAAGCCGCTGACGCGCCCGGGTCACCGCCACGTAGGCGAGGCGGCGTTCCTCTGCCAGTTCGGCGGGGTCGATGAGCGAGCGCATATGCGGGAAAGTCCCGTCTTCCAGGCCCGTGACGAAGACGACCGGGAATTCCAGCCCCTTCGCGGTGTGCACGGTCATGAGCGTTGCCTCGCCCTCGTCGCCGTCGGCGAGCTGATCGGCGTCGGAGACAAGCGAGACCTGGTCGAGCCAATCCGCCAGCGTCGCCTCGGGATTGGCCTTGTGGAAGTCGACGGCGACGGAATGCAGTTCCGCGAGGTTCTCCAAGCGGGATTCATCCTGCGGGTCGTCGCTCGAGCGAAGCATGTCGAGATAGCCCGACTCCTCCATCGCGAAATCGAGGATCGCATCGGGCGCCGCCCCCGCCTCTGCCATTTCGCGCCCGCTTTCGAGCATGGAGACGAAGCCCGCCATCGTCGCAGACGCCTTCTTCCCTATCCCCGAAACCGGGCCGCGTTCGGGATGCGGGTCGCCGACGTCGCAAAGCGCCGCCCCGAAGGACACGTCCCATCGCGCTGCGTGCATGGCCACCGCCTCCTCGGATTTCGCCCCCAGCCCCCTCTTGGGCATGTTGAGAATGCGCCGGATGGAGACGGTGTCGTCGCGGTTGACGATCGCGTGGAGGTAGGCCAGGGCGTCCTTGATTTCGCGCCGCTCGTAGAAACGCGTTCCGCCGATGACCCTGTAGGGGATCCCCGATCGAACGAACATGTCCTCAACAGCCCGCGACTGGGCGTTCGTCCGGTAGAAAACAGCCACGTCGCCGTATGAAATCCCGGCGTCGTCGCGCAGCCTGTCGATTTCCGACACGATAAATGCGCTTTCGTCGGCCTCAGAGTCCGCGACGTAGCCGACGATCTTCTCGCCGTCGCCGCGGTCGGTCCACAGGCGCTTTGGGCGGCGCCCGCTGTTGTTGGCGATGATGCCGTTCGCGGCCGAGAGGATCGACTGGGTCGAACGGTAGTTCTGCTCGAGGAGGATCGTGCGCGCCTCGGGAAAGTCCTTCTCAAAGTCCTCGATGTTGCGAATGGTCGCGCCTCGGAAGGCGTAGATCGACTGATCGGCGTCTCCCACGACGGTCAGCTCGCCGTGGTTGTCGTCTTCTGCCGTTCCCGTGAGCGCCCGGACCAACTCGTACTGCGCTCGGTTGGTGTCCTGGTACTCGTCGACGAGTATGTGCCGAAAGCGCCGCCTGTAATGGTCGGCGACGTCGGGATGGGAACGCAGCACATCGACCGTGGACATGATGAGGTCGTCGAAGTCCATTGCATTGGCCTGCCTGAGACGGCTCTGGTAGGCGGCGTAGGCGTGGGCGAGCACCTGGGAATCTTGGTCCGCTGCGTCGGCCGCAGCCTGCTCGGGCGTGACGAGGTCGTTCTTCAGGTCTGAGACTCGGCGCGAAAGGCCTTTGGGCGGGTGCGCCCGAATGTCGATGTTTTCCTCGCGGCACACGAGCTTCATGAGGCGCTGGGCGTCCTGCGCGTCGTAGATCGTGAAAGTGGAGCGCATGCCCAATGCGTCGTGCTCGGAACGAAGAATGCGGACGCAGGCAGAGTGGAAGGTCGAAACCCACATCGTGCGTATCGCGCTCCCGCCCAATGCGGACTCGAGCCTCTCGCGCATTTCCCTGGCTGCTTTGTTCGTGAACGTGATGGCCAAGATCTGCCCCGGAGCTGCTCGCCCCGAGGCGATGAGATATCCGATGCGGGAGGTGAGGACGCGCGTTTTCCCAGATCCCGCGCCCGCAACCACCAGCAAAGGAGTCCCGGAATGCGTCACCGCCTCCAGCTGCTGCGGATTGAGCCCGGCGACGATTCTCTGCACGCGCGAGTCCCCCGCTGCGCGAGAAGCGAAATCCGATTCGGCTGCAGTGCGGCCGCCAAGGCTCCCACCGGGACCGTCGCATCCGAGCGATTCGTCAGCGCGGCCGTCGAACGGTTCGCCGCCGTCGATCGCTCCCCAGCCCCTGCCCAAATTCTGATCCGCTCCGGCATTGCGACTTTCCCCGGAATTCTGAGCGATTCGCGCGCGGAGGCGCTCCATAGTGGCGAGATAGGCGGCGTCGCGTCCGCCCGAAGAAAAACTGTTGCGCATAACCCCTCAAGCCT
>ERZ772968.134-NODE-134-length-33433-cov-11.732608_pt1 | contig 33433 bp, 21 predicted proteins | sample MGYA00580674_ERZ772968 | MGnify/ENA primary metagenome ERZ772968 (study PRJEB29015, sample SAMEA2737940) | human oral metagenome | biome: human oral; feature: human-associated habitat; material: dental | place: China | collected 2138 ...
TGTAGTAGGCGAAGAGGCGCTTGTACTTGTAATCGTAGATGTTCGCCGTCTCCCGCTCCTCGCGCTTCGCCTTGCCGATGCCGCGCTCGCAGCGGTTGCCCGTGAAGTACTTGCCGCCGTCGCTGAACTTCTGCATGGTGATCAGGCATTGATTGCCGCAATGCCTGCAGCGGTACGAACTCGTCGATACGGAAAAGTCTTCCAGCGCATCGGCAGCGAGTATCGAAGAGTGCTCAAGCCCTTCCTCCTGTGCGAGAATAGCCGCACCATACGCGCCCATGAGGCCCGATATATCGGGGCGCACGACATCGCGCTCGATGAGCTTTTCCATCGAGCGCAGGACAGCATCGTTGTAGAACGTGCCGCCCTGCACGACGATATGCTCGCCAAGCTCCTTGACATCCTTGAGCTGCATGACCTTAAAGAGCGCGTTCTTGATGACGGAAAAAGCGATGCCTGCCGATATGTCGCTGACCGCCGCGCCGTCCTTCTGCGCCTGCTTGACCTTGGAATTCATGAAGACCGTGCAGCGCGTGCCGAGATCGACGGGCGCTTTCGACTCCATCGCCATGGCGGCGAACTCCCCCGCCGTCATGTTGAGTCCCTGCGCGAAATTCTCGATGAAGGAGCCGCATCCCGCCGAACAGGCCTCGTTGAGCGTGATGTTGCCGATGCTGCCGTCCTTGACGAAGAAGCATTTCATGTCCTGCCCGCCAATGTCCATGACGAACGTGACCTCGGGGCAGAACTCCTGTGCCGCACGCAGATGGGCGAACGTCTCGACCTCGCCCGCATCCGCGTGAATCGCCGCCTTGACGATCGCTTCACCGTACCCCGTCGTAAGTGCGCCCGCGATGTACGTCCTTTCGTTCATCGCGGCGTAAAGCCCCTTCAGTTCACGAATGACCGTATGAAGCGGCGACCCTTGGTTGCTGCCGTACGACGTGTAGAGAAGTTCACGCTTCGTACCGATCGCCGCGAGCTTCGTCGTCGTCGATCCGGCGTCGATGCCGACGTAGATCGGCCCTTCATACGCGGCGAGATCGCCGCGCCGCACCTTTGCGCGGTCGTGACGCTCCTTGAATGCCGCATAGTCCGCCGCATTGGAAAAGAGCGTGAAGTCCGCTTGACGCGTCTCCTTCGCCGCCACGTCGCGCGCCTTCTCCATGCTCTCTTCCAGGCGCGCCATATCGACGACCTCAGTCTCCTCCGAGAGTGCCGCACCGAGCGCGACGAAAAAATTTCCGTCGGGCGCATCGACGACGTTCTCGGGTGCAAGCTGCAGCGTCTCGATGAAGCGTTGCCTGAGCGCAGGAAGGAAGTGCAGCGGCCCGCCAAGAAACGCGACCTTGCCCGCAATCGGGCGACCTTGCGCGAGATTGCTGATCGTCTGATTGACGACAGCCTGAAAAACGGAAAGGGCAATGTCCGCCTTTTCCGCACCGTCGTTCATCAGCGCCTGGATGTCTGTCTTGGCAAAGACGCCGCAGCGAGAAGCAATCGTATAGATCTGCTTCCCCTTCTCCGCGAGTGCATTGAGTCCTGCCGCATCCGTCGAAAGAAGCGACGCCATGTGATCGATGAAAGAACCCGTGCCGCCCGCACAGACGCCGTTCATGCGCTGTTCGGGCGCATCGCCGAAGTACGTCACCTTGGCGTCCTCGCCGCCAAGCTCAACGACTGTATCCGTCTCGGGAATCAGCGACCTCACAGCTGAAGCGCACGCGATGACCTCCTGCACGAAAGGCAGCCCGATATGCTGTGCGACGCCCATGCCCGCCGAGCCGGTCAGTGCAAAAGAAAACTTCTCACCGCCGACGATCTTCTTGAGGCTTGCCAGATTCTCGCAGAGGGAAGCGCCGATCTCGGAAAAATGGCGTGCGTAGTTTTTGTACACGATCTTCTTCTCATGATCGAGGACAACGAGCTTGATCGTCGTCGAGCCGATGTCGATCCCCACATCAAATATAGAATTCATGAACTCACCGCCTAAAATCTAGGATAGTATATGCTGAAAATATCTGACAGAAAAACCTGCCGTAACGTATGATTCAGTCTCAAACTTATTCTTGTATTTTAACGCTTTTTCTCTTGGGATTCAAGGATAATTGTTTCCCCAAAATACCAAAAACGTACTTAAACAGTTGACGAAAGCTCTTCTCTGGAGTAAGCTAAAAGAATAATCGTTGTTCGTATTCGTCTTAAGGAAAGCTGGTGAGGAAATGGACGGAGATCACCCTAGTTGCACGACAAATAAAAAGAAAACGCTCGGAAGCCTCCTTTTTCTCAAAGCATCCTGCATTTGACTTTGGGGAGCTTCCGCGAAAGGAGACTCCCTGTCTATGCTCAAAATCTTCAAGTCCCTTGAGAGCGGCCCCCTGCAGACTCTGACGCTCAAGACGCTCGAAAAGGGCGCATGGATCAACATCATCGACCCCACGCCCTACGAACTCAAGGTTGTCAGCAACCTCACAGAAGTCGAGCCGGACTTTCTGCGTTCCGCACTCGATGACGAGGAGCGTTCCCATACGGATGTCGAGGACAACTCTGTCATGGTCCTGACCAATGTCCCTGTCATGCGCGGTCAGGACAGCTATGACACGCTGCCGCTCGCCATCATTCTGACGGCGGACTACTTCATCACAGTCTGCTTGGAGGATACGCCTGTCCTATCGGAATTCAACGAGAACACGGCGAAGCTCTTCCGCACGTTCAAGAAGACGCGCTTCCTCTTTCAGATTCTCTACAAGTCGGCGACCTTCTATCTGCGCTATCTCAGGCAGATCAACAAACACTCGGACGAAATCGAGCTGAACCTGCGCCGCTCGATGGAAAACAGCGACATTCTGCGCCTCCTCGAACTGCAGAAAGGCTTGACCTATTTCAGTGCAGCCCTGCGCTCCAACGGCGCCGTGCTCGACAAACTTCTGCGTCTGCGCTCCAACCAAAGTCTGACGCCCATCATCAAAATCTACGAAGAGGACGAAGACCTTTTGGAAGATGTCATCATCGAGAACAAGCAGGCACGCGAGATGGTCGAACTTTATAACAAGATTCTCGCGCGCATGTCGGATACTTTCTCTTCCATCATCTCGAACAATCAGAACCTCGTGATGAAATTCCTCGCTGCCATGACGATCATCCTCGCAATCCCGACGGTCATATCGAGCTTCTTCGGCATGAACGTCCCCGTCCCGCTGGCAGACGACTCGACGGCATTCCTCTCCATCGCCATCCTTGCCGCCGTCATCGCCGGAGCGTCATCGTATGTCCTATGGCGCAAGAATATGTTTTGAAGCTACGAATCGGAGGCAAGTATGGCATCCCTCATTGAATCCGAGCTAAAGAGCGGCCTCATCTTCGGTGACGCAGAAAACGCCGAATACGTCTACATGCCCGCGAGCGAGATCGGCGTCAAAGATCCTGTCTGCGTCTACGAAATGGGTGATATGCGGGACGATGTAGACATCAAAGAAGCACTGCGGCTCATAAGAATCCGCAGCCTGCGCCCGAGCACACATCCAAGGCTCGGAAAAAGCTCGTGCTAGAATCGAATTTTATGGACAAGATTCTTGGCAAACTTCGTGCTTTGCGGCATCGCGAGCGGATTTACGGCGTGCACAATCCGCTCACTTATGACTTTCTTCATCACAATCTGCACCATCTCCACGTCCTGCTCTTCCATAGCGCCGATCAGCAGGATTTTACACGCGGGGCAATCCCGCGTCAGCTGCTCGTCTTCATGCTGCCGATCCTGCTCTCGCAGCTCCTGCAGCAGTTCTACACGATTGCGGATACTGCCCTCGTCGGACAGGTGCTCGGCGCACAGGCGCTTGCCGCCGTGGGCACGGCGAGCCTCGTCCTATCCGTCATCGTCAATTTCTTCATCGGCTTCTCGGCGGGACTCAGCGTCCTCGTCTCCCACCTCTACGGGGAAAAGGATTATGCGCATCTCAGCGCACTCGTACAGAGCATCTTCATCACCGTCGCGTTGTTCGCCGCTCTCTTTACGGCGGCCGGCATCGTTCTGACCGAGCAGCTGCTCGCGGCACTCTCCACGCCCGCCGAACTCATCCCGGCAGCGAGCCTCTATCTGCGAACCGTGCTCTACGGTATGCTTGCACAGCTTCTCTACAATACAGCGAGCGCCATCCTAAGAGCGCTCGGCAATACGACGAGCGCTCTCCACTATCTCGCCGCCGCTGTCGTGCTCAACATCGCGCTCGATGTCGTGCTGCTCATCGTCATTCCCTGCGGCATTGCAGGCGCGGCAGCCGCGACCGTCCTCGCGCAGTATGCAGCGGCGCTGCTCGCCCTGTGGAAACTGTTCCATCTCCACGGCACATGGAAACTGCGCTTTAGCCGCCCCTTCTTCGCTTTGGGGCATCTCCTGCCCATCCTCAGCACAAGCATTCCCGCCGGGCTTCAAGCCGTCTTCATGAGCCTTTCCTCCCTCGTCATCCAGACGTACATCAACTCCTTCGGCTACGCGGCGATGGCGGGCATGACCGTCTATGCACGCATCGAGGGATTCCTCTACTATCCGCTCTTTGCATTCGGCATCGCACTCACAAGTTTCATCGGGCAGAACGTCGGTGCACACGACCTTGCGCGCGTGCGTACAGGGCTTCGCATAAGCCTTCGTCTCGCGGCGGGCGGGGCAATGGCGATGGCATTCATCGCAGGTCTTGCTGCGCCCGCGCTCGTCGCGCTCTTCACCGACGATCCCGCCGTCGCTGCGAATGCGCTTGACGCCGTTTACTACACGTTCCCCTTCTACTGGCTCTACGGCGTCAATCAGATCTACATCGGCGCGATCCGCGGTCTGGGCGACACCCTCTATCCCATGATGACCGCACTCGCCGCCTACTGCCTCTTTCGCGTCGCGTGGTGCTGGGGCTGGGACATGATCGGCATCCACTCCATGCACATCGTCTACAGCGCCTACAGCGTCAGCTTCTTCGTCATGGCAGGACTGCTGTGGTTCGGCTGCCGAAGAGCGCTGTGCCGCGTCTCATGAAGAGCGACCAATGCCTTTCTATCAAAAAGCAAACAGCCCGACGGATTTTCGTCGGGCTGTTTGCTTTTTGCCTCCCGGCTCTTGCTGCATCCTCTTCCCTACAACTGCACGACGCTGCCGTCCTGCAGCAGGTAGAGGCAGCGCTCCGCCACCTTGCGGCCCAGGATTGCTTCCACGGCTTCCGTGTAGATCTCGATCTGCAGGCGGTACTTCTCGCGCACGGCTGCGGGACGCGTGTTCTTGTCCGTCTTGTAGTCCAAGAGCACGAGCGCGCCGGCTTCGTCTTCGAAGAGCACGTCGATGACGCCCTGGACGAAGATTCGCGCCTCGGGTTCGGCTTCGGGGTAAAAGCGATGCGCTTCGAGGCGGCGGCTGAAGGGAAGCTCGCGCCAGAGGCGCCGCGCCTTCTTCATGCGCGTGCCGAGCGGCGACTGCAGGAAGGATGCGACGGCGTCGAGGCGGACGGCTTTCGCCTGTTCGGGCAGAAGCAGCTCCTTTTCCACCATATTCGCCAGCTGCTTTTCCAAACCCTCGCGGCCAGTGTCTCCCGCGAGGTCGATATGCTGCAATACTGCGTGCATAAGCGTGCCGTATTCCGCCGCAGAAAGTCCCGCCTTTTCCTGCATGAAATCGGGCCGTTTGAATACATTCTTGGAACTGCCATGCACTTCTTTCAACGGCGTATAGGCCTTCTCCTCCGCCGCATCTTCGACGGAGAAGCGACGCTTGAGTTCCGTGACGGAGAGCTTCGCCGGCACGTTATCGACGCCGTGCGGCGCGTACTGCCAAGCGAGCATCTGCTCGACATCGTCCTTCTCCTCGCTCGCTTCCAAAGGCTCTCCCCTGCGCAGTTTCTCGAACAATTCGTCGTCTTCGGCGACGGCGGCGCTGACGCTCGCGACAGCAGAGGCCGGCACGATTTCCACCTGCCAGCGCGAGTCGTCCTCGCCTTCGGGTGCGACGCGCTTTTCGAGGAGCGCGGCCTTCTCCCGAAGGGGTGCGCCGTCCGCATGGCGTGCGACGGTCATGCCGAGCCAGTCGAGGAAGGAGTTTGCCGCAAGCGCCGCATGGGCGGGAAGCGCACGCTCCGTCTGCGTGACGAAACTGCACCAGCCCTCTGCGCATGCAGCAAGCTTCTTCGTCGAGCCGACGAGGATGAGCTTTTCCCTCGCACGCGTCATCGCCACATAGAGGACGCGCAGTTCCTCCGCCTTGCTCTCGCGCTTGATGCGCTCGGCGACCGCCTCCCGCGCAAACGTCGAGTAGCGAAGCGACTTCTCGCGTTCCGTGCGGTAGAGTCCAAGCCCCAGTTCACGGTGCATGAGGAGGTCCTGCGACGCATCTTGCATGTTGAATTTCGAGCCGAGTCCCGCGACGATGACGACGGGAAATTCCAGTCCCTTGCTCTTATGAATCGTCATGATGCGCACGACGTCCTCTCCTTCGCCGAGCGTGCGTGCGGCGGAGAGGTCGGTTTCCATCTGCTGCATCTTCTCAATGAAGCGCAGGAAGCGGAAGAGTCCGCGAAAGTTCGTCTCTTCATAGTCGCGTGCGCGGTCTGCGAGCATGCGCAGGTTCGCTTGGCGAAGAAGCCCGCCCGCCATGCCGCCGACGTAGTCGTAGTAGCCCGTGTCACGGTAAATCTGCCAGATGAGTTCGGGCACGCTGACGCGCCGCACGAGGTCGCGCCAACCTTTGAGAAGCCGCAGGAAGGCGTCGACCTTTTCACGCAAAGATGCAGAGAATTTCGCTGCAGGGTCATTGACGACGAGGAGCGCGCCGAAGATGTCCTCTTCGAGCGCGGCGAGCCGAAGCTCCGCCAACTCGCTGACCGACAGTCCGACGATCGGCGAGCAGAGCGCCGCCGCGAGCGGCACGTCCTGACGCGCATTGTCGATGACGGCGAGCACGGCGAGCACGACGCGCACCTCCGTCGCCTGGAAATAGCCGGCATCGAGCGTCGCATACGCGGGGATGTCGGCATCGCGCAGCGTTTCGAGGAGAATGTCCGCCTTGGTGCGCACGGCACGCAGGAGGATCACGATGTCACGCCAACGCAGCGGACGATAGCCGTCCTTGTCGGCGACGAGAGCGCCGCTCTCCATCAGCTCGCGCACGCGCCGTGCGATGAACGCCGCCTCCAGAGCGAAACCCTTGAGCTCTTCTTCCTCTTCTCCCTCCGGCGTCTCTGCACCGCCATCTGCCACAGCCGAAGTTTCCGCCTTTTCCTCGTCCTCTTCCTCAGGCTCAACAGACGATTCGGCGTCGCTCTCGATGATATGCAGCTCGGCCGCACCCGCAAGGCTCTTTGGCGAATCCTCAGGATAGAGCGCCGCAAAGTGCAGCGCCGCGGCATCGTCGTATGTAAGCTCCATCGCCTCGGGCGTCATGAGCTGCGAGAAGATCCAGTTCACAGCCGCAAGCACGCCCGCGCGGCTGCGGTAGTTCTCCGAGAGGTCGATGCGTGCATACTTCTCGCCCAAGGTCGGATACTCGCGCTGCTTCTTGAGGAAGAGCTGCGGATCGGCAAGGCGGAAGCGATAGATGCTCTGCTTGACGTCGCCGACGGCAAAGAGGTTGTCATCACGCGCGACGAGGGAGAGAATCGCCTCCTGCACGCCGTTCGTGTCCTGATACTCGTCAACCATGACTTCCTCATACTTCTCGCGCAGGGCGAGCGCCTGCGCCGAGGGGCGAAGCTCTCCCTCCGGCGCATCCTTGTCGCAGAGGACGGCGAGCGCGAAATGCTCCAAGTCGTTGAAATCGACGACGCCGCGCTCCTTCTTCGCCGCCTGAAAAGAGGCGGTGAAATCCTTGACGACATCGACGATGGCATGAGCCATGCCCGAAAGAGCGCGAAGATCGTCGAGAAGCTCCTCTTCCGTCGCATGAAAATACGTGTCCCTGAGCTTTTTGAGACGCTGTTTCACGCGATCGCGCGGCTGCGTAAAGAGACGCTTCGCCTCCTCCTTTTCCTCCTCGTCCATGCCTTTGGGGAAGCTCATCCTCGCATGAGCATACGAAGAGAACGCCTGGCGCAGTCCTTCCCAATCCCTTGCCGCCAAGGCGTCGAGCAGGTCTTTAAGGATTTTCTCGTCCCCCTCCAATGCAGCATGGCACGTCTCATAGCCGAGCGCCGCCGCCTTCTCGACGAGCCGCTCGATAGCGGCGAGACCGGCAGCAAGCTCAAAGGAAATCTGCGCGAGCACGGACTGCGCCCACGGCGTATCGAGAAGACGCTGCTGCTCTGCGAGGTCGAAGCTCTCAGCGAGCGAATCGAGCCAGCGCGAGGGAAAGGGCTGACTGCACGAAAAGGCATAGAGGCGCAATACCATGGCATAGAGAGCTTCATCGCCGTGCTCCGTACCGTAAGCGGCGGCAAAGGAAAGGAAATCCTCCTGCGCTTCGTCATACTTTTTTTCAAAGACTTCTTCGAGCGCATCCTGCTGCAACAGACGCCTCTCCTGCTCATTCGCAAGACGAAACTTCGGATCGAGGTCGATGACGGAAAAGTTGCGCCGAATGACGTTCTGGCAGAAGGCGTGAAGCGTCGAAATCGAGGCGTTGGAAAGGAGCGCCAGCTGGCGCTCAAGTTTCGGCGACGCCGTGCCCTTGGCGATTTCCTGCGCGAGAGCCGCTTCGATGCGCTCGCGCATCTCGGCGGCAGCGGCGTTCGTGAAGGTGACGACGAGAAGCCGATCGACGTCCGTCTCCCCTTGCAGGATGCGGCGGATGATGCGCTCGACGAGCACCGAGGTCTTGCCCGATCCGGCGGCCGCCGCGACGAGCAGATTCTTGCCCCTTTCCTCGATCGCCCGTAGCTGTGCCGCAGACCATTTGCGTGCGTCGCTCATTCGGCATCCTCCTGTCCTTTCAATTCCATGCTGTCCATCAATTCCGCATCCTCGTGGCTTTGCAGCCGCCGATAGGAAAAGCCCGGCACGAGCGGGTCGAAGCCGCAGACGGCGATGTACGGGCAGAAGCGGCATGCCGTCCTGTCCTTGAGGCGGTACGGCAGGGCGCGCACCTCGCCCGAGAGGATCTGCCTTCCCGTATCCTTGAGAATGTAGGCGATGTAGTCGAGCAGGATGGCGAACTCCTCTTCCGTCTTGACGTAATCGAGCTTCCGTTTGTCGATCTCGCCTTTCTTCGTCAAGGCGACCTTCGTGAAGCTGAAGGTGCTGTCGAGTGCGCGTATGACGTCGGCGTCCGCGAGCACCCAGCCGGGCATCTTGAGCTGCCCCTGCAGAAGCTTCTTCGCCTCTGCCTCATCGATGCGATGGGGCGCTGTGACGAGCGGATTCTTCAAGAAGCAGTAGAGCATCGCTGCGGGCAGAAGTTCCTTTTCCTCGGTATGCGCGAGGAGGTTTCTGGCGACGAGCAGATAGGTCAGAAGCTGCAGCCTCAGACCGTAGTACACCTCGACGAGGTTGATGTATGCCGCGCCCGTCTTGTAGTCGAGAATGAGGAAGTAGCGCCCCGCCTCGTCCATGTCGATGCGGTCGATCTGTCCGGTGATTTCGAGCGAAGAGCCGTCAGCGAGCGCATACGTCAGCGGCGGCAGGCTGCCCGCACCGCGTCCGAAGGAACGCTCGAAGGCGACGGGGCGGAACTCGCTGGCCGCATCGAGTTCGATGAGGCGCACGAGCGCCTTTTTCGCCGTCTCCTCGATGCGCACGAGGAGATTCTCGTACTGCTTCGAGCTCAGGAGGATTTCATTCTGCAGCCGCGGCGCAAGCAGGCCAAGGATCTCATGCAGGATCTCGCCGCACTCCTCTTCGCCTACGTCGCGCCAGCGTCTGCCGTCCTTTTTCAGCCGCTCGCCAAATTCGCGCAGGGCCGCATGAAGCAGCACGCCGAGGTCGAGCGTGCGAAAGCCATGCGCGGGGCGCTCCGCCAGATGCAGGCCATAGCGTGCGAAGTGCTGGAAAGGACAGGCGCGGAATGACTCAAAGCGCGTGACGCTGCCGCGCAGACGGCGATTCTTCGTGTAGAGCGCCGCCGCCAGCTCCTTGGGCAGAAGCTCCGCCGCAGCACGCGAAAATATGCCCTGCAGCACTTTCTGCAGGACAATGCTCATCTTTTTCTCCCCCAACGCCCAGTTGTAGACGTCGCACCAAAAAGGCTCAAGCGTCCCCTTCTCGCGGTAGCTGCGCAGCGCCGCCGCCAGAGCCGTCACCGCCTGACGACCGCCCGCAAAGAGGCGGCGCTCCGCCCCCTCCAACGGAACGGTCTGCAAAGAGACGGCAGGCAGGACGGTGCGGATCTGCCCGAGCAGAGAGGCGGGCAGGAGAGCCTTTCCCTCCGTATCGGCGAGAGCATAGGAAACCCACAGATAGTCACGCGCTTCCGTGAATCCTTTGTAGAGCAGGAATCTCTCGTTGAAACTTCCCTCGACGGAGCCTTGCGGAAGCTCCAGCCCGGCCTCCTTCAAATGCAGCCGGTCAGCATCGGAGAGCAGCCCCTTCTCCTGGCTGCGGCGCGGCATGACGCCCTCGTTCGCGCCGAGGATGTAGATGGCGCGTGCATTTTCGACGCTGTTCTGGTCGAAGTCAGCGACGGTCACATAGTCGAGTCCCGGCGGAATCAAGGAAATCTGCAGGGCGTCAAGCCCGTCGCCCAAGACGTCCTCAAATTCGCGCACCTTGATCGTCTCGTCGCCGCTCGTCTCTGCCATCTGTTCCAACAGGGAGATGACGTCGTCCCAGATTTGACGATGCTCGCGCGACTCAGCGAGGCGACCCGCCTTCTCGGCCTCGTCCGCCCACCGCTCCAACGTCTGCGGCACGTCGAGCGCGAGCAGCAGACGATAGAGCGCCTCAGCGTAGCCGCGCACCGTCGATGCCGCCTTCACCTGCGCCGCAAACTCCTGCAGGGGCTCTGCCACGGCGCGGCGGCAGGAATTGATCTGACAGAGGCGCTCCGCTTCCTTCTGCGTCGCGCCCTCTTCTTCCTCGTCCAGACTGCGGCGGCGATGCCAATGCCAATCCTCTTCCATCGTCCAGCGCGAGCCGCGAATGCCGAATTCCAGCACATAATTTTCAAGCAGGTCGATCTGACCGCGCGTCTTTTTGAAAAAGCCCGTCTTCAGTGCGCGGAACATGGCATCGTAGCGCCAGCCGCGCAGCACCTCGAAGGCCGAGCGCACGAGCTCGGCGAGCGGATGATGGACGCCCTCACGCTTGTTGTCGCGAAAGTACGGGATGCCGCAGTCCTCAAGCGTCAGAGCGAGCATGTCGCCGTAGGCAGCCTCGTCGCGCGTCAAGATGGCGATGTCGCGCCAGCGCAGTCCCTTCTCGCGGCACAGGCGCACGATGTCAGCAGCCGCCGCCTCCATTTCCAGCCGCCTCGTCGCCGCCTCGACGAGCGCGACGCCCGCCGCCCCTGCCTGCGGTACGAGAGGGAAGGAAAACGCCGTGCGCTCGATGGCGGCGAGCGCATCGCTTTGAAAGCGCCGCCTCTCCTCCAAGCTGCGCACGCGCACGGGAATCTGCATCTCCTGCGCCAACCGCCGCAGCTGCTGCAAGGTCTGCGCCTGCCGATAGAAGAGGCTGCCCTCGCGCTGCATGGCCGCCTCGTCCGTCGGATCGAACGTCAGCGTGATATGCACATTCTTCGCCTTTTGGAAGAGCGCCGCAAGAATCTTTCTTTCCTGCGGATTGAAGAAGGAGAAGCCGTCAACCCATACCTCCGCCCCCTCCAAAAGGCGCGAGGAAGGAATCTTCTCGGCAAGCGCGTCGAGCATGTCGCCCGTATCGTTGTAGCGCCCCGCCATCTTCTCTCTGTAGCGGCTGTAGATGAGCGCGAGATCCGCGAGCTTCCGGCACAGATCATCGTCAGCGAGCGCAGATTTCGCCTGCAGCAGGGCGTCGCCGTCGATGCCGTAACTGCGCATCTCCTCCATGGCTCTTTCCAGCGTCTCCGTAAAGCCGCGCTGCTTCGCCGCACGCGCAAATGCCTGCAGGCTGTCGCCTTCTTCGGCGAGGATGCGCTTCAGCAGCAGCCGTCTGCCCACGCTCGTGATGCGTGCGGCTGCCGCACCGCCCGTCTCCTGCAGTACATGACGCGCGAAGCGCTTGAAGCCGAACACGAGACCGCGCACAAATCCCTCGCCCGCACCCGCCATCATAGCGGCGAGGCGGCGCTCTGCACGATACGTCGCATGTTCGGGCAGGAGAAGCACGAGGGCGCTGCCCATAGGCTCTGCCTTCATGCGCTCCGCCATGCTGGAGAGGCAGGCGTGTGTCTTTCCCGTTCCCGCACGCCCCAAGATGAACTCGATCATATCTTCTCCCTCGTTTCCCATTCGTGCCAAAGAAAAATGCCGCGCGGCATAAAAGATGCCCGCGGCATTTTTGTCATACAAACGGCTCAGCGCGTCAAGCCGAACGGCGTCGCAAGGCGCACGAAGGCACGTCCGCAGCCGCACGGCTCGTCGAGCCGCATGACCGCCTGTCCCGTGCGGTAGCGTATGAGCGGCATCGCCTCTGCAGCGAGCATCGTGACGACAAGCTCACCCATGCGTCCGGGCTCGTGAATGACTTTCGCGCCGCTGAACTCAATGAGCTCCGTGTAGCAGTAATCCTCCTGCACATGATGCCCCTGCCCCTTGCCGCACGGATAGAAAAGACCCGCCGTGCCTAGCTCCGTCGAAGCGAAGAGGTCATGCACCTCAGTCTGCAGCCGATCCGAGATATGGCGTCTCATCGGATTCGAGATCGCCTCGTTCAGACAGACGACCGTCTTTATGGGCAAGGTCGACGGCTCGATGTTTTTCATCTGCGCGTGCACGATGAGCTGCATGACGAGCGGCTGGCTCGCCAAGAGCGTATCCATACCCGTCAGGCGCACGAGTTCGACCGCCGACTGCATGTCCTCGCCGAGCAGCACGGTCGTCGCGCCGATCACCTCCGCCGCCATCTGCAAATCGAGCAGCCGTCCGTCCGACATGTCGCCGAGAATGCCGACGACAGAAGCGCGATGGACGCCCGTCGCTGCGAGAGCACGCGTCAGCATGTCGACGTTCCTCGCGATGTCGCCGTTCGTATACATCTTGACGACAGCGCCCGTATGATTGCGGCAGCTGATGCGCAGGACGCCGCTCAAGGGAAGCGTGAGGAAATCGAACGGCGATGTCGCGAGGATGTCGGGCAGAGAAGTGAACGGCAATTTCTCGATGTCTTCCAGCTTCTCAATCTGCGACGCGCAGCCGTTTGCAAACTTCGTGCGGTAAAAGGCGCTCTTCTCACTCGCCCAAGAAACCGCCTTCTTCAGGCGCACAAGCTGCAAATCCCGCAAATCATCACGGCTCATGCACTCGATCTTCTCGTTTGCAAACACCTGCCCCGCCCCCTTTCCTCAAAGATGCCGCCTCGCTCACGCCAGCGGTCTCTGATAAAAGAATGGCTGGTAACTTGTGTAGCCGATCTTGCGGAAATTCAAAATCGCCTCCGTCGCGCCGACGAAGAGGATGCCTCCGGGCTTCAGTGCGCGGAAGAAGTTCGTGTAGAGGTCGAACTTCGCTTCCTCCGTGAAATAGATGACAACGTTGCGGCAGAGAATCAGATCGAAGCCCGTCTCAAAGGGATCCTTCAAAAGGTTGTGACGCTTGAACTCGATGAGCTTCTTGATGTCCTCATGCACGGCAAACGTACCGTCGCTTCCCTTCGTGAAATATTTGTTGAGGCGCGGACTCTCGACGCACTTGAGCTCGTTGTCCGTGTAGACGCCCCTCTTCGCCTTGGCAATGATCTCGACGTCGAGATCCGTCGCGAGGATGCGATGCTGCTTGCCCGGCGTCATCTCTTTCAAGATCATCGCCAGAGAATACGGCTCAGCGCCGATGGAGCAGCCCGCGCTCCAGATATTGAGCTTGGGCGAGCGCGTCAACAAATCGGGAATGACATCCGTCTCAAGCTTCGAGAACTTCTCCGGCGTGCGGAAGAACTCCGAGACGTTGATCGTCAGATATTCGATGAAGGCGTCAAACTCCGTCTTGTCCTGCGTCGCCATATCGAAGTATTTCGTATACGAATCGTAGCCCTTGCGCGTCACAAGACTGCCGATGCGCCGCTTCATCTGCGGCTCCTTGTAGAGATCAAGGTCGATCTCCGTCTTCGCCTTGAGCTTCCGCTTGAATGCGCCCCAATCCTGATCGTCCAACATATTCCTTTTACCTCCTGCCGGCGGGGACATCGCGTACGCCGCCGCCTCTCGTTTCGTTCTGCGAAAAGTGCCAAGCCGCTTTTCAAAGCGAGATGACACACCTTACTCTTTTTAATTCTACACAAAGGGAAAGAATCCTGTTTTTTCTCATGAACGCGCTAAAAGGCTGCTGCACTGAGCAGCAGCCCATGATGACCCTCAGCCTACTTGATCTCTATGCTGTTCTTTTTGACGTCCTCGACGCCGAGCTTCGGCAGGACAACCTTGAGGATGCCATTCTCCATCGAAGCCGCACTTTCCTCCCACTTGATGCCGTCGACGGCGAAGGAACGCTCGAAGCGACCCGTGCGGCGCTCGCGCATCAGATACTTCAAGTGGTTCTCGCGCTCAGGAACTTCCACGGCAATCGTCAGATACTTGTCGTCCTCGTAGGTCAGAGAGACGTCTTCCTTGAGGACGCCGGGCAGTTCCGCTTCAATCTCATAGTAATTTTCTTCATCGAGGATGTCGCAGCGAAAAGAAGCGAGCGCCCCCGTCACCTTGCCAATGGGATTGAGCGGCTGCTCCATGATGAAGTCCACCACGCGCTCCACCGTATCGCGCGTCTTCTCCGCATTGTTTCGGAAATTGAAAGGTATGCTGCGAATCATGACGTTTCCCTCCGATCAACACTCACGTTCCATTCTCACTGTCTATATTATACGGTGTTTTGCTAAAAAATTCAAGCGACGGACAAGGTTGTCGAGGAAAAATCAAGAGGTCAGCTTCATGTGGCGGCGCAGCAGATAGAGGAAGTACGGCGTACCGATAAATGCCGTCATGATGCCCACGCGGATCTCCATGCCTTGAAGCAGGATGCGCCCCAAGGAATCGCAGACGACGAGGAATATGCCGCCGGCCAGGAGGCTTGCAGGCAGCAGCTTCCGATGGTCAGGGCCGATCAGGAGCCGCATCATGTGCGGCACGACGAGTCCGACGAAGCCGATGTTGCCGCTGATGCAGACGCCCGCCGCCGTCGTCAGCGACGCGAGCGCCAGAAACAGCAGGCGGAAGAAGGTCACGGGCATGCCCGCGGCACGCGCCTCGACCTCGCCGAATGCGAGGAGGTTCAGATGGCGTGAGAGGAGCAGCATGAGGAAGACGCCGCCGCTGATCGGCGCGATTCCCAGAAGGACATGATCCCAGCGGCGATAGTCGAGGCCGCCGATCGTCCAGAAAAGGTACTGCTGCATCTTCTGCTCGTTCATGACCGTGAGAATCGCCGCCGTGCACGCGCCGAGGAACATGCCGACGACGACGCCCGAGAGCAGGAGCGTCATGACAGGAATGCGCCCGTGACGCATGGAAAGCGACACGGTAAGCCCCACGGCGAGTATGGCTCCCGTGAAGGCGAAAGCAGGCAGCGAAAAGACGCTGATAGAAGAGACGCCGAGCGCGATGGCAAGCACAGCGCCGACGGAAGCGCCGCTCGATACGCCGATGATGCCGGGATCGGCGAGCGGGTTGCTGAAGATGCCCTGCAGCACTGCACCGGAGATGCCCAGCCCCGCCCCCACCATGAGGCCGACGAGCGTGCGCGGCAGACGGATGTGCCAGAGCACCGCCTGCTGCTCGGGCGTAACCGTGACGTCGGAAAAGAATGGCAGACCCGCCGCGTGGGAGAAAGCCGCGAGCACGCACTCCATCGAGATGTCGTACTGCCCTGAGCTCATCGACAGGACGACGGCGAAGACGACGAGGCACGGCAGAAGAAGCCAAAAGAAGAGGCTTCTCTTCTCGTAATTCTTTTTCACGACGCTGCCTCCTCCCTTCCCAAGATGACCTGCAGGAGATGTGATTTCCTGCCTGCACCCTTCTCCGCCTCCGTGAAGACCTCCGCATGATTCGTCAGCGGATTCTCCACGACTTTGATGGGCGCACCGTAGGCGCGTGTCAGAAGCTCTGCCGTCAGCACCTCGCGCGGCAGACCGTCGGCGAGGAGCGCACCGCGCCCGATGAGCAGGAGGCGCGAGCAGAAGCGTGCGGCGAGGGAAAGCTCATGCGCGACGAGCACGACGGTCTTGCCCGCGGCACAAAGCTCGCGGCAAAAGCGGAAGATCTCCTCCTGATAGATGATGTCCAGTCCCGTTGCCGGCTCATCGAGAAAGAGCACGGGCGTCTGCTGTGCGAGCACCTTGGCGAGCAGCACGCGCTGGCGCTGTCCGCCCGACATGGCCTGAAGCGGCTTCTCCGCCAGTTCCGCGACGCCCGTGTACGCCATGCACGCCTCAGCGATGGCGATATCGTGCGCCTGCTCCTGCCGCCACCACGAGAGATACGGATAGCGCCCCGAGAGCACGACCTCGCGCGCCGAGTAATCGAACGTCATCTCCAGATGCTGCTGCAGATAAGCGGCGCTCTTCGCAAACTCCTTCGCCGGCAAATCGCCGATTCTCTGTCCCATGACAGAGATCTCGCCGGCGAGCGGCGCCAAGATGCCGCGCATCGTCTTCAAAAGCGTGCTCTTGCCCGCGCCGTTCGGCCCGATGAGACCGACCATCTCGCCCGCTGCAATGCCGAACGAGACGTTCTCCAAGATCACCTGCCGCTCATAGCCCGCATAAAGGCCCGCAACCCGTATCATTTCCTGCAAATTCCACCGCTCCCTTGCTCGGAAAGCACGGATAAATCCAGTTGCCTATCTTCAGGCATTCGGGCGACTTTATTTATCCGTGCTTCCTTTATGACATCTATAACATCCATTGTCGTCGCAGAATGTGACCGTTCCAAAGCTGCTCCTCGATGAAGCGCGAGCCGCGCAGTCCCATGAACGGCGCATCCGTCAGCTGAATGCGGTCGAGCACAGGACTGGCGACGGGCAGGAACTGCGCGTGCTGCGGCGCGACCTGCGCCGCTTCGTTGCTGCTCGCGAGCAGCAGCCCGTTCTTCATGGAGGCGAGGAACTGCGCCAGCTCCGCCGTACGCGTTTCAGAAAAAACCTCGTCGGCGATCCCAGTGGCATCTGCCGCTTCCGCTGCCTCCGCCGCCACGGCGAGGCAGCGCACATCCGCCCACTCCGTGCGCAAGGCTCTTGCCAACCCCCAGGCCATGGAGGATGGCGCACGCACGAGCGCCTCGTCGAACCAAAGCTCGCCCCACATGCTCTTTATTTCGTTCAGGCGCAGGAAATCTTCCTTTTCCACACGCGAAAGTTCTTCCTGCACCTCCTTTTCGCGCGGCGCGGGCAAAGCGCCTGCGATCTCTTCGAGCCAATGCCGCGTGCCCGCCCTGCCGTAAGGCGGCAGCGGTGCGACAAACGGCGTGCCGCTGCGCTCCGATAGCATCTCTGCCGAAGCGAGTCCCAACTCCCTGTGCACGACGATGTTGAGCGCGGCGGCGGGCAGATGCTGCAGCTCCTCCGCCGTCTCGCCGCAGCCGAGGACGGCGTTCACCTCATAGCCCGCCAAATGCAAAAGACGCAAGAGTTCTCGCGCGTCGTTCGCCCCGTTGCAGTAGCTCGCCGTCATGCCGAGAAGGTTCACGCCATGCGGCTTCTCCTCCTTCTTCTCGGGCAGAAGCGCTTCGATTGCCGCACACGCGGCCTTGCTCCAGCCTGCGGCGAAGCTGCCCGCAAGGCCGCTGCTGTCGACGGCGACGACGGGCGCTGCAATGCCCGCCGACCGCGCGATGGCGGCTACATCGTCGCCAATCAGCCCTGCGGCGCAGCTGCTGACGATGGCCAAAAGGCGCGGCGGCTCAGCGATATAGGGCTGCAGGGCTTCCAGCAGATAGTCCTCCGCGCCGAAGACGATGGCGTCGTTGTCGAGCTGCGTGCAGCCTGTGCGCCGCACGGCATCGCTCACGCCATGCTCGACGTGGCGCAGCGCGAAGTAATGGCACCACATGGGGCCGTTGACGATGACGGCGGCGTCTTGCCAGGCGGCAAAAAATGCCATCGCGCCCGCGAGCGCACAGCTGTCCGTCCAAGCGCAGACATCATCGAAACGCCTTTCCTGCTCAGCCATAGATCAGACCTCCCCGGCTTTCGTGACGACAGACGATATGCACCATATCGTGCAGGAGCTTCTTTTCCATCGACCAGCCGACGGACGGCATGAGCGCGAGAAAGATCTGCCGCAGCCTTGCGTCGGTAAGCTCGTGCGTCGTCAGGACGAAATCCGCCGCTTTGAAAAGCTCCTCCGCCTCGCGGCCGCCCTCATGGGCGATCGGCGCATCCGTCAGACGCGCGACCTCTTCTTCCATGACCTCGCGCCGCCCAGGCAGGAACGAATCAAGAAGGACGACGCCCGCCAGTTCGACGCCCGCCTTCTTCAGAAGGCGCATGATGATCTTCGGCTGAAACCAGTCGAGGTCGCGCCCGATGGCGAATGTCACGCGCCTTTCTGCGAGCGTCGGCCGCACCTCATCCACGGCGCGTTGAAACGCCGCTTCTTCCGCGCGAATCGCTTCTTCCGCTTCCCTTTCCCTGCCGCAAAGCCTGCCGACCGCACGCAGCCACTCCTTCGTTTCCTCCGAGCCGACCGCATAGACGTCGGCGAGGTACGGCGTGCCGAAACGCTCATGAATGTGCCGCGCCAAGTCGACGAGAAGCGCCTGCTTCTCGTCGCTGCGCCGCCCGAGCACGATGAGAAGTTCCGCCGCCGGCACGACATCCATCTCAGACAGTGCGAGATACGACGGAAACTGACCCTCGACGCGCAGGGAGAGAAGCCCGAGCAAGCGGCGCAATTCCTTCACGTACTCGCCGTGGACGCCGCCGCAGTCGCCGAGCAGCACGACGCTTCCCGCACGGCGCTCTGCCGGCTTCATGAAGCGATCGACGAGCACGCGTGCAGCGTCAAGGTAGCCTGCATAATACTCGCCGTCAAGAAAGCCGTGCGCCGAGACGGCGCTGACGGGCAGGCCAAGCTCTTGCTCCATCTCCTCAGCCACGGCGCACGTATCGTCGCCGATGACGCCGCTCACACAGGAATTGGCGATAAATATCGCTTGCGGCTGATATTTTTCTGCGGCGAAGCGTATGCACTCGCGCAGACGATCCTCGCCGCCAAAAATCGCCTCTGCATCCGACAAGGAGCTTGTCAGAAGCGGCACGGGCGAGAGGCGCACCTTCGTTCCCGCCGCACGAAGGCGATGGAAACTTCCCACATCCATGCCGTGGGCGATGTGAGCGCACGGACGCGGGCTGTGGAAGATGACGAGAGCGCCGCGCACGAAGGAAAGCGCACGCCAGACGCCCGGCATGCTGCAGCTGCAATTCGTGCGGCGCATCACCACGCGTTTCGCTTCAGTTCCCATAGCTTTCCACCAGATCTTCCAACTCTTCAAACGCCATCGGCTTGGGGATGACTAGGTTTTTATTTCCCTCAATCGCCGCCGCAAGTTCTTCGTAAACCTTCGCCTGTGCGGAATCCGGCGCGTAGGCGATGAGCGTCTGCCGATGGATCTCCGCCTCGTGTACGGCGGCAGAGCGCGGGATGTAGGCGATGAGCTTTGTGCCGAGGCGTGCGGCAAAGGCTTCCAAAAGCTCCTTCTCGCGTGCGACGTCGCGCCCGTTGCCGATGATGCCGCCGAGCTTCACGACGCCTCGCGCAGCGAAGCGGCGCACGCCCTTGGCGATGTTGTTCGCCGCGTAGAGCGACATGAGCTCCCCCGAGGAAACGATGTAGATTTCCTCGGCATAGCCCTCTCGTATCGGCACGGCGAAACCACCGCAGACGACATCGCCGAGCACATCGTAGATGGCGACATCGACATCGTCAAACGCATGGAGCGCCTTGAGCCTTTCGAGCGCCACGATGATGCCGCGCCCCGCGCAGCCGACGCCCGGCTCAGGGCCGCCCGCCTCGATGCAGCGCACGCCGTTCCACCCCTCGTGCGCGATTTCTGCAAGAGAGAGCGCCGCGCCCTTCTTGCTGCGCTCCGCATCGAGCACGGTGAGCGGCGCAATGCGCCCCAGGAGAAGCCGCGTCGAATCGTTCTTCGGGTCGCAGCCGATCTGACAGACCTTCTTTCCCCCGCGCGAAAACGCCGCCGATACGTTGGCAGCAGTCGTCGACTTGCCGATGCCGCCCTTGCCGTAAAACGCAATCTTTTTCAATCTCAAAGCCGCCTTTCCTCTTTACTCCACCGCTGAGAGAAACTCCTGCCGCGACTGGCGAAAAGCGTCGCCGTAGAGAATCCATGCCGTCTCCTGCACGCCGAAGACGATGTTCTGTGAAATGTTGTAGACGTAACGCGCCCAAGGATGGCCGATCTGCTTTTCCCGCACGGCCGTCATCTGCTGAAGCGACGGATCTTCCATGTACTGTCTGCCGTAATTCTCTTCACGCGTTTCCGCGTCCTCGTAACTCGGCAGGAAGATGTAGTCGGGATTCGCCGCGACGAGCTGCTCCTTCGTCATCTCCTGTCCCATGCGGTTTCCTGCGGCGGCCTTTGCGTTGATCGACGCCGTATGGCTGCAAAGCTCGTCGAAGGTACAGCCGGCGCCGCCGTAGTTGGGCATGATGGAGATGAGCGCGATGCTCTTGTGCTTCTTTTCCTCGGGAACATCCTTCATCTTCTCTTCGATCTCCGCGAGCTTTTCCTCCATCTTCGCGATCAGTCGTTCGCCGCGCTCCTTCTCATCGACGGCTGCTGCAAAGAGGCGGATGTTGGCATGGATGTCCTCCATCGTCGCCGCCGCACGGCAGACGACGACAGGCACGCCAAGCTCGCGCATGGCGTCGGCGTTCTCGCGGGGAAGCCACGGCGTGACGATGATGAGGTCGGGCGAAAGCGCGGCGACCTGCTCGACAGAGGGACTGCGCGTGATGACCGTGGGAATTTTCCCGCGCACCCACGGCACATTCGTATGCTTCTCGTCCGCGAGCGAGTCGTTGACTGCCGCCATGCGCTCCGGCTCGACAAGACCGAGCATCATTTCATCCGTGCCCGCGCTGATCGTCAAGATGCGCCGGGGCTTATGCGGAATCTCGACGACAGTTCCCTCCGCATCGGTCACACGGTACGCGCTCGACGCCTCCTCCTTTTCGCCCATGCAGCCCGTCAGAAAGAGCGCAAAAAGGAGCGCGGCGCATGCGACGACTGCTGCAAATCGCGGATACTTCTTTGCCTTATACAATTTGTTCCGCCCTCTCTTCCAAATCGCCCTCGATGGAGAGGAACAGCTCACGCAATTCCTCTTTCGTCTCCTCACGCGCTTTCCACAAGCCGCGCTGCTCTGCTTCTAAGAGCGTTTCCGCCATGCGGTGCAGCGCCCAGGGGTTGACCTCCTGCAGCCACTCCTGCATCGACGCATCGAGCACATACTTGCGCGCATATCCTTCGTACATCCAATCCTCCATGACGGCGCTCGTCGCATCCCATTGATAGCTGTGCGCGAGATAATTCGCAAGGTCGGACGCTCCCTTGTAGCCATGCTCTTTCATGCCCTCGATGAATTTCGGATTCATCGCCTCGCCGCGGAACAGCCGCTCGGCTTCTGCGGCGACGGTGCGCACGACGATGCGCTGACGGTCGCTCGTATCGCCGCTGTAAGAGCGCGGCGCCTTGCCCGTGAGCGCACGCACGGTGGCGATCATGCCGCCGTGGTAGGCGTTATAATCGTCCGAGCTGAACATGTGCGTCTCGCGCGTGTCCTCGTTCTTGACCGTGACATCAAGCTCCTTCATGCGCCGCTGGAAAAGCTCGGGATCGTAGCCGCGCGCCATGCCGTCCGCACCGTAAGCCGTGCCCGAAAAGCGCGTGTAGACAGCCGCAAGATCGTCGAGCGTCTGCCATGCCTTCGACTCCAAAAGGTCGCCGACGCCCGCGCCGTAAGCGCCCGGCGGGTCGCCGAAGATACGGCACGAGGCGCGTTCCCAAGCGAGAGCATGCTCTTCGCCCTGCTCTTCGAGCCATGCCGTGTCCGCGAGGATGTGCTTGCGCACGAAATTTTCATCTTCGTTCTCATCCTGCGCTGCTGCAAGCTTCACAGCCTCGTCGACCCAGCGGATGGCGTTCGGCACGGCATCGCGGAAGAGACCGCTGATGCGCGCCGTCACGTCGATGCGCGGCCGCTTGAGCTTGGCGAGAGGGATGACCTCAAGCCCGACGACGCGCTGCGACGGTCTCTGCCAGACGGGGCGCACGCCCATGAGGTAGAACAGCTCGGCTATGCACTGTCCATGACTGCGCATGTTTGAGCCTGCCCAGAAGACGATGCCGACCGCCTCCGGGTAGCGTCCCTCCTCGCTGATATACTGCTCGACGAGCGCATCGCCCAGTTCCTTGCCGTACTCCCACGCCGCGGGCGTCGGCAGACAGCGCGGATCGAGTCCGTAGAAGTTGCGTCCCGTCGGCAGGACGTCTGCGCCGTTCGTCGTCGGCGCTCCCGCCGGCCCCGGCTCGATGTAGCCGCCCGAAAGGGCGCGGAGCGTGCCCGTCAGCTCCTCCTCCGTGCGCAGGAGGCGCGGCACGATCTTCTCCGTAACTTCGCCGAGCGCCGCCAGAAGTCCTTCCCTGCCCGCTGCACTGTACGAGGCGAACGGTTCCAAAGCCAACGCTTCTCTCGCCGCCTGCGGCATGTAGGCGCGCGCGGCGAGGCGCACGAGAAGCAGGCGCATGACGTCTTCCACCGCATCGAGCTTTCTGCCGTACGTCATGCCGTCCTCCGTCATGCGTTCGCTGTGCTCCAAAAGCTCTTCGTAATCGTAGCCCTCTTCCTTGGCGATGAGACGCAGGAGCGACGGCTCGCCGCCATGCTCGACGCGCACGAGCGCGAGCACGAGATCCAAGAGTTTTTCAGCTTCCGGAACTTGCCCGAGGATATGAAGTCCCGTGCGGATCTGCATGTTCTTGATGTCCGTCACATAATTGTGCAGAGCAGCGACATAGGCGTCGAAGTCCTCGCCTTCCTCGATGGAATCCTCGAAATGGCAGAGCGCCGCCTTCTCGCGCACGATTTCCTGTACCGCTGCCAAATTGTCAGGCTGCGCCGCACGGAAATGAACGTACTCGTCAAGCGCCTGCTCAAGCTCCTGCAGCTCGTCGAAAGCGCCCGCAAGCTGCATCGGCGGCGAAAGATGGCTGATGAGGCACGCTGCGCCGCGCCTTTTTGCCTGTATGCCCTCGCCGACAATCGTGATCCAGTAGGGATATACGTCGGGCAGATCGCCGAGCGAGACGTCGGGATAGCATTCGTTCGAGAGCGCCGTGCTCTTTCCCGGCAGCCACTCCAACGAGCCGTGCGTGCCGACGTGGACGACGGCGTCCGCCTGCCACAGATCGCGCAGCCAGTGATAAAAGCCGATGTAGTGATGCGTGGGCGCGGCGTCGGGCGAATGCAGCAGCTTGCCCGGATCCTCGCCGAAGCCGCGCGGCGGCTGCACCGTGAGAAAGATATTGCCGTTGAGCGTGCCGGGCACGAGCAGCGTGCCGTCGTAGTTGAACACCTCGCCCGGCGCTTCGCCCCAATCCTTTCTCAGATGTTCCTTGACCTTTTGCGGCAGCGCCTTGAAGAATCTTTCATACTGCGCCGCCGTAAGCTGTCCGTCGGCATTCTTTACCTGCTCTTCACTCATGAAGCGGCGGTCATTCGTCGCGTGATTCGTAAGAATATCCATGAGCTCTTGGCTGCTCTCCGGCACAAAATCGACGCGATAGCCCGCCTCGCGCATCCTCGCGAGCAGGCGGCGCACGCTCTCGGGCGAGTCAAGCCCCGCCGCACTGCCGATGTTCGCATTCGTCGGCGGATAGTTGTGAAAGACGATGGCGATCTTCTTCTCCTCGTTCGCCTTATGGCGCAGATTCGCCCACTTTTTCGCCTTTCGCGCCAGACGCTCCATGCGCTCCTCAAGCGGCGCATAGCGAGGCGTTCCCGTCTCATCGAGCACCTTCGCCGCAATCGGCACGGCATGAAGGACGCCGTCGAACTCCGGCATACAGACGCTGAAGGACACCTCCATCGGGTCGAGTCCCGCAGGCGACCTTTCCCACTCTTCCTTGGGCGCAAGCACCGTATACGCTTCAAGAAGCGGCACGCCGAGCGCATAGAGGTCTTCGATGCGCGTGCCGCCCGCCTTGATGGAAAACTTCATCGTCGTGATAATGGCGTCGACGACGGTCTCCCCTTCGCAGCAAAAGTATCGCTTCATGGCGTCAAAGAGCGTCGGCGACTCCACGCGCTCGTCGCGATAGGAATTGGAAAAGACCGCGACGGCATTGAGTCCCTGCGCCTCTATCGCACGAATCAATGCCGTGTGATAGGTGAAGTCCCCTGTAATCCACTCCGAACGATAGAAGATGATGCCGATCGTCCTCCGATCGTCACGGCAATGCGCGGCACGATAACCCTCAATGTCCTGACAATCGCCGTGCCAATCGGGGTGGTATATGCCGTGCCAAGGCAACGTGCGCGGCGGCTCCGGCTCAGCGGAAAGCCCGAACTTTTTGGCAAGATGCAGCAGGAAGTTTTTCATATTCTCCTCGCCGTCGTAGCGGAAATACTGCCAAGCGAGAGCGATTTCCTCTGCCGAGAAGCCATAGCTGACCTTGTCATGCTCGGCATTGTCCACGAGAATCAAATGCGGCGCACGGCTCTTCTGCAAAGTGCGCGACGCCTGCTGCAGGAAGGGATTGTCCAGCCCTGTGCCCATCCACAGGAACAGGGTGACATCGGCCTTCTCCTGCGCCTCGCGCCACGAATCCATGCCATCCGCCAGGCGGACGGCAATCGCCAGCGAGGGAACTGCCGACATGCACGCTTCCTGCACGCGATGGACGAGCGCAAAGACGCGCTGAATATTCGTATAGACTGCGATCTTCATTTTGCTGCACCTCTCGTGTTCACTGGTTCATGCATCATCTGCATCCGTTTGCTTCCGAAACTGTCCGAGCCGCACGCTCGACGACGGCACGCACGAGAAGCATCGCAAGGGACTCCATATAGTCTTCCTGCATGAGCACGCCCTCCTGCGTCTTCAGGCGAAGCGCTGCCGCCATCTCTTTCAGCAGTTTTTCGGCTGCTTCCCAAGTCTCCTCCTTTTCCAGCAGTCCCCAAAGATGCTCATCATAGAGATGGATAAAGAGCACGCCCAAGGGGAAGAGCGCCGGCACAGCGGTCATTTTTTCCAAAGCTGCGATGAATTGCGCCTTGATTAAGGCATTTGCGCCCGCCTCTTCCTTATATCGCTGCCACAGCGCTTCTTCCGTGACGCCGAAGCGGCGCAGGCGGCGCAGCAGATCGTGCTGCTGCGCGGGCGTAAGACCCGACTGCTTCTTGAGCGCTTCCTTGACCGCCGCCATGACGGCAAGTCCGATGAGCTCGCCGAGCTTGGAATGTTTTCCTGCGCCCTCGAAGAAGAGCGGCGACTCGCTGTTGGCGACGACGATCGTCTGATCCGTGCCCGAGCCCGTGGCGAGTCCCGTGGAATAGCGGCTCGGCGCCATGAGTTCCTGCAGCGCCGCCGTCTTCGCCTCCGTGCAGGTCACGAGGGCACGCGCGAGGATGCCGGGCGGCAGATCGGCGTCGATGACGAGCATGATGTTGATCGTGCCGCATTTCTTCTCCGCCGTCTTGTAGTAAGATGCAGGATCGCCGACACGCCCGCCGTTCGTTTCCACGCCGCCCGTTACGATCGCCGTCACGGTCAGTTCCTTGTAGCTTCGCGACACGATGGAGGCGTTTTCCATGTGCGCCGCCGTACCCATGCCCGAGGTCAATTCCGGTGCAAGACCGAGCCGCTCCGCAACGATCTTCATGCTCTCGACGTACGTCGGTGCGAAGGACTCGCAGGGCATTCCCGATCCCTGCGTCATATCGCGGTTGAACACCGCCTCGAAATCCTCATGGTAGCCGCCGTTGTAAAGCGAAGTGCTGAGCACCTTGCGCGGCCCGCTGAAAACCAAAACGATGCTCTTGTCATAGCGATAAGCGACGTCGCCCGTCGTCAGTCTTGCCAATTCCATCTGCTCTTGCCCCTCCATCACGCACCATCACTCTTGCATATCGCGAAAACGCCGCACGACTTCCAATACGCCTTCGGCACAAAGGCGCTCCAGCGTGGCATAGCCCGCATTCATGCGCTGTGCGATCTCAGGCGCCAGTCCCACCTTCGGAAAGCTCTTCTCCGTATCGAGCACGATGCAGTGCGCGTCTCTTCGCGCGATCTCCTCCGCTGCGCGCAGCGCCTCCTCCTTCGCCTTCCCCGCCGCAGAAACATTCGTCCTGCCGTCTGTCACGAGCACGAGCACCGTTTCCGCGCCTTCCTTGCGACTGAGCTCATCCATCATCTTGAGCGCGGCGGCAAGTCCTTCCGCGAGCGGCGTTTTGCCGCCCGTCGGCAAAGAACGCAGCACCTTTTCCGCCAGTTCCACGCTTCGCGTCATCGGCAAGAGCGTCTCGGCGCTCGTGCGCCGAAAGGCAATCAGTCCCACGCGGTCACGCTTTTGGTACGCTTCGCGCAGGAGGGCGAGCACCGCGCCCTTCACCATCTTCATGCGCTCCTTCGCGCCCATGGAGCCGCTCGCATCGACGAGGAAGAGGATGTTCGCGGCGGCACGACGCGCTCGGATCCACACGCGCAGATCCTCGGCGCGTATGACGACGGCCTGCTCGCCATGCCGCTGGCGCTGATAGGGCGCCGCCGCGCGAAGCGTAGCGGCAAAGGCGAGGTCGATGCGCCGTCCGCGGCGCGGCAGCGATGTGCGCCAAGGACGTCCCGCCGGCACGTCAAGCTGCATGATTGTCCGTCTGCCGCTCTTGCCCTTCCTCCCGCACACCGTCTCACGCAGGAGAGAAAGCCGCGCCATAACCGCTTCTATAGAGTGCGTCTCATCCGTGTCTTCGCCGCCCGAATCGCCGTCCGCAGGCGGCGTTCGCTCCTCATCGGTCTGCGCCGCTTCTTCCTGCGCTTCTCCTCTATCATCTTCCTGCTCTTTCGATTCGCCGCCCGTCGCATCTCTCGTCAAAGCATCGTCCGGGCGCTCCTCCTGCGGCGCATCATCCGCCTCATCTTCCGACTCTTCCTGCGGCTCAGCTTGCTGTTCCTGTTGTTGTTCCTGTTCCTGCGGCTCTTTCTGCTGTCCGCTTCTCTCTTCGCGCTGCTCCTTTTTTCGGCTCATGCGATGCGCGAGCACGAAGAGCGCCGCCTCCTCGATGTCCTGCGGCATCACATAGATGCGCCCGGCGAGCGCCGCCAAGGCGCGTGCCGCTTCCACGAGATAGATTTCGGCGCGATTTCCCACACAAAGGGCGCGTGCGGCGTACTGCGCAGCGAGATGCAGGATGGCATGGGAAACTTCCACAGCAGGAAGCATCTCTCGCGCTCGTGCCGCCTTCTGCTGCAGCTCGGCTTCCTGCTGCGCATACGCACGGCAGAAAGCTTTTGGCGCACGCTCAAAGGCGAGCACGCGCCGCGCGATCTCAGCACGCTGCTCCGTCTCTTCCACATCATCCATCGCCGCGAACATGCCGAAGCTGTCGAGCAGCACGGGCGAGAGCACGCCTTCCGCGGGATCCATCGTCCCGACAGGGATGCAGCTTATCTCCTCGACCGTCGATACGCCGTCGCGCTCCAAGGAAAACATCCCCGCCGACGCGCTCTCTAAGACAGACTTCAAGACCTCCTCGCGCAGGAGATTCACCTCGTCCATGTAAATGAGCGTATGCGCCGCGCGATGCAGGAGACCATGGCGCAGACGACGCTCGCCGTCCCGCAGCGCCGCATCCACATCGAGGCTGCCGAAAACCATGTCGTCCGTCGCGCCGAGCGGCAGTTCGACGAGACTCCCCGTCGGCGTGAACGGCGCTGCCGCACGCACAAGGACGGACTTCGCCGTGCCGCGTTTGCCTGAAATGAGCAAGCCGCCCGTGCGCGGATTCACGAGCGCGAGAAGAAGCGCCTTCTTTGCCTGCTCCTGACCGACGACAGCGGTAAACGGATAGCGCGGATATTCCATGCCCATCTCCTCAAGCCAGTACATCATCCACGGCAGACCAGTCGACCTCGCCCTCCTCGAAGGGGCGGCGGCGCAGACGATGCGCGAGCACGAGGCGGCTGACGGCCTTCATATCTTCCTTTTCGACCTCCGTGCGTCCCGAGAAGGCGGCATTCGCCATCGCCGCCTTGATGAGCGTGATGTCGGCGCGATGCCCGTCAACGCCGAGCGCGAGCGAGATGTGCGCCGCCTTTTCCAGCATTCTATCTGCCACGGCGACGCTTTTGAGGAGAGCACGCGCCCTTTCGATCCTCTCGCGCAATGCCTCCTGCTGCTCCCTGTAGGAAGCGGCAAAGCCCTCCGCATCCTGCTCATAAGCGATGCGCCTCTTCACCACCTCGATGCGATCCTTCGCCTCGCGCTCGCCCGTCACCGTCACCGAAAGGGCGAACCGGTCGAGCAGCTGCGGGCGTATGTCGCCCTCCTCGGGATTCATCGTGCCCACGAGCACGAAGCGTGCAGGATGCGCATAGGAAATGCCCTCGCGCTCCACCGTATTGACGCCCATCGCCGCTGAATCGAGCAGGATGTCGACGATGTGATCGTCGAGCAAATTGATTTCATCGACATAGAGAATGCTGCGGTTCGCCTCCGCGAGAATGCCCGCCTCAAACTCCTTCCTGCCATGCCGGATCGCCGCCTCGATATCGAGCGTGCCCACGACGCGATCCTCCGTCGCACTGACGGGAAGCTCCACGACGCGCATGGGGACGCTCTCCTCCTTCATGCGTGCGCCCGCTTCAGCCTTCCTGCGGCAATCGTCGCAAAAAAACTCCGGCGCCGCAGGGTCACAGCGGCACGCACAGCCCGCCACCGCCCGCATGGCGGGCAGCAGCTCAGCGGCGGCGCGGACGGCGGTCGACTTCGCCGTCCCCTTCTCGCCCTTGATCAGCACGCCGCCCAAGGACGGCATGACGATATTGAGCAAAAGCGCCTTCTTCATCTCTTCCTGCCCCACGATGGCAGAAAAGGGATATGTCTTTTTCATCATGCAGGTTTTCCCTTTCTCCAGATTTTGGAATCTATCTTTCGGCACATTCACTCATCGACTGCCGAAATATGCGCATCGGCAGGCAGATAAAACTCGTCGCCGTAAACCCTGTAGGCGATTTCCTGCACGCCGTAGACAAAATCCTGCGAGCAGTTGTAGAGGAAGGATGACCGCGGCGATACAAGGCTGTGATTTTTAAGCGCCTTGAGTGTTTGAAGCGCCGGATCCTCGGTATAGCTGCGAATATATGCGTCGAGCCATTCCTGACCTTTCCACGGATAATCGGGCAAGAAAAGCACATCGGGATCAATGGATAGAATGATCTCCTTCGTCACTTCCTGCCCGTTGCGCAGTCCATAAGCGGAAACGCCGTTGATGACGCCCGCATAGTGACAGGCGTCGTCGAAGCTCGATCCCTTGCCGCCGTATGTGGGCATGAGCGAGAGGAACACGACGCTCTTCCTCTTCTCCTGTGGAATGGTGTCGACCTTCGCCTTGATCTCCGCCAGCTTTTCATCCATTTTTCGCAGCAGGATCTCACCTCTGCGCTTCTCTCCGATCGCTTCCGTCATAAGGCGCACGAGATCCTTGACCTCTGCGAGATCATGCGGTCCCCTGCCAACGACGACCTTAAGCCCCACGTCGCGCAGAGGATCGGCAAGCTCCATATATTGCCAATCCGCAATAAGCACCACATCGGGCTGCAGCGCAACAATATATTCCACGCTCGGCTGCTCGATCGTCTGCGGTATTTTGGAAGCAAGCTCTACCATATTGGAATTGATGGGATCCTTCATGCTCGAATCAACGGCGACAAGCCTTTCGGGCGGCACGACGCTGAGAACGATCTGATCCAATGTCGCAGACAAAGTGACGATGCGCTGCGGCGGAGCGTCGAAATGTATCGTGCGCCCCGTGATGTCCGTCACCGAATACGATGTCGAAGAATTCGCAGACTGCTCCTCCACATTCTTTTCGCCGCCGCACGATGTTGTCAGAAAAAGCAGCAAAACGACGACAACGACGAGCGACGATTGCATGAAGACCTTACTCTGCACGGTATCCTTCCTTTCCGAAAACTGCCGATACTGCAGCCCTCTTCAACGCACATTCCGCCGCGCACGGCTCTTCTTGTTCCATTCCCAGCCAGCGCGCGAAACAGCCGCCTCCGCAGGCGGCAAAATCGTGACATCGCCGGCAAAAATCCATACTCCGCTGCATCTTGGCAGATACTTCCTGCTGACGACGCAAATTCACGCCCTGCATAACAGTGCCTAGGAAGAAGCGCTCATCGCCGACGAAAGAGGAGCAAGCGTAGATGCCGCCATCGACGTCGACGTGGACGCCTTCGCCGTTCATCGCATAGCAGTGGGAAAAGTCGCTCCCGCCGCGCCCTGCGATGTCTCTCGCCTGCTCCTCCTGCGATATGGCGAGGCGGCGTCCCGTCAAGCGATAAAGTGCATCGCGCCGAGCGAAAACCTCGCGCATCGCCGCCGCCATATCGCTTTCTCGCGGCAAAGCGGCGTTCGTGCCGCGCCCCTGCGCACGCAGGAGATCAAAGCCCAATCGATGCACATTGCCGAAGTAATACGCCATATCGACGACATCGGTCAGGCGATGGACATTCTCCGCCGTCACAACGCACGTCAGTCCGATGCCGACGCCGCGACGCGCAAGCCGCTCGATGCCCGCCGCCACGTCAGCGGCAGAACCTCTGCCGTCCGAATATTGCCTTTGGCGATCATGCAGCGCAGGTCTGCCGTCGAGGCTCACGCCAATGCCAATGTTGGAATCGCATAGGATGTTCACCGCCTCTTCCGTCAGCAGCGTGCCGTTCGTCTGAACAGCCATGCGCGCCTCGATGCGATGATCGCGCACATAGGCGGCGATACGCGCAAGGAGCGGCAATGCGAGCAAAGGCTCGCCGCCCGAAAACTGCAGGAGGAACGGCTCACCGCAGGAGGCAGCCAGATCGACAGCCCGCCGCGCCGTTTCCCATGCCATCGTGCGCCTCGCCTGACCACTTGCATAGCAATAGCGACAAGCGAGGTTGCAGTCTCCCGTCAGGCTCAGCACCAGCATCTTCAGCCCCATCGCCGCCCCTTTCCGGCACGTTTGCACATCAAGCATCAATTTCCTGCACTCGCGCCGCCTTCATCGGCAAAACGCTCGGGATAGACGGTCTTTGCCAGCACATAGACGGCTTCGACGGCATTTTGCGAGGCGCTGTAGCGGTACGTATCGGGCACGCAGTAGAGACGGTTCTCGCGCACCGCCTTTACATGCTTGAACAACGGGTCATTGCGCAGCTTCTCACGAAACTCTTCCGTCTTTTCCCCCTCGGCACTCCACGACGGCAGCAGGAACACATCGGGGTCGAGCGCGACGACCTGCTCCATCGATATGCTGTTGTCCTTCGTGAGGCCTGCCATCGCCGCGCCGTTTCTGAGCGCGGCATGGCGGCACATATCGTCAAAGAGGTCGTCACGCCGCCCAAAGACGCCGCTGAAAGCGAAAGCGACGACGATCGGCCTCTCGTCTTCGGGAATGTCCGCCGTGCGCCGCGTCACATCCGCCAGACGTTCATGCAGCCTTCCGGTCAAGGCCGCCGCTTCCTCTTCCCTGCCAATCACCTTGCCGATGGACTTGATGCGCGGAAAAACCGCCTCGATGCTCTTGGGCGTTTTGGAAACAAAGACCGTCAGGCCCAGATCGCGCATACTCGCCACGAGTTCCTTCGGCACGCTGTCCGTCGTGAGCACAAGGTCGGGATGCTGTGCGAGCACGCGCTCAGGACTCTTGTCGTGTAGCTTGACGGGTACGGCTTTCGCCGCCTCTGCCATGCACGAAAGCCCCGCATCATCCACGTAGGAGGAAAGCGCCGCAATCTGTTCGGGCGGCGCGAGCGCGAGCAGGATTTCATCCGTGCCGAGATTGAGCGACACGATGCGCTGCGGCTTCTCGTGCAGTACGATCTCCGTCCCCATATCATCGACGCCGCGGAAAAACTCGCCCTCTTCCTCTTCTGCCGCCGTTCCTCCTCGCGCACAGGCGCAGAGGAGGAAACTCGCGGTCAAAAGAAGCAGCAGCGCACCGCCGCGCCGCACGATGTCAGAACGTATGCGCATAGGTCAGGCGGAAGTTCAGCGGCAGATCAAGACTACCGGAACTATTCGAGTAATTCTTCCTGTCCAAAAGATTATAGATTCCCAGAGTCACTGTATCATTCCTGCCTGCAGCATAGGCAATATTCATATTGAGCTGAATCTTGTCAGGTATATCCTGCGCTGTCCCATTCCTCGGGGCAACATATTCGCGATCGCCGAGAAACTTGAAGTTCAAGTTTCCTTGCCATTTGTCCTTCTTATAATCAACACGGACAAGACCTTCGACGCGTCCTGCCGCCTGCTCCCACCCCTTATTCCCAGAGGGATCCTTCAATTCAGGGTTGGAGACTCCCGCACCTAAAACAAGTTGCCACGCTTCATTGAAACGCTTCGTATATTCGACTTCAAATCCTGTATTGCGAAAACTTCCTTTATTCGCCGCATAATACTGCTGCGTTACCTTATTCAGCTCCCAACCGAGCTTATTTTTCATATCCATGTGGTAAATGGCGGCTTTCCATGTATCATTTCCATGACGATGTTTGATGCCCGTTTCATACGTCCAACCACTTTCCGGCTGTAAACCTTGCGGATTCAAATGCCTTCCTCTAACTTTTTCATTGATACCATAATCCGCTGGCGGCATCTGAAATGCTCTGCCGACATTGATGTACCACGCTGTATTCCCATCAAATTTATAATCCGTTTGGAACTGCGGCATAAAGACATTTTGATCCTTCTCAGGATCGTTGATCCATTCACCACGCAAGCCAAGTGTGAAGTTAAAACGTGGTGTAAACTGCTTGCTATAAGAGGTATAAATCGCATTTTCCGTACGCGTCGCATTCTGTTTTTTCTCCGTGAGGTCTACCGCCTCACGCTGATAGGAATAGCCGAAAATCCAAGAGTCATCACCTAGCTTCCATGTTTTCTGTACATCGAAAATTTCACTGTTCCAGACGGCATTGGAAGCATTTTTTCCCATTGCGACATAATCGTAACCATCAACCTTGCGATAATTGTACCCAAGAACTGCATGGATACCATTTTCCCTGCCCTGGTATACAAGATTTGCCGTATGACGATAATCATCGTAACGATAATCATATCTCATCCCCGAGGGCACGAGGGACTTCTTATCTGATGCCAGTTTATAAACGGTACTGCCGC
>ERZ772968.138-NODE-138-length-32848-cov-3.342939_pt1 | contig 32848 bp, 27 predicted proteins | sample MGYA00580674_ERZ772968 | MGnify/ENA primary metagenome ERZ772968 (study PRJEB29015, sample SAMEA2737940) | human oral metagenome | biome: human oral; feature: human-associated habitat; material: dental | place: China | collected 2138 ...
TGGACCTCTATGTGGAGCAAAACCCACGCATCGCCGCCGTTTTTCAAGGGAACATCCAGGAGATAATCGGCAAAACGAGGGGAACGGTGAAGCTCCAGGTCCGAGGTCTGCAAAAGATCGCGAAATTCCTTATCCAAAAACCTCGGTTCCTGAGAGAGGTCCGCGTCGACATAGAGCTCCGGCAGGGCCCTCAACAGGAACGGGCCAAAGAAACGTTCGATCAGGTCCTTCCAGAACCCATCGTAATCAAAGTACTCCATCGCTCAACCCCTGCTCAGTTGCCACCCTTATCTCCGAGGAACGCCGTCTCAGATGAAGTCCGCGAAGAAGCGCTCGGTACGGCGGAAGAACCACACTCCGCTGAAAAAGGCCAGGACGGAGATCGCCGCGGAGATCAGGAAACCCGGCAGGTAGAGCGGGCTCGCCGTCCCCTGCACGCACCACCGAAATCCGTCGATCACCCCGACCATGGGATTGAGGCTGTAGAGCAGCCGCCAGCGTTCGGGCACGACGGAGCTGGAGAACCCCACGGGCGAGACGTAGAGGCCGAACTGCACCAGGAACGGGACGATATAACGGAAGTCCCGATACTTCACGTTCAGGGCGGACAGCCAGAACCCCGCCCCCAAGGCCGCCAGGGTCGCAAGCAAAAAGAAAAACGGCATAAACAGGAGCGTCCAGGAGGGGATGAAGCCATATCCCAACATCAGCAACCCCAAAAGCACCAGGGAGATCAGGAAGTCCACCGCGCTCACGATGACCGAACTGGCCGGAACGATCAGGCGCGGAAAGTATACCTTGCTGATCAGGCGCGACTCCGCGATCAGGGAATTCGAGCTCTCCTGCATCGCGTTGGCGAAGTACTGCCACGGCAGCATCGCGGAGAACACCAAAATGGGATAGGGCACGCCCTCGTTGGGCAGCCGGGCCAGCCGCCCGAACACGATGGTGAACACCAGCATGGTCAGGAGGGGCCGGATCACGCTCCAGGCGATGCCGATGACCGTCTGCTTGTAGCGCACCAGGATGTCGCGCCAGGCCAGAAAATAAAACAGCTCCCGGTAACGCAGGAGCTCCCGGAAAAAGGCGACCGTCGTTCGGTTGGGCTCGATGATCAGGTCGAACCCGGCATTCGTGGAATTGTCCGTCATGTTATCCCGCATCCCTCACTTGTTCCTGCAGCAGCCCATCCTGCTCGCCCCAGACGAACAGGGATTCCTCGGGACGCAGAGTTCCCCGAAGCATCTCGTACTCCCCGGGAGTCAGGACAAGCACTCGGACCTTCCGGGCAATCATCCCTTCCACCTTCTCCACCAGCTCGCCCAGGTACTGCCGGTCGATCTCCCCGACCAGGGTCAGGTCGATAATCCCGCCGTCGATCCCGTGGGCGTAGTCGCCCGTGATCAGGGCGAGGCGGACGGTCCCCAGGCGCTCGACGATCCCCTCCACAACCTGATCGATCCCCAAAACCTTACGCACGATGCGATGGAGCTCGGGGAAAAGGGGGTGCCTCCTGCAGGCCCGGTAGGTACGCCTTCGCCCCCCCTCCGGCACCTCCTCGAGGAAGCCGGCCGAGCACAGACGGTTCAGCTCCACCCGCACGGCATTGGTCGACTCCCCGAACTCGTCCGCCAGGCCGCGAAGGTAGGACGTGACCCCGGGATTCAGGAAAAACTTCATCAGCAGCTTTATACGGGTCTTGGAGGATATCAAAGAATCTATCATCATACGAGCAATTTTATTACTCGAAAATGCCTTTGTCAACGAAAATTGCCGAAGGGGGGCGTTCGGGTTACGGAGAACCCTCCGGGCAGGCTGCTTTCTCCACGGACACTTCACGGAATACGCAGATGATCCCGGAAGCCCCGTCCACGATCCATACAGACATCGTTCCCGCCCGAAAAATTCATGATGAACTTACAGCGGAAGAGGGGGTCGGACAGGACAAAAACAAGACAACATGCGCTATCATTGAGGGATACTGAAAAATTTGGGCGTACACTTACCTCGCGGTTTTGTTAACGAAATGAAATCCGAAAGGGGCGATTCGATTTTGAAGAATCCGACACAGAAGAAACCAGCACAATGGAAGGCTTTCGTTCCCGGACTGTCCCTCACCGTCGTCCTCGCCGTGCTCGCGTGGTTTTGCGGACGCCAGGTTCCCATCGTCGGCGCGCCGGTGTTCGGCATCCTTTTCGGAATGCTCGTCGCCCTGTTCGGCAATCCGCCCGCGCTGAGGGAGGGAACGCGCTTCGCCTCGAAGAGGCTGCTCCAGCTCTCCGTCGTCCTGCTGGGGTTTGAGATGAACATGAGGAACGTCCTGGCGGTCGGAAGCGAGTCCCTCGTCGTGATGGCCTTCACCCTGACCGCGGCGTTCCTCTCCGCCCGGATCATGCAGAGGGTCCTGCGGCTCGACTCCGTGACCGCAACTTTGATCGGGGTGGGGACGGCCATATGCGGCGGATCGGCCATCGCGGCGACCGCACCCGTCATCGGCGCGAAGGAGGAGGACATCGCCCACTCCATATCCACCATATTTCTCTTCAACATCGCGGCCGTCTTCATCTTCCCCGCGCTCGGACACCTTATGAGGATGGGCGACCAGGGGTTCGGGATATGGGCCGGCACGGCGGTCAACGACACCTCGTCCGTCCTCGCGGCGGGGTACGCCTACAGCGACGCCGCCGGCAAGCTGGCGACCATCGTCAAACTGACGCGTACCCTGATGATCGTGCCCATCACCTTCGTGCTCGCGCTCTACACCGCCCGGACCGGGGAGGGAGCCTCGCACTTCAGCTTTTCCAAGGCCTTCCCCTGGTTCGTGCTCGGGTTCGTGGCCGCCTCCCTGCTGCATACGTCGGGGATCGTGAGCCCCGAGATATCGCGCTCCCTGACGGTGTCCGGGAAGTTCCTCATCGTCGCCGCCATGGCCGCCATCGGGCTCAACACGCACATCGGCAAACTTCTGGCCAACGGCCTGAGGCCGATCCTCATGGGTCTGGTCTGCTGGATCAGCCTGGCGGGCACGTCCCTGGTCGTGCAGCATTTTCTGGGGCTTCTGTAGCCTCACGCAGAAAAAGAGCCGGAGGATGTTCCCTTCTATGGGAACCCTCCGGCTTTCTTTCACCCTTACAGCGCTTCCTTTTTCCTAAATCCCGGCGGCCTTGCGAAGCGTCTCCGCGCGGTCCGTCCTCTCCCATCCCGGCAGGGGGGTAAGGTCGATGCGGCCCATGTGTCCGTAGGCGGCCAGCGCCCTGTACTGAGGCTTGCGCAGGTCCAGGTCCCGGATGATCGCAGCGGGCCGGAAGTCGAAATGGGCGCGCAGCAGCTCCACGATTTTCTCGTCCCCGATCTTCCCCGTGCCGAAGGTGTTGACGTTAAGGGAAACCGGCTCGGCCACGCCGATGGCGTAGGCCACCTGAATCTGGCACTCGTCGGCGATCCCCGCAGCCACGATGTTCTTCGCGGCGTAGCGCGTCATGTAGGCGCCGCTGCGGTCGACCTTGGTGGGGTCCTTGCCGGAAAATGCTCCGCCCCCGTGGGGCACCCATCCGCCGTAGGTATCGACGATGATCTTTCGGCCCGTCAGGCCGGTGTCGGCCATGGGACCGCCCTTGACGAAACGCCCGGTCGGGTTGACGAAGATACGCGTCTCCGAATCGATCAGGTATCCGGGGACGATGGGATTGATCACGTTCTCGATGATGTCCGCACGGATCTCCTTGAGGGTCGCCTCCGGATGATGCTGAGCGGAGACGACGATCGTGTCGGCGTGGACGGCCTTCCGGCCCTCGTAGCGGAGGGAGACCTGGGTCTTGCCGTCCGGGCGCAGGTAGGAGATCGTCCCGTCGCGGCGGACCTTGCTGAGCTGACGCGCCAGGTTGTGGGCGAGGGCGATGGGCATCGGCATGAACTCCTCCGTCTCGTTGCAGGCGTAGCCAAACATCATACCCTGGTCCCCGGCCCCGATTCTGGCTATTTCCTCCTCGGAAAGCTTCTTCTCCTGCTTGTCCCGCACCTCGATGGCGTTGTCCACCCCCTGGGCGATGTCCCCGGACTGCTCGTCGATGGCCGTGAGGACTGCGCAGGTCTCGCCGTCGAACCCGTACTTGGCGCGGGTGTAGCCGATGTCCTGAACGATCCCGCGCGCCAGCTTGGGGATGTCCACGTAGGTCCGGGTCGTGATCTCTCCCGAGACCATCACCAGACCCGTCGTGCAGAGCACCTCGCAGGCCACGCGGCCGTTGGGGTCGTCCTTCAGGATTGCGTCCAGGATGCCGTCCGAGATCTGGTCGGCGACCTTGTCGGGGTGCCCCTCCGTGACGGACTCCGAGGAGAAGATGAATTTTTCCGTGTTTGCCATAGTCCTACCTCCCGAGAATAAATGAACGAAAGACAAAAAAACACCCTTCCCATCGGGAAGAGTGTCCGCACAACCTTATGCTCTTCCTCTCATCATCCAGCCTCACGGGGCTGCTGGTATTGGCACCTGATTCGACAGGTTGCCGGGCTTCATCGGGCCAGTCCCTCCACCTCTCTCGATAAGAGATCTCATTATAAAATAAATGGACATTACCTTTGGGAAACGGAAATTCGCGTTTTCCCGAGATTCCACTTTCTACCGAAGGACTATTGTACCCCTTTTTGACGTCCCGTCAAGGACCGTTTGCAGCCCGGCGAACCATCCCGCCCCTCCCGCCGGAGGTCAGCGCCCATCCTCCGAGACCACGTCGCCGCTCTTGATCAGGATAACGCGCTCGCCGGGGAATACGAGGTTGTACTGTTCCCGCGCCATGTGCTCGATGCCCTCCCGGGATTTGTAGAACGAGACCTTCTCCCGATAGTCGCGCACGCTGTCCTGTTTCCTGCGCAGGAGCTCCTCGCGTTCCTCGATCGCCGCGTTGAGCTGGTCGATCCTCCGCCATTCGAAGAAGTAATGCGTCCCTATGATGAGGAAGAGGAGGAGGACGAAGGCGACGACCACGATTCTCCGCAGGGGGGGCATGTCACATCCGCTCGGGGGCGCTCACGCCCAGCAGGCTCAGGCAGGTGTGCAGGACGATGCGCACCGCGTTCGCCAGCTTGAGGCGGCCGAGCTCCACCTCCCCGGCCTCGCCCAGGATGCGGTTGGTGTTGTAGAAGGAATGGAAGGCGCCGGCCAGCAGCCCCGCATAGGCCGTCAGCATCTGAGGGGCCAAGTCCCGCGACGCGTTCTCCACCTCCCGCGGAAAGAGCGCCAGACAGTCCGCCAGCCCGCGGGCCGCCTCGTCCTCGAACAGGCTCTCGGGGATCGGAACGCCGTCCGAGCCCAGACGGTCCGCGCTGCCGCCCCGGGCCGTCCACTCCCGGACGACGCTGCAGATTCGGGCATGAGCGTACTGGACGTAATAGACGGGGTTGTCGCTGCTCTGCTTTTTTGCGAGGTCGAGGTCGAAGTCCAGCTGGCTGTCGCTCCGGCGCATGAGGAAGAAGAACCGCGTGGCGTCGACGCCGACCTCATCCAGGACTTCCTCCAGGGTGACAAACTCCCCCGACCGGGTCGACATCGCCACGGGATGGCCGTCCCGCATCAGGTTGACCAGCTGGATCAGCAGCACGTCGAGGTCGTCGGCCGACTTTCCGATGGCCTCCACCCCAGCCTTCATCCTCGGAATATAGCCGTGATGATCGGCCCCCCACACGTCGATGACCCGATTGAACCCGCGGGTCACGAACTTGTCCCGATGATAGGCGATATCCGACGCGAAATAGGTGGGCGCCCCGCTGTTGCGGATCAGTACGCGGTCCTTGTCGTCCTCGAAATCGGTCGTCTTGAACCAGAGCGCACCGTCCGACTCGAAGGCGAAGTCGCGCCTCTTGAGGTCCTCCATGGCCTGGCGCACCAGATCCCGCTCGTAAAGGGTGGCCTCGGAGAACCAGACGTCGAAGCGGACCCCGAAACGCCCCAGGTCCTCCTTGATCCGCCCCAGGATGACGTCCCCCGCGTACCGCTTGAACCAGGGCAGGCTCTCCGAAAGCGGCTCCGCCAGGAAACGGTCGCCCTCCCGCTCCAGGACCGTGCGGGCAAGGTCTCTTATGTAAGCGCCCTTGTAGCCGTTCTCGGGGAAGGGAGCAAGTTCGGGACGCCCCGCCAGCTCGAAATAGCGGGCCTGAGCGGAACGTCCCAGGATATCCATCTGGAGCCCCGCGTCGTTGATGTAGTACTCCCGCTCGACATTCCAGCCCGTGAAGGCGAGGATGCCCGCGACGACGTCCCCCACCGCCGCGCCGCGGCCGTGGCCGATGTGCAGCGGCCCCGTCGGGTTGGCGCTGACGAACTCCACCTGCACCTTCCGCCCGCCTCCCAGTTCCGAGGAACCGTACCGATTTCCCATGGAAAGGACCTCGTCCGCGACGGAGGCGAACCATTTTTTCGAGAGGAAAAAGTTGATGAACCCCGGTCCGGCGACCTCGATTTTATCGAAGAAACCGCTTCCATCCTCGCTCAGCCGCCCGACGATCCGGGCAGCCAACGTCCTCGGGGGCATGGAAAACGCCCTGGAGAGCTGCATGGCGGCGCTGGCCGAACGATCCCCCTGCCCCTCGTGCCTGGGACGTTCCAGCTCGAACGCCATCCCCTCCGGGAGGGGCTTCCCCAACTCCTCCGCGACGCTCCGGACAGCCCGAAGCAGAGCCTCCCTCGGGTAGGAAACGGCCGAACCCCGCATCAATTCATCCGACATCTCCGCACTACCTTTCCCTTATATAAAGAACTTTTTGCCCGCAGGGCGAGCGGACGCTCCCGTCCCTATTCCTTGCCCCTCATCAGCAACGGCAGGGGGCGCGCCGAAAAATTGCGCCAAAGGTCCAGTGCCGTCTTCAAAGAGGCTCCGTCCTCCTCCGCCAGCCTCGTCGCCGAAACCTGGAGCCGGACCTCCGCCGTCACCTTCTTCAGCTTGGACGCCTTGAAGTTTTCTCCATAGAGCACCTTTCCGGAGGCGCGTTCCGTGTCCGCGGGGAGCATCACCTTCTCGACCCCCGGGGGCAGCTGCAGGCTGACCCTCTGTTCCATCAGGAAGGGAAAGGCCAGCTCCACGGGAACGGAGTCACCGGGCAGGGATTGAAGGGACTCGGGGACGAACGCCGGAAGGATGACCAGCAGGTTCTTCCCCTGAGTCCCCATGATCCCCGGCATCTCGCCGATGCTGAAGGCCAACTCGGCCTCCCCGCCGGACTCCTTGAGTGCGGCAGCCTCGTAGCCCCTCAGGTTCCGGAAGAGCGAGGGAAGGAGCTCCCCCGCACGGCCGTCCTCCCAGGCGCGAAAGAACAGGGAACGCCATGCACCGCGCGCCTGGAGGCGCACCGTACCGCTCAGCGCCCCTCCGGGGCTCAGGCTCAGGTCGAAGAGGGCGCGCAATCGGTTTTCCGATGCCTTCGCCTCCGGTATCCTCCTGGCCGCAATGCGTCCCTCCCCGTCCGGGGCGAATATCCGGCACCCCATCAGAAGGGGCGAGGTCCTCCCCATCCTGGGGGCGTCGTCCATATCGCAGAAGAAGCTCTCCTTGAACCTGGCGCCCTTGAAGGGGGGGACCTCCAGGACCGGGGCCAGCAGAAGCCCCGGACAGACGGGGCTGTCCGCGTCGGGCTCGAGGGCCGTCCTCCAGTGCAGAAGGGCGTTCACCCCCCGCTCCTTGAGCCAGGCATGGGCCATCAGGAGCTTTTCCCCGCCCGTCCAGGGCCCCTCCGAGGGCAGCGTCCGACGGCAGCCCTCCGGGAGGATGGTCTCGGGCTGCTCGTACAGCCAGGAGAGCAGGGCGGCCGTTCCCGCCTCCGTCCCTTTTCGGAAGCCCTCGACGGCCTTCGACGGGGGCTGAGGGACGGCGGCGGCGGCCTCGTCCCGCATCAAACTGGCGAGGCCCTCGGCCCCCTGGCGCATGCCGAAGACGACCCCGCCCCGGGTGGAGGCGCGGAGCCCCCCCGGGACCAAGGGGGCGGCGTTGACGGTCCGCCAGGTATAGACCGCCCTCCCCTTGCCCTTTTCCACCTCGGGACGGACGTTCTGGAAGGAACGATGGAAGAAGGGCCGCCCGTCGGGCACCGAGACCTCGACGATCGATTCCCAGACGGGCAGCGACTCCTGGGTCCAGACCAGATCCTCGAGGGAGAGATTCTCCAGGAAGGAGTCCTGCCAGCACAGGACCAGGATGAAGGTCTCGGGGAGCCCCTCGAACCGCACGGAGCGCATCGTCACGCCCCCCTGGTCCCGCTCGGCGGGGAGGACGTCGGCGATCTTCCGGCCGGAATCGAAGGCATAGACCCCCGCCTCCAGGACCCTCGCGGTCCCTCCCGGAGGATTGGGGATATCCCAGTCCAGCCATCGCTTGTCCAGGCCGCTGCGCCCCAGCAGCACCCAGAGATGGGTCCGTTCCATTCCCCCATCCGGGGCAGGGCCGCAGGAGACCCGTTTGAGCCAGACGATGCCCCGCGCGTCGGGATACGTCGAGAAGTCCGGGTTCACCTGCCGCATCCGCGCGAGATCGTACTCGGGGACCGACGCTCCCGCAGGCGGCGGACACAGGAAAAAGATTCCAAGAAAGATTCCGAGGATGGCCCCCGAAGACAGAAGTTTTCTCGACAAGAACTTCACCATCGGACTCATTCGACGCACTCCTTCCTCATTCCGATGCCCCCTCATTAAACACACTCCTCCTTCAACGGCAATGCCCGAGGGAAGAAAGCGCGGGGGAGGCTTCAGCGGATGAAACTCAGGCGCCCTTGCCGCAGCAGTGCTTGTACTTCTTTCCACTGCCGCAGGGGCAGGGATCGTTGCGCCCCACCCGGGGGCCCTTACGGACGGGCTCGGGCCGCCCCTCGCCGCGGGGAAGCTCCTCGGGCACGGCGTCCTCATGTCCCTGCCCAAAACCGGGGAGGACAAAATCGCGCCCCTCGGAGACCCGACGCGGACTGCGGCGCTCCTCCTCGGTCACCACGCGGACCCGGAAGAACTGTTCCGCAAAGGACTCCCGCACCCGCAGCATCATCTCCTGAAAGAGGTTGTAGGACTCGAACTGGTACTCCAGCAACGGGTCCTTCTGCCCTATGGCCCGGAGGCCGATGCCGCGCCTCAATTCGTCCATCGCCAGGAGATGGTCGCGCCAGGCGTCGTCCAGGGTGTTCAGCACCACGTAGCGCACCAGCCCCCCGGCGACCTCCGGGGTCAGCTCCTCGGTCTTTTTGTCGTAGCGCGCCTTCAGGAAGGCGACGATCTCGTCCCGCACCAGCTCCATGCCGGCCTGGCTGTCGATGCGCCCCACCAGCTCGTCGCTGCCGGGGCCGAAGATGGCGCGCATCCGCGCCGCAGCCCGTCCGGCGTCCGGCTCCCCCTCCCCGGGGAAATAGCGGTCCAAAATCTCGACGATGACGCCGTTCACGACCCCCCAGCCGTAATCGACCATATCCCCCTCGTTCAGGATCGTCTGCCGCTCGTCGTAGACGGCCTCGCGCTGGCGGTTCATGACGTTGTCGTAGGCCAGCAGCTGCTTGCGGATGTCGAAGTGCATCTGCTCGACCTTGTGCTGGGAGGACTCGATGACCTTCGAGAGCATTCCGGACTCGATGGCCTCGCCGTCCTTCATGCCCAGCCGGCCCATCAGGCCCTGGATGCGCTCCGAGCCGAAGAGGCGCAGCAGGTTGTCCTCCAACGAGAGGTAAAAACGACTCATGCCGGGGTCGCCCTGGCGGCCGGAACGGCCCCGAAGCTGGTTGTCGATGCGCCGGGACTCGTGGCGCTCCGTCCCGATGATCGCCAGTCCGCCCAATGCGGCGACCTTGTCGTGCTCCCCGCGGCAGAGCTCGCGGAACTCCTCCAGCCGGGCCTCGTAAGCCTTTTTGATGCGGCCGAAGACGGCGCGCAGAAACTCCAGCCCGCTCCCCTCCTCCGCGATGCGGCGGTCCCGGAGGTAGTTGCGCGCGAGGTCTTCGGCCTGGAGGTTGGAGTAGCGCACGAAGTAGCCGTAAACGTCCTCCTTGTCCATTCCCTTGACCGTCCATTCCAGGGACGGCCTGTCGGAGAGGAGCTTCTCCTTGGCCAGAAACTCCGGGTTGCCTCCAAGCATGATGTCCGTGCCGCGGCCGGCCATGTTCGTCGCCACCGTCACGGCGCCGAGGTGCCCGGCCTGGGCCACGATGTGGGCCTCCTTCTCGTGGTGCTTGGCGTTCAGCACCTGATGCGGGACCTTACGGGCCTTGAGCAGCTTGCTGACCCGCTCGGAGTTCTCGATGGACGTCGTCCCGACGAGGACGGGCTGTCCGCGCTTGTGGCATTCCTCGACGTCGTCCGCGACGGCGCCGAACTTCTCGAGCATCGTCCCGTAGATCACGTCGGGACAGTCCTGGCGGATCATCTTCCGGTGCGTCGGGATGGTCACGACCTGGAGCCCGTAGATCTCCTTGAACTCCTCGGCCTCCGTGGCCGCGGTGCCCGTCATCCCGGCCAGCTTACGGTACATGCGGAAGTAGTTCTGAAGCGTGATCGTCGCCAGGGTCTGGCTCTCGCGCCCCACCTTGACGCGCTCCTTCGCCTCGATGGCCTGATGGAGCCCGTCCGAGTAACGGCGCCCCACCATGAGGCGCCCCGTGAACTCGTCGACGATCACGATCTCCCCGTCCTTCACGACGTAGTCGACGTCGCGCTGGAACAGGCGGTGGGCCTTCAGAGCCTGTACGATGCGGTGCGCCAGCTCGGACTTCGCCGCGTCCGAGAAGAGCCCCGGCATCCCAAGGAGGTCCTCGCAGCGCTGGATTCCGGCCTCCGTGACGGCGATGCTGCGCTCCTTCTCGTCCTTCTCGTAGTCCTTTCCCTCCGTCAGCTGGCGCGCCACCCCGTCCGCCTTGACGTAGAGCTCCACGTTGTCGTCGGACGGGCCCGAGATGATGAGGGGCGTCCGCGCCTCGTCCACGAGGATCGAGTCCACCTCGTCGACGATGCAGTAGGCATGGGAGCGCTGGACCATCTGCTCGGCGTGCATGACCATGTTGTCCCTCAGGTAGTCGAACCCGAACTCGCTGTTCGTCCCGTAGGTGATGTCCGCCCTGTAGGCCTCGTAGCGCTCCTCCGGAGGCATGTAGGGGTAGATGACGCCCACGGAGAGCCCCAGGAAGTTGTAGATCGGGGCCATCCACGCGGCGTCGCGCTTCGCAAGGTAGTCGTTGACCGTGATCAGGTGGACGCCCTCGCCGGAGAGCGCGTTCAGGACGACGGCCAGCGTGGCCACGAGGGTCTTCCCCTCGCCGGTCCGCATCTCGGCGATTCGGCCGTCGTGCAGGGCCATGCCTCCGATCAGCTGTACGTCGTAGTGCCGGAGCCCTATCGTCCTCCGGGAGACCTCGCGCACGAGCGCGAAGACCTCGACGAGAAGTTCCTCCAGGGGCTCCCCGTCCCGGGCCCGCTCGCGCAGACGCGCGCCCATGGCGCGCAGCTCGTCCTCACTCCGGGACTCCAGGTTCTCCGAGAGCTCGTTGATCTGCTCCACGACGCCCTCGTACTTTCTCAGCGCACGGTCGTTGGGGTCGAGCCCCAGCGCCCTCCTAAGTGTGTTCCATATCATTTCCGCTCATTCACCTCTGACGGCGCCCCCTCGGCCGGGGGCGTCCTGATCGTATATCAAGTCCGCGTATCAAAGTTTATAAAGTAGATTCAAATGTTCATTATAGCGCACCGGCCGGAAAACTCCCGAAACCAATAATCCCATGCCATTCCAATTCTTAAGGAAACGCCGATTCAATCGAAGCCCCCGGTGGTACCCCAGCTTGCCTGTTTTAAGGAGGACACTTGCCGGGACCGCCGCTATCCCCAAAGGGGAGCCTTCCGGCCAGCCGCTCGCTTCGCTTGCGGGCCGATCAGCCCCACGGTAGCGGCATGGGGATTTAAGCAGGCTGCCAACGATTCGAGCAGCTCGCTGCGCGAATCGCTCAGGGGTTTCATCAGGCGGTTTTCCCGGGCATCGAAGGCGAGGGCACGAGGTTTCGCCTCGACGTAAGCGACCGACACGGCATCCGGGACTTGACAGCCCCGCAGGGCCGGGCGTCCGCTTACAGGGACTTCCAGCTCTTGAACCCCTGGCCCAGCACCTCGGTCGCGTCGCAGATGGAGACGAAGGCATTTGGGTCCTTTTCCTTGAGGAAAGCCTTGAGCTGAACGATCTGCCGCGGCTCCAGCAGGGAGATGAGCACGGGGCGGGGCTGCCCCGTGTAGGCTCCGTGCCCCTCGAGGCGGGTCACGCCCTTACCCTTCGAGGTGATGAAACGGCAGACGTCCTCCGGGATGTTCGTGATGATGAAGGCCTGCTTGCGTTTGTCGAAGCTCCGCGTCATGCCGTCCAGGGTAACGCCGAAGACATAGAGCCCGACGGCTCCGTACACGACCGACTCCAGGCCGATGACCCCGGCCGAGAGCGAGAGGATGAAGAAGTTGACGAAGATGGAGAATCGCCCCACCTCGATCCCGTAGCGTCGGCGCATGACCATCGCGACGATGTCGAGCCCGCCGCTCGACCCTCCCACGTTGAAGAGCATCCCGATGGCGACCCCCTTCAAAAGCCCCGTGATCACCGTGGCCATGAACTTGTCCCGGGGCAGGTTCAGGGGAACGCCCCGAAATATCGGGATGAACAGCGAGAACACCACGATGGAGGAGAAGGTCAGCACCAGGAAACGCAGGTTCAGGCTTTTGTGCCCCCAGACGATCAGGAGGACGTTGCCGATGAAGATCACCCAGCTGGGGGATATCCCGAAGACGTAATTGGAGAGGACGGCGAGCCCGGAGATCCCGAGGTCGGGAAAGCGATAGGGCAGGGTGAAATAATTGACCGCGAAGGCAAAGATGATGTTGGCCGACAGGACGGCGAGCACGGACCGCCACTCCCGCCTCAGCAGGCCCGGCAGGGAAAGAAGAAAGTTTTTGACCAGAGCGCTCTTTTCGGCTAGGACGTTCACGACCGACGACACCTTTCGTTCAGAGATCGGGCGGAAATGCAAGATTCCTCCCGCGGCAAGCGATATTGTATAATAATCAGGTTGGACACGGAACAATTCCAACATGAACGAATCCGACTCGGAGACGTATCATATCAGCCGCGCGGGGCGGAAGGCAGAGTAAAAATACCGCGAAGGCCCCTTTCGCCCGGGGCGCCTCGTGCATCGCGGGCTGGGATCTTTTCGGACGATCAGGAATACGGCGATCGAGAATGCAGATTGTCACGGAGGAAAACGCAGCGAGATGACTCAGGACACACGGAACGCGGAGGGCGGCTACGACGCCGGAAGCATACAGGTACTGGAAGGACTCGAGGCCGTTCGCAAGCGCCCCGGCATGTACATCGGGGACACCGGGAGCCGGGGCCTCCATCACCTCATCTACGAGGTCGTCGACAACGCCGTAGACGAGGCGATCGGCGGCTACTGCGACCGCATCGAGGTCACCATCCACGCGGACGAGAGCATCAGCGTCCGGGACAACGGGCGCGGCATCCCCACGGACCCGCACCCCTACAACGGGCGTCCGACCTGCGAGGTCGTCCTCACCATCCTGCACGCGGGGGGAAAGTTCGGGAACGGCGCCTACAAGGTCTCGGGCGGACTTCACGGCGTGGGCGTCTCGGTGGTCAACGCGCTCGCGACCTGGCTGGAGGTCACGATCGCGCGCGACGGCGTGCAGCGCACCCAGCGGTTCGAACGGGGAATTCCCGTCACCGACCTCTCGCCGGGGACCCCCGCGGATTGGCGCGGCACCCTGATCCACTACCTCCCCGACGACACGATCTTCGAGGAGGTCCACCACTCCCTGGACGTGCTGAAGAGCCGCCTTCGGGAGCTGGCGTTTCTGAACCCGGGGCTCGCCATCTCCGTGGAGGACGAGCGCACGGGGGAAAAGAAGGAGTACCACTTCGACGGGGGCATACGCGCCTTCGTCGAGTATCTGGACCGCGGCAAGACGGCCCTCTTCACCCCTCCCGTCATCCTCTCCGGGGAGCGGGACGGCATCGCGATCGACGTCGGGTTCCAGTACAACGACAGCTACCTCGAACGCATCTTCTCCTTCGCCAACCTCATCCACACGATCGAGGGGGGGACGCACGTCTCGGGGCTCCGGACCGCCATGACTCGGGCCGTCAACGAGGCCGCGCGGAACAACAAGATCCTGCGCGACAAGGACGAGAACCTCTCCGGCGACGACCTGAAGGAGGGCCTGACCTGCGTGCTGTCCGTCAAGCTGGGCAACCCCCAGTTCGAGGGGCAGACCAAGACCAAGCTGGGGAACAGCGAGGTCCGGGGCGCCGTGGACTCCTTCGTCTACGAGGGGCTGCTCTCCTGGTTCGAGGACGCCCCCGACCTTCTCCGTCCCATCGTGGACAAGGCGGTCCGTGCCCGGCAGGCCCGTGAGGCCGCCAAGAAGGCGCGCGAGCTCGTCCGCAAGGGCTCCATGACGGGACTGAACCTCCCCGGGAAGCTCGCGGACTGCTCCTCCAGGACCCCGGAGAACACGGAGCTCTACATCGTCGAGGGCGACAGCGCCGGCGGCAGCGCCAAGCAGGGCCGGGACCGCTCGTTCCAGGCCATCCTTCCGCTGAGGGGCAAGATCCTGAACGTGGAGAAGGCGCGGCTCGACAAGATGCTCTCCAACAACGAGATCCGCACGATCATCCAGGCCCTGGGCTGCGGCATCGGCAACGAGTTCGACGAGAAAAAGCTGCGCTACCACAAGATCATCATCATGACGGATGCGGACGTCGACGGCGCGCACATCAGCACGCTGCTCCTCACCTTCTTCTACCGTCACATGCCCGAGCTGATCAATCAGGGCTACCTCTATCTGGCCCAGCCCCCCCTCTACAGGGTGCAGAAGGGCAAGCAGGTCCAGTACTGCTACACCGAGAAGGAACTGCGCCAGCACGTGGATGGGGCCCCCGACCCGACCAAGGTCGGGGTGCAGCGCTACAAGGGACTCGGAGAGATGAACCCGTCCCAGCTCTGGGAGACGACGATGGACCCCACCAATCGTGTGCTCCGGCAGATTGAGCTCAACGACGATCTGCTCGCCGACGAGTATTTCGACATCCTGATGGGCGACAAGGTCGAGCCGAGGCGGGACTTCATCACGTCCTATGCGCATGAGGTGAAGAACCTGGATATCTGATATCGAATCGCACCAAAGACAAGTATTGCCGACAGCATTGGAATCCAATCCCTTTAGCGCTGCATCTTGTATGACATCGTCTCAATGGAGTATAGTGGTCCCCAACTGGAGGACCACTATCTTTTCTACAGCACGTAGGAATCAGAAAAACGTTGACGATAGAGAGTCATATTGGTGGTTATATAATGGTATCGACCAGGAGGTGTTCGGCATGGGGAAGACAGAGCCACAGACGATACGCGCACCGGAAGGGATGAAGCGCACGATAAAGGCCAGCGTCTTCTCCGATCTGTTCGGCGACAAAAAGTACCTGCTGCAGCTCTACCGGACACTGCACCCGGAGGATACGACAGCTACGGAGACGGACCTGACGGACATCACCATCGAGAACGTCATGGTGGATGGTCTCTATAATGACTTGGGCTTCATGGTGTCGAACCGACTGATGATCCTTCTGGAGGCTCAGAGCACCTGGACTGAGAACATCCTTATCCGTGCCCTGCTCTACATGGCTAAGACCTGGCAGAGGCATCTGAGCGATTTGGGGGAGAACCTCTATGCCAGCCGCCGTGTCAAACTGCCTGAACCGGAGCTCTACGTCATCTACGCGGGCGGCCGAAAAAATCGCCCCAGCGAGCTCTCGCTGTCAAAAGTGTTTTTTGATAGTAAAGAATATGCTGTTGAGGTACGGGCCAAGGTTATCTACGGCGAGGGTGAAGGAGACATCATCACCCAGTACGTGATGTTCTGCAAGGTGCTCAAGGAGCAGGTGAAGCTCCACGGGATGACGAGGAAGGCCCTTCGCGAGACGATACGCCTCTGCAAAGACCTGGGCGTGCTGAGGGAATATCTGGAGAAAAGAGAGGTGGAAGTGATGGACATCATGACGATGCTGTTTGACTAGGAGACGGTGACAAACACCTACATCAACGACGTGCTCAGACAAGGTAGAGCCGAGGGCAGAAAGGAAGGTAATCTCCAGGGATTTGTGAACGCTTGCCGTGATTTTGGCGTTTCTCGGGACGAAGCAGTGGCCAGGGTGGCCAGAATGTTCGGCTTCTCTGAGGCCGACGCCCGCGTCGAGGTCAGTCGCTACTGGACACAGGACAGCTGATCGAGTCCACAGATGACAGAGATGGGCACAGAGTCCTCTATGACCAAACCATTGATAAAACCTCCAGGGATATGCTGAAAAACTGCCCCCGTCTGAGCCGGGGTTCTAAAAGACCAAAGAAGCGAGCCGCGCCCTGAAAAAGGGTGCGGCTCGTACTTTATGGCCCCTCGGTCGGACGCTACTCCCGGCCGAAGTGTCCGACCAGCTGCGCCGCATCGATCCTGAGGACCGTCGGGCGTCCATGGGGGCAGAAATACGGCTGGGCGCAGGCATGCAGGTCCCGCCACAGGGCCAGGGCCTCCTCCCGGGACAGGCGCGTCGTCAGCTTCACCGCCGCCTTGCAGGCCATCGTCGCCCAGGTGCGCCACAAGAGCTCCGCCGCGTCCCCGTCCCGATCCTCCTTCAGAGCCCCCAGCGATCCCCTCAGCAGGGCCTCGGGCTCGACCGCCCCCCCAACCGACGGGATGGAACAAAGCCGTGTTCCTCCGTCGCAGCTCTCCAGCTCGAAGCCGAACCGGACCAGGGTCTCCCGATGCTCCTCCGCCTCCAAGGCGAGGGTCGGGGGCAACGGGACCGGGACCAGAAGCGGCTGAACGCGCCCCTCCCCCGCCGCGGCGCGGATGCGCTCGTACCCCACGCGCTCGTGCGCCGCGTGAGGATCCACGAGGACAAGTCCTTCCGGCACATCGAACACCAGATACCCCGAGCCCATCTGGCCCATGTAGACGACGTCGGGGGCGTGAACGGCATCCTCCGCCCCGTCCGGACCGCGGGGTGAAGGCAATGTCCCGGCCACGGGAGGGTCCGCGCTCTCCGCCCTCACCGCATCCTTCGCCGGCTCCGAAGCGAAGGGCGGGGGCTCGATGCGGGAGAAGGGGGTAGCGAAGACGGGCCTGGATGTACCCCGCGGCGCGGATGTACGGCCCCGCTCCGCCACAGGAGAGGGCGAAGGGGAGGAAAAATCGTCCCGGAACCCCCACCCCTCCCGCGATATCGCCGCGGCGCGGGTGACGGCCCTCCCGCCGGGCGGCACGGAGTCCGTGGACCAGGTGCGCCCGTCACGGACCGTCACGGGCGCGGGGCCCCCCAACAGGGCGGCCGCCTCCCGGACGGCCTCGAAGACCTCGCCGGGGTATCGGAACCGGATCTCCGCCTTGGCCGGATGGATGTTGACGTCGACCAGCGACGGGTCGATCGAGAGGAGGAGCGCCCAGTTGCCCGTCAGCTCGCGCGCGGCGGCACTCACCGCCCCCTTGACGACCGGGTCCGCCACGGCGCGCCCATTGACGAAGGCGGCGATGTCGTTGCGCCCCTGCCGGGGTTGCCACCAGCACTCCAGGCTCAGATGGCCGGTCTCGGACCGGACGGTCTGGACCGCGGGCTCCGGCCCCCAGAGCCGCTCGACCGCCCGACGCCGGTCCCCGCCGCCGTCGGTGGAGAGCACCTCCCGCCCATCGTGCTCCAGAACGAAGCTCACGTCGGGTCGGCAGATCGCGTACTCCCGCATCAGAAGGGCGGCCCGGCGCAGTTCCCCCGCGGCGCTCTTCAGGAACTTCCGGCGCGCCGGCAGGTTTCCGAAGAGCTCGTCCACCTGCACGCGCGTGCCCGCGGTGCAGTTCACGGCCGTATGCTCCGACACGCGTCCCTCCGAGGCGCGGATCAGTCCGCCCGTCCCGTCCGTTCCATCCTCGGGGCGCGAGCGGATCTCGACCGTGGCGACGGCCGTCAGGCTGGCCAGCGCCTCCCCGCGATACCCCAGCGTGCGGATGGCCTCCAGGTCCTTGATCCCCCCTATCTTGCTCGTCGCATGGGGGGTCAGGGCCAGGGGAAGGTCGTCGAGGGCGATGCCGCACCCGTCGTCCTCGACGACGATACGCAACCGTCCCCCGTCCCACAGGCGCACCCGGATGCGGTGCGCGCCGGCATCCAGCGCATTCTCCACCATCTCCTTGACCGCCGAGGCGGGACGCTCCACGACCTCGCCCGCCGCGATGCGCGCCCACACGCTCTCCGGAAGCTCCCTAATCCGCGGCGCCATCCCGTGCCCTCATACTCTTCTCCTTCATTCTGTACAGCACCTCCATCGCGCGCATCGGCGTGATGTTGTCGAGGTCCAGTTCCGCCAGCTCCTCCACGACGGCGTCCGTCTCGGGCGAAAAGAGCAGGAGCTGACGTCTCAGCGCGTTCTGGGGCAGGGGATCGGGGATGGAGGAACGCTCGAACCCCTCCCGCTCGAAGAGCTCCAGCAGCTCGAAGGCCCGCCTCAGCACGGGCTTGGGCAGTCCCGCGAGGCGCGCCACCTCGATGCCGTAGGAGCGGTCCGCCGGACGCGGCATCACCTGGTGCAGAAACACGATGCCCTCCGTCCCCTCAGCCACCGCCATGCTGCAGTTGCGCACGTCGTCCAGCCGCTCCTCCAGACAGGTCAGCTCGTGGCAGTGCGTGGCGAACAGCACCCGCGGAGCCGCGCCGCAGCCGCCGTGCAGGTACTCCAGCACCGCCCAGGCAATGCTCATCCCGTCCCATGTGGCCGTCCCGCGCCCCACCTCGTCCAGGATCACCAGGCTGCGGTCGGTGACGTTGTTCAGGATGCCCGCCGTCTCCAGCATCTCCACCATGAAGGTGCTGTTGCCCCGAACCAGGTCGTCGCGGGCCCCGATGCGCGTGAAGACGCGGTCCACCAGGCCGAAGGACGCGCTCTCGGCCGGGACCCACAGGCCCGCCTGGGCCATGACCGCGAGCAGGGCCGCCATGCGCAGCCAGGTGGACTTGCCCGCCATGTTGGGCCCCGTCAGGATGACGATGCGCGCCGCATCCCCGCCCAGCACCACGTCGTTGGGCACGAAGGTCGCGTCCGTCAGGGTCGCCTCCAGCACCGGATGGCGGCCGCCCCTGACGGTCAGGGCCATGGAGTCGTCCACCGTCGGGCGGACGTAGCCGCGCTCCCGCGCCACCTGGGCGGAGGACGCGGCGCAGTCCAGGATGCCCAGCAGGCGTCCCGTCATCTGAATGTCCGCCCCCTCGGAGATGACGCGCTCGACGACGGCCCGATAGAGTTCCCCCTCGATACGCGCGGTCTCGCCCTCGCTGCGCGCCATCCTGTCCTGGAAGTCCCGCAGCTCCGGGGTGACGAAGCGCTCGGCGTTCACCAGGGTCTGACGGCGCTCGAAGTGCGGCGGCACCGTCTCCAGCCCCGTCCTGCCGATCTCGAGGTAGTAGCCGAACGCCCGATTGTAGCCGGACCTGAGGCGCGGGCTCCCCGTCGCCGCCCGCTCGCGTTCCAGGTACTCCGCGAGCCACGCCTCGCCCCTCTCCGAGACATCGCGCCAGGAGGCGAGCTCCGCACTGAAGGAGGAGCGCACGACCGGCCCCGCCCCCAGGACGCGGGGCAGCTCCTCCTCCAGCGCCTCGTCCAAGTGGGTGCGCAGGGGCTCCAGGTCCGGCAGCGCGGCGAAGAGGCCGGCGAGCGGCTCCGGGAACGAGAGGGAACGCAGGCGCGGAAGCAGGCGCAGCGTATCCCGGATCGCGGCGAGGTCTCGCGGCGTCCCCGTCCCCAGGGAGAGCCGGGACAGGGCGCGCTCGGCGTCGCGGGCCCCGGCAAGTGCATCCTGAAGAACCCCCAGCCGCGCCGGGTCCTCCACGAGGACGCCGATGCAGGCCTGGCGGCGTTCGATGGCCGGAATATCCATCAGGGGCCGCATCAGCCACTCCCTGAGGGTGCGCCTCCCCATGGGGGTCCGGCAGCGATCCAGGCAGGCGAGCAGCGAGACGGACCCCTGGGAGAACTCCGGGACCAGCTCCAGGTTGCGCTGCGCCGCCGCGTCCAGGCTCATTCGGTCACGGGCTCGCAGCGGCGTGATGCGCAACACGTGGCGCACCGCGCTGAACTGCGTCGCGGACAGGTAGTCCAGCACGGCCCAGGCGGGACCCGCACAGGGATCGTCCTCCTCGATGCCGAAGGACGCGAGGCGCGCCCCTCCCAGGGCCGAACGCAGGCGCTCCGCCGCCGTCCCCGCGCGGAAGACCTCGGGCGCGGCGGGCAGAAGCGCATACCCCTTCAGAAAATCGGGGGGAGTGCGAAGGGTCGCGGGATGCAGCACCTCGCCGGGCGTGAAGGCCGAGAGGAGCGCGGCGGCCTCCTCGGGCGCCAGGGTCCCCGCCTCCAGGCCGCCGGTCTCGACGGACAGAAGCGCCAGCGCGACGCGGCCGTCCTTCAGCGGAAGGACCGCGGCCAGACGCCCCGTGTCCCCGCTCTCCTCCGGGACGTAGGTGCCCGGCGTCACGAGGCGCACCACGCGCCGCTCCACGACGCCCTTACCCGTCGGCTCCCCGATCTGCTCGCAGATGGCCGCGCGGCAGCCGGCCTTGATGAGCCTCCCCAGGTAAAGGGAAAGCGCATGGTGCGGCACGCCCGCCATGGGGATCTTCCTTTCGGCATCCCGGGCCGTCAGGGCGATGTCCAGGATCGACGCGGCGGTGCGTGCGTCGTCGAAGAACAGCTCGTAGAAGTCCCCCATGCGGAAGAGCAGCAGCGCGTCGGGATACTCCGCCTTCCATTGCCGGTATTGGCTCAACCAGGGAGTCATCTTGATGTCGTCGGGTATGGCCACCGTCTCGTCTCCTCTTCCTCGTGCGCTCAGGCGCCGCTCTTCTCCGCCATCGTCATTCGCGCTTTTTCGTATTCGCTTTTCCATTTTACTATAGGCCGCACACGCCCTCAGCCCCATCATACGAAAGGAGCCGCCCCGGCCGGGCGGCTCCCCTGTCTGTATTCCCGTTTTCTCCGTCCGCACGAAAAACGAACTTACGCCCCCGGCTTCACGCCCATCGGCATAATGCAGAGAACATCGTCGTCGTCGCGCAGGCTCAGAATCCTCTCGATCGCGTCGTCCCGGGCGGAGCGGATGTAGCGCGTACCGATGCCCAGGGCCCCGGAGGCCAGATAGACGTTCTGGGTCATCGCCCCCGCGGCGACGGCCGCGAACTCCTCCTCATCGTCGTCATCCTTGAACTTCCTGGAGAGCGCCGCGGAATCCGAAACGAAGATCAGGGTGCAGGGCGCCTTCGCGACGAAGTCCTGTTTCCCTATCCGTCCCCGGATATCCTCTTTGGAGACCTCCTTCAACGCGTGGGCCCTCCAATCGTACAGGAAGGTTCCGTCGGCCCGGGCCACGTAGATTTTGACGTAGGGCTCCATCCCCATGGCCATCGGCACCGTCCACCCCTTCTCCCCGCGGTTCAGGCCCGTCGCCGCCCACAGGACCGTCGAGAGATTCTCCAAAGAGACGTCCTTCATGGAGGCAAAATCGCCTCCCACGGCCGAGGCACGGCTCCCGAGGACATCGAACACCCCAGAACCGCCCGTCCTCTGCGGGGCCGGGAGCGAGATGTCGGCGGACGCCGACCCGACGGGAAAAAGGACCACGGCAGCCAGAAGGAACACGCACAATCTCTTGAAAGCGGTAAACATGACAAACCTCCTTAAATTTGATTTCGCGTCCCGTATTATACTCATCCGCCGGAGCTTCCCGCCTCCGCCTTTTTCCCCTCCCAACGAATCCCTTTTTCTACTCTCCCGTGTTTTTCCGTTCTCGGGCTTTTACCTCGTTACGCTTGACAATAGTTTTATATAAAACTACAATGATCTCACGATGCGCATCGGAGACGATATCGTTCAGAAGATCTCGGACCTGCGGAACCTGGCCAACGCCTTCATCCTTAAATGTCTGGAGGAGGAGGGCATCGTTGGTCTTGTTCCCTCGCACGGGGCCGTTCTGGCGGCGCTCTATCGCGAAGGTCCGCTGCCGATGAAGGAGATCTGCAAACGCATCCACAGGGACAAGAGCACCCTTACCGTCCTGGTGCGAAAACTGGAGGAGCTGGGCTACGTCGAACGGGAGCCCGACGAAAAGGACAACCGCATCGTTCGGGTCCGCCTGACGGAGAAGGGCATCTCATCCCGCGGCGCTCTCGAACAGGTCTCCCTGCGCCTGCGCGAAAGGGTTTGGGGCGACGCTCCAGAGGAGGAAAAGGCGGCGGTCTGCCACGCATTGATCAAAATGATCGAGCGCATGGAACAGGACACGGCCCGGTGAGGCAAAAAATTTTTTGCATAAATAGTTTTATATCAAACAAAATGGAGGCGACGAAGTATGATCGACTTGGAGAAAATTCTGAGGGAGAACCCCAATGGAGTCCTGGCCACGCGAAACGGTGACGGAGTTGCGACGAGGATCTTTCAGTTTCTTTTCATGGAGGACGGAAATAAGGTCTATTTCTGCACGGAGGGCGACAAACCCGTCTACCGGCAGCTGACCGCCAACCCCAAAGTATCCTTCTGCACCTCGGCGAAGGATTGGAATCCGGTCCTCTCCCTGGACGGCAGGGCCGTCTTCATCGATGATACGGCGTTGAAACGGCGCGCCCTGGAGGAGTATCCCCTGATTCGGGATATCTTCAAGACCGCGGACAATCCCCTCTTCAAGTTATTCTACCTGGAGGTCCAGGAGATCCACACCTTCTCCTTCGCCGAAGGGGCAAAGCTCTCCAAACCGTGACCCGACAATATGCGAACGGGGGCCCTCGGCCCCCGTTGGATTACCGTTTTTTGGGAACCCCCCGGTTTATGGCCGGGGGCCGTTGATCCTCGATCGATACGATCAACGCTCAGAGCGGGGCCCGGCCGCATCGGCCGGGGAGCCCGTGGGGGAGGGCTGAGCCCGGGAATAGACGGATCGGTTCCGCTCCCGTCTGCGCCGCTCTTTTTGAAGGAGCCACGCGGACTCCAACGCCCCGGCCAGGGCCCCGCTGCTTCGCTCCCAGGCCTCCGCAGCCTTTTCCTCGAGAAAGACGTCCCGATCGGCATCGATCCCCACGGGCCGTCGGTGCAGCGTAAAGCGCTCTCCGTCGAAGGAGACCGAAGAACCGTCGTCGAACGGGACGTAGACCCTCATCATCCTCTTCCTCTCTCAAACAAAGGGGCCGCTCAAGGGGAACGGGTCAGGGAAAGGGCCATTTCCACCGCGTTCTCGCCATCCGAATAATAGTGGGCGCGCGTCGCCCCCCGCCGAAAGGACAGCCCCTCGTACAGGGCTCGGGCGGGAGCATTGGCCTCCCCGACCCTCAGGATCAGACGCGTTCGGCCCATGGAGCGGGCACATTCCGCAACGGCCAGGACCAGCTGCGTCCCAATCCCACGGCGGCGGTATTCCGGCAGCACCATGAGCCCCATCAGAAGCGCGAAACCCGCCTCGTGTCCCATCACCGCATAGCCCAGAAGCCTCGCACAGGCACCTCTCGAGAAGGCCCCCAGGTAGGACAGGCCCTTCTCGAGGGGGTCCGAAAGGGAGGAGGCCGCAAGATCCCGGGCAATGACCGCATCTGGCCATGGGTAGAGGGAAAGCCCGTTCGCCTCGATGATCGCGGGAACGTCCTCCGGCCCGCAGAAACGAATCTCCGGCAGGAACATCCGTCGTTCTCAAAGGCCCCTGTCGATGGTCTGGCTGCGCTCCTGTCCCACGCCGATGAGCTTTACCGGGACCCCCAGCCCCTTCTCGATATACTCCACGTAACCCCGCGCCTCCCGGGGAAGAGAATCGAAACTCGTACAGCCCGAGATGTCCCCCCTCCACCCGGGGAGCGTCTCGTATATCGGAACGACCTCGTCCAGGATGTGAGGCGAGGCCGGAAAGCCCTCCAGGCTCCTGCCGTTGTACTCGTAGCCCGTGCAGACCTTGATCTCCGGCATCCCGGACAGGACGTCCAGCTTGGTCAGGGCGACGACGTCCACCCCGTTCAGGGCCATGGAGTATTTGAGCCCCACCATGTCCAGCCACCCGCATCGGCGGGGGCGGCCCGTCGTCGCGCCGAACTCCCCTCCGGCATTCCGCAGGCGCTCCCCGATCTCCCCTGGCTCCTCCGTGGGCATCGGTCCCTCGCCCACCCTTGTCGTGTAGGCCTTGACCACCGCGATGACGCGGGTCAGGTCGCGCGGGGCAAGCCCCGTCCCGGTAAAGGCGCCGGCCGCGGAGGTCGAGGAGCTGGTCACGTAGGGATAGGTCCCATGGTCGATGTCAAGCAGGACGGCCTGAGCTCCCTCCAGCAGGACATGCCGCCCCTCGTCCACCGCCTCCCGGAGCAGACGCACGACGTCACCGACATAGGGGGCCAGGGCCTTGCCCCATTCGCGCGCGGGCCCGTAGACCTCGTCGAAAGGAATGGGCTTCTCGTTGTATAGCCGGGTGAGGAGACGATTCTTCTCCTCCATCAGGGGGACCAGCCTCTCCCTCAGAAGGTCCGCGTCCAGCAGGTCCTCCACCCTCAGCCCGACCCGTGCATATTTATCGACGTAGCAGGGCCCGATTCCACGGCCCGTCGTCCCGATCCTGCGCCCCTTGCCCCTCGCCGCCTCCTGGGCCCTGTCCAGGACCTTGTGGTAGGGCATGACGACATGGGCATGGGGACTGACGACAAGGCGCGCCCGGTCCTGCCCCTTCTCGTAGAGCTCGGCCGTCTCGTTCAGAAACTGCTCGGGGTCGAGGACCAGGCCGTTCCCGAGGATGCAGAGCTTCCCGGGATAGAGCATGCCCGAGGGGAGCAGGTGAAAGACGACCTTCTGACCGTTCGCGATAACCGTATGCCCCGCGTTGGCGCCGCCCTGATAGCGGACGAAGACGTCTACGTCGGCCCCCATCGCATCGACGACCTTGCCCTTCCCCTCGTCGCCCCATTGAGCGCCGATGAGCAGATCGACCTTATTTTCCTTCAATGCCATGCGCCTCCTAACCGCGCCCGCTGTCAAAGCCCCCGAAGGAGCCGCTCCTTCTACTTCTTCCTGGTCGAGGACCGGTCCTTCACGGCAGCCTTACGGACCTCGGCGATGGCCCTCTGGAGCTGGGCGTCCTTGTCCTTGTCCTTCTCAGGCTCCCCCTTGACCTCGATGGTCGGAGTGAGTCCGACGTGGTCGATCACCCTCCCGGAGGGCGTATGGTAGCGCGCGATGGTCACATAGAGGCCCGACCCGTCCGTCAGGGGAAAGAGCGTCTGGACCGACCCCTTACCGAAGCTCTTCTCCCCGACCAGCGTGGCACGCTCCCGGTCCAGGAGGGCCCCGGCCACGATCTCCGACGCGCTGGCGCTGCCGCCGTTGATCAGGACGACCACGGGCATGGAGGTCAGGAAGAGCGAGGGATCCGCCGAATACTTTTCATTGGCCTTCTCCGACCGGCCCCGGGTCTCGACGACGGGGCCCCCCTTCAGGAACATTCCGCAGATCTTCACGGAGACGTCCAGAAGGCCGCCGCCGTTGTTCCGAAGATCGAGGACCAGCCCCCTGGCCCCCTTGCGGATCATCTCCTTCATGGCGTCGCGGGCCTCCTCATCGGTCTTCTGCTTGAACTGGGTCAGCCGGAGATAGCCGATGTCGTTCGACAGCATCTCGTAGCGGACGGACTTGATCTTGATGATCTCCCGCGTCAGCTCGAATTTCAGGAGCTCCTCCTCCCCGTCCCTGCGGATCCAGAGTGTCACCCGGGTATCCGGCCTGCCCCTCATGCGCTGGACGACCCGCTGGGAGTCCCAGCCCAAAACGACGTCGTCGTCCACCTTGACGATCTGATCCTTCGGCTTCAGCCCCGCGCGCTCCGCCGGCGTGTCCTCCATCGGGCTGATCACCAGAACCCTGCCGTCCCGTTCCCCGATGTACATGCCCAGGCCGCCGTAGCGCCCCTCCATCTCGATCTCCTCGTCCTTGAGCTGGTCGGGCGTCACGAAACGGGTGTAGGGGTCCTCCCAGGCCTCCACCATCCCCTTCATCGCGCCGTGCAGCAGCTTGTCCTCGGGAGCCGGCTTGGAGGCGGCATCGACCTGATAGGTCTCGATGATCGCTCTCGCCTGGCGCATGAGCCAGAGCGAACGGGCGCCGAAAGGGGATATACGTTCCAGATCGTTCAGGTCCGACGCTCCGGCGCTCCCCATGAATACGTTTCCGGCCGTCACGGCCGCGGCCACAACGCACAGCCACGCCACACCCCACAATACCCTTCCGTGTCTTCTCTCCATTGCTTCCAACTCCATCCTAGACATCTGCAAAGACAGGCGTTAAAATATGCGCCCCTGTCTCATTCGGCCCAACCGGCGCGTTTCGAGAGAAAACGCCGATCCGCTCCATGAAGCCTCCCTGATGAAACCCCTAAGCGACCCGCTCAGCTCGCTTACGCTCATTGGCGGTCTGCTTATGTGGTACCCCAGCTTGCCGTCTTTGAGGAGGGAACTTGCCGGGGCCGCCGCTATCGTATAGCGGCGTGGGGGCGAAGCCTCCATGTTAATTTTTAGCGCAAATTTTTCGGGGAACGCGTTCCCCGTGTACGGAAAAGGAGAAATGTTTCATGCCCAAACTGAAATCGCACTCCGGTGCCAAGAAGAGGTTCAGCCGCACCGCGACCGGCAAGCTGTCCTACCGCAAGGTCGGCCGCAGGCACATCATGGTTCACAAGGGCTCCAAGCGTCTTCGCTCCCTGCGCAAGTCGGGCTATGTCAGCGACACCCTGATGGAGCAGATGAACAGGATGCTGCCCTACGCCTAGCGCGTCGGGTCCGTTCGGGATTTTTGGGGGAGGATGATTGAACCATGCGCGTCAAGGGTGCATCGGCAAGCAATAAGAAGAGAAAGAAGCTTTTTTCCATCACCCGGGGCTACTGGGGACAGCACAAGAACGTCTATCGGCGGGCCAGGGAGGCCTACCTCGCGGCGCTGTCCCGTGCCTACGGGGACCGCAAGCGCAAGAAGCGCGACTTCCGCCGCCTCTGGATCACGCGTATCAGCGCGGCGACCCGTTCCGAGGGGATGAGCTACAGCGCGTTCATGAATGGCTTGAAGAGGGCCGGGATCGTCATGAACCGCAAGATGCTCTCCGAGCTGGCCATCCACGACATGGAGGCGTTCCGCAGCCTCATGGGGCAGGCCCGGTCCGCTCTGGGGCAGTAGTACCAGGCAATTTTTTCCATATTTTCATTTTCCATCCGGAGGGCCGGGGTCGATGGCCCCGTGTTCCCGGATGAAGGTGGATGAAGGCTGTATGGGGGCGGTCGGAGCCCGGCGCTCCGCTCCGCCCCTGAATTTTTTACGAGGAAGGGAGGCAGAGGCGGTTGAATGCGTTGATTGAGGGAATGAGGGAGGTGCGGGCCTCGTTTGGCGAGGCGCTGTCCTCCGTTGACTCCACGGAGGCGCTCGGCGAGCTGCGGGTGCGCAACCTGGGGAAAAAGGGCGCGCTGACCGTTCTGCTGAAGTCGCTGGGGAAGCTGAGCCCCGAGGAGCGTCCCGCGGCCGGCGAGCAGCTGAACGCCCTCCGGGACGAGATGGAGCGGACGATCGAGGCCAAGGGACGCGAGCTTCGCGCGCGGGAGAACGAGGCGCGCGAGGCCGGGGAGCGCATCGACGTGACGCTGCCCGCGAAGGGCCGCTGCGGCGGGTCCTTCCACCCCGTGGCCCAGACGATGCACGAGATCGTGGAGATCCTGCAGGGGATGGGGTACTCCGTCGCCCTGGGGCCCGAGAAGGAGGAGGAGCTCTACAACTTCGAGAGCCTGAACATGCCCTCCTGGCACCCGGCCCGCGACATGCAGGACACCTTCTATTTCCCGGACGGGACCCTGCTGCGCACGCACACGTCGCCCGTGCAGGTGCGCTCGATGCTGAAGTACGGCGCGCCGCTGCGGATCGTCTGCCCCGGGAAGGTGTACCGGCGGGACAACGATCCCACGCATTCCCCGATGTTCAACCAGATCGAGGGCCTGATGATCGACAAAGACGTGTCCTTCCCGGTCCTGAAGGGCACGCTGAGCGGCCTGATGGACGCCTTCTTCGGCCGGAGCCTGAAGAACCGCTTCCGCGCCAGCTACTTTCCCTTCACGGAGCCCTCGATGGAGCTGGACATCGAGTGTGTGGAGTGCGGCGGGGCCAACGCCCGCTGCCGGGTCTGCAAGGGGACGGGCTGGCTCGAGGTCTGCGGGATGGGGATGGTGCATCCGTCGGTCGTCCGGGCCGGGGGCATCGACCCGGAGAGGTACAACGGCTTCGCGTTCGGCATGGGGCTCGACCGCATGGCGATGCTCAAGTACGGCATCAACGACCTGCGCCTGCTGTTCGACGGCGACGTCTCCTACTTTCTGTCGGGAAGGGACGCTTAAATGGGAGGGACGCTTAAATGCTCGTATCCTGGAATCTGCTGAAGGACTTCATCACCCTCTCCGCGGGGCCCGAGGAGGCCGCCGAGCGGCTGACGATGGCGGGGGCCGAGGTCGAGGGCCTGGAATACAAGGCCCGGAACCTGAGGGGCGTCGTCGCCTCCCGCATCCTGTCGCTGACGCCGCACCCCGCGAAGGAGAAGCTCCTCGTCGCGCGCCTCTCCACCGGCCGCGGCGAGTCCGTCTGCGTCACCAACGCGGAAAACGTGAGGGCCGGGGACCGCGTGTTCTACGCGCCGCCGGGCTCGACGCTGCCCGACGGCACGGAGCTGGGCATCCGGGACTTCTACGGCCTGGAGAGCGCGGGGATGATGCTCTCCGCGGCCGAGCTGGGGGTCCCCGAGGCCGACGACACGGACGGCATCCTGATCCTGCCCGAGGACGCGCCCGTCGGGACGGAGGCCCGCGCGCTCTACGGGCTCTCGGACACCATCCTGGACGTCTCCGTCACCCCGAACCGGGGCGACCTCCTGAGCATCTGGGGCATCGCCCGCGAGCTTCGGGGCCTCTTCCCCGACGCGAAACTGAACGCGCCCCGGTGCCTGGAGGGCCAAGCATCCGGAGATGACCGGGAGTGGCCGGACGCGCAGCGGTTCGGGGCGATATCTCTGCCCGACCCCGGGTGCCTCTGCTACCATCTGGGCCTGGCGACGGGCGTCGCGATGGGGCCCTCGCCCCTGGCGGTCCGCGTGGCGCTGGCGCACATGGGCATGAGGCCCATCTCGAACGTCGTGGACGCGACCAACTACGTCATGCTGGTGCTGGGTCAGCCCCTGCACGCGTTCGACCTGAACACCCTGCCCGCGCGGGAGATCACCGTGAGGGCGGCCGGGGACGGCGAGCGCATGACGACGCTGGACGGGCGCGAGCGCGTCCTGACGGAAAGGGACATGCTGATCACGAGCGGCGGCGAGCCCATCGCCATCGCCGGGGTCATGGGCGGGGACCGCACGGAGATCCGGGACGACACCCGGACCGTGGTGCTGGAGAGCGCCTCCTTCTCCCCGCTGCGCGTGGGGCACACGGCGCGGCGGCTGGGCATCGCCTCCGAGGCGGCGTTCCGCTTCGCCCGCACCGTGGACCCGACCCTCAGTGCGCGCGCCCTCTCCCTGGCGCTCGAGCTGATGCGCGATTGGAGCGGCGCGGAGATCGGCTACCGCGTGCGCTCCGCGTCCAACGATTTTCCAAAGCCCAAACCCGTGACCCTGACGAAGAAAAAACTTCAGACTTATCTGGATTGGGGCGACATGGACGCCTCCGCCGCCATTCTGGAGGGGTTCGGGATACGGGGCGGGGACGGGACGGACGAGGCGCGGACCTTCGTGCCGCCGACCTGGCGTCCGGACATCACGATCGAGGAGGACCTGATCGAGGAGGTCGGGCGTTTCCGCGGCTACAACGACGCCCCCGGGCGTCTGCCGGGCGAGCCGCCCCGCGGCGGGGACAGGGGTGAGCCGATGCGCCTGTCGGCCCTCGTGCGCTCCTGCCTCGTCGCGCGCGGTTACGTGGAGGCGGTGACCTACAGCTTCCTTCCGGAGAACTTCCCCGGCGCCCTGCTGCTGCCGGAGGACGATCCGAGGGCCCATCCCCTGACGCTGGCGAACCCGATCAGCCAGGACCAGATCGCCATGCGGACCACGCTGGTCCCCGGCCTGTTGAACGGGCTCAGAACCAGCGCCGCCTCCGGTTGGCGCGGGGCCGTTCGGCTCTTCGAGCAGGGGCGCGTCTTCCTGAGGACCGCGCCCGGCGCGTCCACGCACGTCGAGCACGATGCCGTCGCGGGCCTCGTCTTCGACGGGACGGACCCTCGAACGCCCTGGAAGGGACAGGGGGAGGATTTCTACAGCGTCAAGGCCGACGTCGCCGCGCTGCTGGAGGGCTGTGGGCTGACCCCGCGGTTCGTCGCCGGTCGGCAGCCCTTCGGGCACGGGGGGCAGACCGCCGAGATTCGGGCCGCGGCCCCGGACGGGAGCGTCCGGTCCCTGGGGTGGCTGGCTCGTCTCAAGCCCGTCCTGGAGCAGGAGCTGGGCCTGGGGGGCGGGGCCGTCGTCCTCTTCGAGCTGAGGCTTTCGGAGCTCGAGGAGCTCCGAGGGAACTGTCGGCCCGTGCTTCGTCCTGCAAGCGCGTTCCCGGCCTCGCTCCGGGACATCTCGATGCTGGCCCCGGCGGAACGGACCCAGGACGAGGCGGCGTCCGACATCCGCGCGGCGGCGCGCGGCGCGGCGGGGTGGGATATTCTGGACGAGCTGAGGCTCTTCGACGTCTACGAGGGCAAGGGGATCCCCGAGGGGTTCCGAAGCCTCGCCTTCTCGCTCTCCTACCGCGCGCCCGACCGGACCCTCAACGACGAGGAGGTCGAGCGGGTTCACGGCCTGGTGCGGGACACCCTGGTCCAAAAAGGGTACAATATGCGCTAGGTGCGTCAGGGATGCGGACGGGGGCGGTCCGGGGTGGTCCGGCCGCGCCCGGCCCGTCCGGGCGGAGCGGGGGGCGGAGGAGGGATGGGCTTGGTGGAGCCGAGAAGTATCGATACCCTGATCGATCGGCTTGGTGAGAGGATCGACGTGCTGATCCAGGAGCGGGACGACCTCAGGAGAGAGGTCCGTCGCCTCGCTGCCCATGCCGCCGAGCGCGACGAGGAGTGCGTGAGGGTCAGGCAGGAGATGCAGCGATCTCTCGAGGCCGCGGGCGAGGAGGTCCTGTGCGCGGAACGCGTCGGGGCGGAGATCGAGGCGAAGCTGCGGAACCTGAACGAACGCCTGATCGACCTCGTCAGGGAAAGATGGCGGGGTTGAGCTCCGGTGTGTGCCTCCAGGAATATCCGGATCACGATCGGGAAGAGAAACTACAGCGTTGAGACCGCTCTGGATCCCGGAGCGGTGGAGCGCATCGAGTCGCTGGTCGCGGCCGCCAGCGATTCTCCGGCAAAGGGGATCAACCAGGAGGAGCGTCTGATGCTCACCTGCCTGCAGCTGGCCTATTCCCTGGACAAGGCCGTTTCCGCCCTCGAGGGCCTGCTGAAGAGGGTGGAGTGAACGAAACGATCTGAACGAAACGATCGGCCCGGCTGTGCGGCGAGGCTAGGTTTGAAACAAGGACGGGGAGGAACGCCGGCAGTGCGTTTCCTTCCCGTCCTCGTTTCCGGGCTCCCTGCGGGGGGCCGTCACTCCTTCCTCAGCGACACGCCGTTCAGCAGCTCGTAGTATCTGCCCAGGGCTCCATGGTCGAGCGGGCCGCAGCCGCGCGCCATGAGGTTCTGCATCATCTCCATCACCTGCGAGGCCAGGGGCATGGAGACGTGCAGTCCCCGCCCGGCCGCCAGCACGTTGTTCAGGTCCTTCACGTGCAGTTCGATGCGGAACCCCGGCTCGTAGCGCCCCTCCAGCATTCGGGGCGCCTTGTCCTCCAGGCACTGGCTGCCGGCCAGCCCGCCCCGGATGGCCCGGAACACCCGCTCCGGGTCGGCGCCGGCCCGTTTGGCAAAGGCCAGTCCCTCCGCCACCGCCGCGATGTTCGCCGCGACGATCGTCTGGTTTACGAGCTTCGTCACCTGCCCCGCCCCGCTCGGGCCGACATGGAGGCTCTTGCCCATCAGGTCCAGGACGTCCCGGACGCGCTCGTAGACGTCCTCCCTGCCCCCGACCATGATGGACAGGTTCCCCTTCTCCGCCTTCTCCTGCCCTCCGCTCACGGGGGCGTCCAGCATGCCGCAGCCGCGCTCCTCGACGAGGGCGCAGAGCTCATGGGCGACGACGGGGTCGATGGAGCTCATGTCCACGACGACCTTCCCCGGGGTCAGACCCTCCAGAATGCCGTCCGGACCGCAGAGGACCGACCGGACGTCCGGCGAGTCCGGGAGCATCGTGATGACGACATCGCAGCGCTCGGCCACGTCGCGCGGCGATCGCCCCACCTCCGCCCCGTCCTGAGCGAGTGCGGCGACCGCAGCCCAGGAACGGTTGAAGACGGTCACGGACCGCCCGCCCTTCAGCAGGTTGCTCGCCATGGGCCTGCCCATGACGCCCAGACCGATGAAACCGATTTTCACGCCGATCGCTTCCTTTCCCATCCCAAGCCCTTTTCCGTCCCATGCGGCCCCCTCCTTTTGGGGCCCCACCGCGATATCGGGACCATTGTACACGAAGCCCCCGGAAGAAGGGGGGCTCCCGGCCCGCCGGGTGCTATAATGGGCGCGCGCATGCCGCAGCGTATTTCACGGGTAAGGCAGCGTATTTGACGAGCAAGGCAGTGTCCTTTACGAGTAAGACCTGCTAGAAAAAGTCAAGGGTTTAGTTGAGAAATTCTGGCAGCAGGGGGTA
>ERZ772968.142-NODE-142-length-32759-cov-8.662274_pt1 | contig 32759 bp, 29 predicted proteins | sample MGYA00580674_ERZ772968 | MGnify/ENA primary metagenome ERZ772968 (study PRJEB29015, sample SAMEA2737940) | human oral metagenome | biome: human oral; feature: human-associated habitat; material: dental | place: China | collected 2138 ...
TTGATTAGCTGCGCCGCGACGTCCATTCCGCGGCGATATGACCTCACCCCAGTCAAGGCTATACGCGGGGTTTTCAGCCCTGCCTACGAAAGACAACAATGACATCCCATTCTCATCGCATATACGTCGTCCCCATGCCCAGGCGCCTGCCGCGCTTCATGAGGGAAGACACCTCGGAGCCAGACCGCGTCCCGGCAACGCCGTCGGGCATCATGCGCAAGGCGTTCCGAGACACCTGGAAAATCAACCTCGTCTATACGGCGATGGTCTGCATCGCCTCGGTCTGCACGGCCCTCATTCCCTGGGCGCTCGGCAAAGTGCTTGATTCGGGACTGGAAAACGGGTTGACCCCGGAGATCCTTCCCGGCGTCGGCCTGTTCGTCGGCCTCGTCCTCCTCAACTCCGTCACAAGCGTGTCCGAAGTGATGGAAATCGTCATTGCCATGCGGGCGGCGTGGAACCCCGCACGGCGGCTCATGCGCGTCGTATTCGGCCGGCGAACCGACGTCGGCCGCGACATGGCCTCCGGCGACATCGTCACGGCGATGACGGTGGACGCCGAGAGAGTCGGTTCGTTCACCGCCTATCTGCCGTCCGTCATCGGATCGTTCCTCGGCTTCGTCGCGGTCGTGGCCCTCATGATCGGCATCTCCGTGCCTTTGGGGCTTTTCGTCGCCGTCGGGATGCCGATTCTCATGGCGGTCACCAGCTGGATGGTCAAGCCATTCGAGGCGCGGGTGGCCGAGCAGCGGGAGGAATCGGGGATTCTCACCTCGATCGCCTCCGACGGAATCGCAGGATTGCGCGTCATGCGCGGCGTGGGAGGCGCCGACCTTTACAACGAGACCTACGCGGCCCAGTCCGCTCGGGTGCGCGACGCCGGCATCCGCGCCTCGAAGTACCGAGCGCGTCTGCGTGTGGTCTCCGAGGCCGGTCCGGCTTTCTTTACGGCGGTGGTGATCGGCCAAGGACTGTGGATGACGTACGACGGCGCAATCAGCCCCGGAGCGCTCGTGGCCTTCTACGGCTTTACCGCGTATTTGTCCATTCCCATTGAAGCCCTCATCGACACGACGTACGTGGCCACTCGGGCATGGACGGGGGCGAAGAAGATGTCGCGCATCCTCGCGGCCAAGCGCCTCGTTTCCGACGCCCAGGCCGATCCCGGCCTCGCCGCGCCCGACTGGACGCGTGCGGCCTTGACCGACGCTGCGTCGGGGGTGCGGATCGGCCCGGGGAAGACGGTCGCCCTCGTATCGGGCTCTCCGGAGGAGTCCGCCGCCCTCGCCGCGCGCCTGGCCCGAACCGACGACGCCGACGAAGTGTATGCCGACGGCGTCGATCTGCGCCGCCTCCGGCTGGCCGAGGTCAGGAAGAACATCGCCTACTCCGGCCCGATAGCCGAGCTGTACATGGGCACGCTCCGCTCGAATCTGCTCGGTCCAGACGCCGAGCCGATCGAGCCGCGCGCAGTGGCGGCTCAGGTTGCCGACGTCCTCGAGCCGGGCGGCGAGATTCGCCCGGTTCTCAGCGAGGAGCCGGGGGAGCGGCCGGTCGATGCCCGCCTGCTGCGCGCCGTCCACGCAGCCGACGGCGCCGACGTCCTCTCCTCAACGGAGGGAGGGCTTGACGGCCAGGTCGCCGAACGCGGCAGATCGATGTCCGGAGGCCAGCGCCAGCGAGCGGCGCTCGCCCGCACACTCGCGTTAGACGCGCCCGTCACGATCCTCGTCGAGCCGACGAGCGCCGTCGACTCGCACACGGAATCCCGGATCGCCGAGCGGCTGGCCGACTGCCGCGCTGGAAAGACGACAATCGTCGCCACCGTTTCGCCCCTTGTGCTCGGCCGATGCGACGAGGTCGTCTTCCTCATCGACGGGAAAGAGGCCCTGCGCGGGACCCACCACGAGCTTTCGTCCCACCCGGAGTACCGGGCCGTGGTCCACCGCGGCGAAAGCGATGAAGGCGGCAAAGCGCCGACTGCGCCGGAGGCAAGAGGCGAAGGCGCAAGGGACGTCGGCGGCGAGAAGATCGGCGTTGACGGGAAAGGCGGCGTTGACGAGAAAGGCCGCGTTGACGAGAAAGGCCGCGTTGACGAGAAGGGCGGCGTTGACGAGAAAGGCCGCGTTGACGAGAAGGGCGGCGTTGACGAGAAGGGCGGCGTCGGCCTCGGCAAAGCCGACGTCGACCGTGAGAACGGAGGTGCGAAATGAGGCTCCCGGTGGCCGACACGCGCACCGCCATGCGCAAACTCCTCGGCCTCATCGCTGATCGCAAGGCCGAATTCGCGGTCGTTTTCACGCTCCAGACGGCGCTCGCCGTCGTCGGCGTTGTGACGCCGACGGTCGTCGGCCGCGCGGTCGACGCCGTCGCCGCGGGAACGACGTCCTCCTACATCCGCAACGCGATCGCGTTCATCGCCGTCGTCGTGGTGATACAGGCCATTTTGGGGTACGCGGCAAGCCTGCGCGCCTACGTCTTCTCACAGAAGATTCTGGCCGTGCTGCGTGAGCGGGTCGTGAGGGCCGTGACCTCCCTTCCCCTCGGGACCGTCGAGGCTGCCGGGTCGGGCGACATGATTGGCCGCACCACGCATGACGTCGACAGGGTCAGCTTCTTCATCGAGGGCGCCGTGAGCCGGCTGTTCATGACGGTCCTGACGATTGCCGCGACCCTCGTTGCGATCTTTGTGGCGAATCCTTTGCTCGGCGGGGTCGTGGTGTTGACCGCTGCGCCGATCTTTTTCACGGTTCGCTTCTACGTCCGGCGCGGTGTGCCGGCGTATCTTGCGGCTTCGGCGATCAGCGCGGGAATGTCCGGCGTCGCGTCGGAGACCGTGGAGCAGTCGACCACCGCCGACGCCATGCGGCTGGGGCGGGTGCGCGCCGAACGGATGGACACGCTCATTTACGAGTACTGGCGCAACGAGGTCTACACCGGCTGGGTTCGGATGCTGTTCATCGTCATGAATCAGCTTGTCACCTATCTTCCCGTGGTCACCGGCCTTGCACTCGGCGGGTACATGATCGGAATCGGCCAAACGACGTACGGGACAGTCACAGCGATCGTCCTGTATGCGTCCCAGCTGCGCTATCCTCTGTGGACGTTCAGCTGGTGGGCCGACGAGTTCCAGTTCGCGATGGCCGCCCTTGCGAGGATCTTCGGCGTCGAAGAGGCGAGCGAAACGGGCGCCGACGAAGAGTCAGGGGAGAGCGGGGGCGTCCGAGAGGCGGGCGCAGGCAGCGTGCGTGACACGGGCGAAAGCGGCCCGCACGACACGGGCGAAAGCGGCCGTGAAGCCCGTGAAGAGCCAAGCGCCGCCCGAGTCTCCGGCGCTGCCGCAGGGGCGGAGGCGGCGGGACCGGATTCCTCCGGCGGGATTGACGCCGCCCTGTACATCGAAGACGTGCATTTTGCCTACCGCGAGGGCCAGGACGTGTTGCACGGCGTGACGTTGGACGTCGACGGCGGGGAGACTGTCGCGATCGTCGGGCCATCCGGCGCCGGAAAATCGACGTTGGGGCGCTTGATCGCCGGAATCAACGCACCCGCGGCGGGGTCTGTGCGCATCGGACGGGCCGAAGTGTCCTCGATGCCGGAATCCGCCCTCCACACCGCCGTGGCCATGGTCACCCAGGAGCACCACGTGTTCCTCGGCAGTCTCGCCCACAACATGCGCTTGGCCAAGCGCGATGCGACGGACGAAGAGATTCGGAGCGCGCTGGAGGCGGTTGAGGCGACGTGGGTCGACGATCTGAAAGACGGCCTCGAGACGAAGATCGGGTCGGGAGGGCTCGCGTTGACGCCGCCGCAGGCCCAGCAACTGGCCCTCGCCCGCATCGTTCTGCTCGATCCGGCGGTGCTGGTGCTCGACGAGGCGACCTCTCAGCTCAATCCGACGGAGGCTCGCTCGCTTGAGCGCGCGCTCGGCAGGGTCCTCAAGGGACGCACGGTCGTCTCGATCGCGCACAGGCTGTACACCGCGCACGACGCCGACAGGGTCGCCGTCATGATCGACGGCCGCGTCGCCGAATACGGCAGCCACGACGAGCTGACGGCCCGTGGCGGCGAGTACGCCGCGCTGTGGAACGCCTGGCAAAGCGACTGAAAGCCTGGCAACGGCCCGGCAAAGCAACTGAAAACCTGGTCGGCAGCATGAAGGGGCCCTCGACAGAGGCCCCCTTCATGCTGCCCTTGGCTATTGCCTGCAGGCGTCTATTTTGGCAGCGTTTGCCGTCACTGCTCCCTTGCCTGCAGCTCGATCGTGTTCTCGATGACCTGCGTGGGGGCGACTCCGGGAAGATAGGCGTCGCCGACCATGATTGCGGGGGTGCCGCTGAGTCCCAGGCTCTGGGCGAGCTGCTGTTCCGCAGAGGCTTCTCGCGCGACTTCGGGCGAGGCGTAGTCGGCCTCGAACTTGGCCATGTCCAGCCCGACCTTCTGCGCCACGGTCCGGACCGACGCGTCGGTGTAGTGGGCGTGGTCCTGAGGGGAAGCCAGGTCGTTGTAGGCCGCGTCGGCGAACTCGAACAGCTTTCCCTGTTTCGCCGCGGCCAGTGTGGCGCGAGCCGGCTTGTCGGAACCGTACTGCTCGAAAATCACGAAGTTGTGCCACACCAGCTGGACTTTCCCGGATTTGGCCAGTTCTTCGAGCCTCGCCATGGATTGGGCGTGAAACTTCGCGCACATCGGACACGAGAAATCTGTGAAAAGGTGGATCTTGACTTTCGCGTCGGCGGGGCCGAGCGTGCGGCCGGTGTCCGCGTAGGTCGGGATCTTGGATATGAGTTTGCGGCTCTCCTCGGAGACCGAGGGGATGTAGTCGTCCGTCGTCAGCCCTTTGGCCTTCGCTGCGGCCCTTTCTTTCTGCTGGAAGCTGTCGGGCAAAGGCTGGCTCGACGACGCCTTGGCGCTGGCCCCCGAGCTTTCGGCGTTCGCCGTCGTGTCGCCCTTCGCCCTGAGCATCATGAACGAAACCGCGAGGGCGACGACCGCCAGCGAAGCGACGGCAGCGATAGCCCATCCCGGCACCCCTTTGCTCGTTTTGACCGCAGAAAGGGAATTTGCCGAGTTCAGGGCGTTCAGCCCGACGCCTGGAAGCTCGCGATTCGGCGGCGAGCCGGATCCGCCCGGGCTTTGGAAGCCGCTTGGGTCCGGGGAATCGAGCGGACTGGACGAGCCGGAGGGACGCGAATTGTCCGCTGCGCTGTTCTGGGGCGTGTCGGGTCGGTTCATCGTCAGTCCTCCACCCAGCCTTCGAGGGCTTGCATGTACCCTTCGGCGTCGGCGTCCTCGAATATGTTGAAGACGACGAGCTCGATCACGTCCGTCCCGTGGTACTGGAGCCACTGGTTGACCGTGTCGAGGGCGATGTGGGTCGCCTCCTCGAAGGGGAAGTTGTTGCGGCCTGTTGAAAGCGCGCAGAAGCTGACGTTGTGGATGTCGCCCTTTTCCAGGGCGAGGTCGAGGCACGAGGTGTAGCAGGCGGCGAGCTTTTCGCGGTCTTCGTCCGTGACCTCGCCTCCGTTGAGGTGGGGGCCGAGCGTGTGGAGGACGTATCGGGCGGGAAGGCGATACCCGCGGGTGAGGACGGCGTCGCCCACCTCCTGATCCTTGCCCTGGATCTCGCGGATCACGGAGCAGTCGTTGCGAATCCATGGGCCGCCCTGCCCTTGAATGTAGTTGTCGATGCACGGATGCAGGGGATCCTTGCATCCCAGGAGATTCGGCATGGCGGCGTTGACGACGGCGTCGGCGGCCAACTCGCGGACGTCTCCTCGCCACATTGCCACGTTGCGAGCCGAGCCGTAGTCGGACGCGGGCATCATGTCGGAGATCCGCATGAGGTTTTCCGCGGTCGTGCGGCCCATGTGCGCCGAATGGCGGTAAAGGAGAAGGTTGATCGCGTCGGTGACTTCGTCGTCGATCGGCTCCGGGCCTCGAAGGACCAGCTCGTGGCGCAAAGCGAAGGCCAGCTCTTTCTGGGGGAAAATCGAAAGGTCGGGATCGATGCCCGGATAACGGCGGTTTTTCAGGCCTCCCAAAGCCACTCGCAGAAGATCCAGATTGGAGCGGGGGTCGTCCACGGGTGTGGGGAAAGGTTCGTCTAGCCGAATCGCCTCGCGATATGCGGACAGGGGCAGCATGTTTCTCCTTCGCTGATCGCCAACGCAATCAATTTACCGTTCAGAGCTGGGAAAAGCACGAGGGCGAAGGGCGGGTGCGCCTTTGCGCCTCGCCGCGGGCTATGCGTTTGCGACCGCCAAGCCCCGGGTACCCTATTGGCATGGCCGAATGGATGACAATCGGCGAGCTTGCCGAGGAATGCCGCGCAGACGTCTACGCTCTGCGCGAAGCGTTGGAGCTGCTTGGGCTTTTCGACGTCGGCGAGCCCACTCCGCTCGCGGTCAGGCACTCGCTCGCCACGCCCGAAGTCGACGACGGCGGCCGCGCGATCTCGCTTTGGCACGCAGACGCGGTCACTCTGGCCAAAGCCGTCCTTTCCGGGGGGCTGTCCGGCGATGCGTCGGCGTCGTGCGACCCGTTCGCCTCCGAGGGCGCCGAACCCGAAGGCATTCAGGGCGATCTCTTCGACGTCGAAGAAGAAATCGAAACTGCCGGAGGGGAAGACGCAGGCGGGCCGGCCGCCGATGGGGAGGGTGGAACGGCTGCGCCGAAGGAAGCCGCGGGAAACGCGGGCGCGGGGCCGATCGGAAGAATCGTCGAAGGCTTCGATGCGATCGTCGCCACAGACGGGGCCTGCTCTGGCAATCCCGGGCCGGGCGGATGGGCATGGGTCGAGCAGGTGACCGGCGAGCGCGACTGCGGAGGAGCTGCGCATACGACCAATAACGCAATGGAACTGACGGCGCTCGTGCGTGCGCTCGAGCATGTGGGGCCCCAACCGGACCTGCTCATGCGCATCGACTCGCAATACGCCATCAAGGCCATGACGGTGTGGGCGAAGACGTGGAGGCGGAAGGGCTGGCGCAAGTCCGACGGCGCGCCCGTCGCCAATCGGGATCTCGTGGAGCGGCTTTTGGAGCTTTACGAGGGCAGGCAGGGCAGAACCGAGGTCGAGTGGGTGAAAGGGCATTCGGGCGACGCCGCGAACGAGCTCGTCGATTCCATGGCCGCCGCGCAGGCGGCGAGGCATCGGCGCTGAGGGTCTTGCGCCGGCGCCGCCGGCATTGGACATCGCCGAGGACGCGGGCGCCGGACGCCGCTGCAGACCAGCGCCTCACAAAGAAGACGAGCCCCTTACGAAGAGATAAGCCCCTTACGAAGAGACGAGCCCCTCACAAAGAGACGAGCCCCTCATAAAGCAAAGCGCCTGGCTTGCGGCGGCTGTTCGCCTTCGCCGAGTGCCGCGGCCGCCTCGAGTATCGCTTCGGTGAACACTTTCGGCGACTGGGCGCCGACGAGCATCACGCGTGCGCCGACGACTGTGAGGGGAAGCCCGCGGATCCGCAGCCGTTTGGCGTCCGCAATGTCCCGATCGACGGCGGCCTCCCACTCGCCGAGCTCCAGACGTCTCTCGAGGGTCGGCAGGTCCGACGGCGCAAGCCCCGCGATCCGGCCAAGCATCCTCGGAGAAGGTTCAACTGGGCCCCTTAGAAAGGGGCCCTGATCGGCATCCAAGACGCTTTGATCGGCCTGGCCGCGGCCGTTTGGGGGAGTGTCGTCGGCTTGGGCGAGCTTGCCGGTCTCCACGCCCTTTCCGAGCCGGAATTCACTTCCGGTCTGAACGGCGGCCTGGGCGAGGCTATCGGCTGGAGTCCCAGAGTCCGAGACGTTGTCGAACCCTAGGAACCAGTCGTCTAGGCGGATCGCTGCTTCGAGGGCCCGGCGAGCGCCGTCGGCCGGGTCTTCCGCACCTTCTCGAACGGCGTGGACGATGCGATGCGCCAGGCGGCGCAGGGGTTGTGAAGGCGGGCGGAGAAGCCTTTCCTTCGCGACGGGGATTTCCTCGCTCGCAGCGACAGCCGCAATGGCCTCCGCGTTCGCCTCGGGCAAAGGACTGCATGAAGAGAGAAACGAGTGGACCTCGACGACGACTTCGGGGAGAGCGGCGTCGGAGGCGGAGCCGTGAGCCTCGTCGCGTCCCGCGCCAGCGAAGTCGTGCCCTGCACGTGAGAAGCTGCGCCGTGCAGCACGTGCGAGGTCGATTCCCAGCAAAAGGCGATTGAGCCCGATTCTGCTCCATGGATCGGCGACGTCGTGCCAGACGTCGATCAGCAGGCGGGCGCTCACGGCGAAAGCGCTTCGACGGCGCGGCGACGCAGATCGGTCAGGGCGCCGCCAACGGATCCGGGATTGTCAGGTTGTTCAAAGTTCAAGTCTGGTCAGAGCTCCCGTCTTGCGAAAGACTTCGCCCCTAAAACGACGACGACAATCATGAGCACAAGGCTCGTAGCGAAGGGAACGGCGATCGCCGCGGCCCCCACAGTCTTTCCTTCGGCAAACGACGAAGGCAGGGTCAGGAGGCCGGCAGGCGATCTCTCCGCGATGGGCTCGAATGCTGAACCGATCATTGTCAGGAGCAAGGAGCCCACTCCGATTCCGGCGGCTGCGAGGGTCGAGCCTGTCAGAGACGACATGGCGACTGTCACAGCGAGAAAGAGGCATGCGCAAGCGAACCAGGTTGCGGTCGCCGCCGCGAGAGGGGCGAGGGGGGCTTTTCTGTAAAAGCCGAATGTCGCCGCCCACACAACCGCCATTCCTGCGAGAGACGCGGATGCGAGCACGGCGATTCTGGCCACGAGGGCCGCAAGGGGCTGTGAAGCGCGCGAAACCGGACGCACGGCCAACAGTTGGGCGCGGCCGCTGGAGACTAGAGAGGATGTGGCCCCCGCTCCGGTGAAAATGACGACGAACATGACCGTTTGCGCCAGATTCTTGCTCCATTGATTGTAAGCTTCGTGCCAATTCGGCTCGGGCATGGCTTTGCGAACGGCTTCGCCCATCATCGATCCGACGATGTCCGGGGCGAATCTCGAAAGGACTACGGACATCGCGCCGAAGAGACAAAGGACAGTCGGCAGGACGTAGCGGTGCCACGTTCTCCAAACCGCGTAGAGCTCATGTTTGCACAGAATCGAGAAGCCGGTCATTTTCCCTCCGTCAAAGCTGTGAATACGTCCTCGAGACTCGGTTCCAGCGGCGTGAGCGCAGAGAGGTCCCACCCTCCGCGGGCCATCAGCGCAGGAAGGGCGTGGGCGGCCGCCGAAGGGTCGGAAACGACCACGATGAAGTCGGCGCCCTCTCGGCGAACTCCGGCGCACCAAGGTTCTGCATTGAGGGCCTGGGCCAGCGGGTCGCCTCCCCCGGAGACGAGGAGCAGGGAATGGTCGCCCGCGCGTTCGCGCAGACGCGAAATTGTGGATGCGGCGACCGCCTTTCCTTCACGCAGGACGACGGCGTGGGTGCACACCCGCTGCACCTCTTCCAAATTGTGCGAGGACAAGATGACCGTCGCATGCTCGGCCAGTCGGGCGATGAGCCGGAGGACGGCCCGCCTGCCCGCGGGATCCAGGGCCGACGTCGGCTCGTCGAGGACGATGAGGTCGGGATTGCCGACCAGCGCCTGCGCAAGGCCTAAACGCTGACGCATGCCGCGCGAGTAGCCTCCGATGCGCTGGCTCACCCCCGCCAACTCGGCCAGATCGAGCAGGGATGCGATCCGACCGCGCCGTTCGACCGCCGGCACCCCAGCCAAATCTGCACTGGCCTCCAGGTATTCGCGGGCGCTCATCCACGCGGGATAGGCGGGGACGTCGGGAAGGTATCCGAGTCGTCGCCGCACAGCCAGGCTTCCCGCCGGATCGCCGAGAATGCGGACGTCGCCTGCATCCGCGCGAGCAAGGCCCAGAAGGATGCGGATTGTCGTCGTCTTCCCGGCTCCATTGGGACCCAAGAGCGCGCAAACCGAACCCGCCGGGATTTGAAAGCTCACATCGTCCAAAGCCAGTTTCTCGCCGAAAGCCCTTGTGACATTGCGGAACTCAACGGCGCTGCCGGCCGGCGCCCCGGTTTTCATGCTCGCCGGCATGAATTCCCGCATGGAAGGGCCGCCGCCCGCCGGAAAGGCTCTGGCTTCATCGACATTTTCGCGGTCTTTAGCGACTTCGTCGCCTCCGATCGGCCGCTTGTCGCCGTGTTCAGCCTGAGAGGCCCACGCTCGTTCGCGTTTCTGCCAGGCCGTGCTTTGGCGGCGGGCAATGAGAAAGGCGATCGGCCCGGCAGTCGAGACGAAGAGGCAAATGAGAAGCCAGGCGGTCTTTCCCGGCTGCGGCATCGACTCCGCATCCGTGCGGCACCAGACCGTCAAGGCCGTCGCCATAAGAAGGAAACTGAGAGCTATAAGCGCAATGATGAGTTTCTGCACTCCCGGGGACAATTCGCTCCAGGAGAGGGTCGAGCTTCCGATTGCTGCGATTTTACCCATCCTGCTTCTCCTCAAACTGTCCGTGGACCCGTCCGTGAACCCGGGCAAGGCCCGCCCGTGTGGCGAAGAGCAGGGTTCCGCCTTCGACTGCGAGGACGAGGCCGATGCTCAACGGAAAATAGATCGGATGGACGCGCCCTTTCTTCTGGACGAACGGAGACCCGGTGGTAAGGAGAAAAGCCGTGTTCGCGGCCAAAGCCTGGGAGCTCTGCATGAGCAGGTCCGCGCGACTCGGCGTGGGGGCGACCAAAGAAAAAAGGCTCACCAAAGAACTGAAGCCGGCTATTGCGAGGCCTCCCGCCTTCGACGACCAAGTTTTTTTCACCCTTCCGTTCAAGCCGATCCTCACGGGTATGCGCAACCGCCGCCGGTGGACGAGCATGCCGACGGCGGCGGTCGCCGCCGTCAGGGCAAACGGCCCCCACCGCAGAGCGCCGATGACGCGTTGCGGAATTGCCTCGAGCACCGCTGGATCGACGTCGTCCTCGCGAAGCAATCCCAGTTTGACGGCGATCGCTCCCAGATTGAGGTCTGTGGAGTTCAGTCGCAAGATCGAACAGGAGGGCCTTTGCTTGTCGGCGAAGAGCTTCGGATTGTCGGGGCTCCATATCGTCGCGCGCTGCGCGTCATCCGATCCGGCGAGGGCGTCGGAGATCTCCTGCGCGAGGGAGGCCGGCGAGCCGAAGGATTCGGGCCGAATTCCCTCCGATATCAATTCGTCGACCTCGGTGAGCACCGCCTCCCGGTGTTTGACGGGAATGTTCGCTTCGGCGAGTTTGCGCGCCAGCTCTTCGAGGAATTCATCTTCGAGCGATGTGTCACTGCGAGTCATCAGCGTCTCCTAGTATCGAGTTCATGGCCGTGGCCAGAGTCCGCCACGCTGCGGTTTGCGCGACGAGGGCTTTCCGCCCTTTTGCCGTGATGCTGTAGTACTTGCGCGGAGGGCCGCCGCGCACGGAGGGCTCCCACGTGGCAGCGACTCGCCCCGTACGGGCCAGCCGCGTCAGCATTGGGTAGACGGTTCCCGGATTTGCGGCCAACCCCTCGATCTCAGCAAGCGCCGAAATGATTTGAGCGCCGTACATGGGCGCGGGCGCGAGCATTGCCAGAGCTGCCAGTTCCAGGACGCCTTTGCGCAGCTGGGTCGCCTCATCGGCCATCGTTCTGTCCCTCCTTTGCGGGCAATGCCAGTATATGGGCATAACCCACTAGTTTGCAATGCAGAGTAGAGATCGCCCCCGCCGAACAGCCCGCGCCCTCAGATTCGCGCTTGAATGCGGGCGGTCGCCGACAGCGGCGCGGGCGCTGTGGGAATGAATGTGCCTTGCGGCATGAATGCGGGGCCTCCTCGGACGGCCGCCTCGAATGTGGACAGTCGCCCCCGTCCGGACTCGCTCGGGTAGGCTAGAGCCCATGCCAGCACCGATCGCCAAGAAGATTCCGACGTCGCGGACGTTCCACGGAGATTCCTACGTCGATAACTACGAATGGCTGCGCGACAAGAAGAGCTACGACGTGCTCGCCCTCCTGGAAGCGGAGAACGAGTGGACGGCGGAACGCACCGCCCACCTTGAGCCGTTGCAGGAGGAAATCGTCCGCGAGATCGCTTCGCGAACGAAAGAGGACGACACCTCGATTCCTGTCAGGAGAGGCCGGTGGTGGTACGTCACGCGCACATGGGAGGGCAAGCAGTACCCCGCCACCTACAGAATCCCCGTGGACCCTGAGGATCCGGCTCGCCGTCCGATTGTCGACGGGAGGGAGCTCCTCGTATGGGACGGCAACAGCCTGGCCGAAGGGGAGGAGTTTTTCGGCGTGTCGAGTTTCGCCCCGTCGCCCGACGGGCGTTTGGGAGCTTTGGGCGTCGATTTCACCGGAGACGAGCACTTTCGGCTGCGCGTCTTCGACGTCGAGACGGGCGCGGTGGTCGACGACGCCGTCGACGGCCTCGGGTACGGCCTGGCGTGGACGGCCGACTCAAAGGCGATCGTCTACTCGCGCGTCGACGACTCGTGGCGCCAATGGCAGATCTGGGTCCACAGAGTCGGCTCCCCGACGTGGGAGGACCGGCTGCTCTTCCAGGAAAACGACGGGCGTTTCAACGTCGGCCACTGGGCTTCCCGCGACGGGCGCTGGATCGTCGTCCACTCGTCGTCGGCTTTGACCGCCGAGGCGCTTCTCTACGACGTCGCCGACATCGACGCTCCGCCGATCGTCGTGTGCCCGCGGCGCCAGGGGCTCGACTACTCCGTGGAGCCCGCCGAAGACCTGCTCCTGATCGTCCACAATGCCAATGTCGCCGACTTCGAGGTCGCGTACGCCCCGATCGGTCAGTCGGGGCCGGAAGAATGGACTCCCCTTCTCACGCCCGGGGCCGGCGAACGGATTCTCGGAGTCGATGCTTTTCGCGACTTCGCAGTGATTTCCATGCGTTCAGGGGGCCAGCCCCAGCTGCGGTCCATGCTGCGAACGGGGGCGCATGAATCGTCTGGCGCAGCGGGCCGGCCGCCCGAGTCGGCCGATGGGTCGCCGGATGCGCCTGACGGCGGGGAGGGGCCTGAATCGGCCCGGACAGCGGAGGCAGAAGCTCAGTCGCCCGTAGAGGAAAGGAGAGAAGCGGAATCCTCGCCGTGGTCGGCCCCGGTCGTCGTCCCGTCGGAGGACCTCTCCTCCATCGAGGTGGACGAGAATTACGTGTGGGAGGCGAGCGACGTCGTGTATTCCCTCCAATCCGTCCTGACGCCGCCGACTCAGTTTTCTTACTCCCCGGCGACGGGCGAGACGAAGCTTCTCAAAGAGCTCGAGGTTCCGAACTACGACCGTTCGGCCTACGCCCAGGAAGGGGTGTGGGTCGAGGCCGACGACGGCGCGCTCGTGCCGATGACTGTCGTCCACCGAGTCGACGTCGCCCCGGACGGCAAGAATCCCGGATACATCTACGGCTACGGCTCGTACGAGGTCTCACTGGACCCGGTGTTCAGAGCCTCGTACATCTCAATTTTGCAGCGCGGAGCCGTGGTCGCCTTCGCCCACCCGCGCGGAGGCGGCGAGATGGGGCGGGCGTGGTATGAGAACGGGCGCCTGCTCAAGAAGCGCAACACTTTCACAGATTTCATCGCCTGCGCCCGCTGGCTTCGCACGTCCGGCTGGGTGGCTGAGGGCCGCCTGGCCGCCGAAGGGCGGTCCGCCGGCGGGCTGCTCATGGGGGCCGTCGCCAACTTGGCGCCGAGCGAGTTCAGGGCTATCCATGCCGGAGTGCCTTTCGTCGACACCCTCACCACCATCCTCAAGCCAGAGCTGCCGCTGACGGTGGGGGAGTGGGAAGAGTGGGGCAACCCGATCGAATCGCAAGAAGTCTACAGGTACATGCAGACGTATTCGCCCACTGAGAACGTCGGCAGGCGCGAGTATCCGGCCATTCTTGCCACCACCTCGCTCAACGACGTCCGCGTCTTTTACGTCGAGCCGACGAAGTGGGTCCAAATTCTGCGCGAGCGGGCCACGAACGACCCGATGGCGCGCCCGATTCTCGAGAAGATCGAGATGGTTGCCGGCCACGGAGGCAAATCCGGGCGTTATGACGCTTGGCGTGAGCGCGCCTTCGAAATCGCCTGGATGCTCGATCAGATCGACGCAGGGTGAGCTTGCGGCGGTCTCGCATCGAGGCAGGACGACGCAGGAGGCAAATCTTCGCAGTTGCCCGAGCGCCGTTTCGCCGCCGCCCTAGCGGTGGGCGGTCAGCTTCCGATTGGCGCGTGCGCCGCCCGGGCGCGGATCGCCGTCAGACTGCCGCGATCGGTCTGCCCGTTGCGCGCTCGGCCGCCGTCGACTGAGGCGCGTCGCGTCGGGCGCCGCTCGCCTGCAATCACTCCCTGGCCGTCATGATCGCTGCCCGCCACGTGTTGAAACGCTGGCGAATCGCAGCGGAGGACGGCCGACCGGGGACCTGGCCCTTGCCGCCGTCGGAAGACCACACGCCGTAGGCGGCGACGGACGGGCTCAACCCGTTGGTTTCAGCCCACAGCAGGAAGTCGCGCAGCGCCTGCAGGTACTCCTGCTCGGTGAATTTGACGGTTCCGCGCTGGCGGCCCGACTTGACTTGGATGCCGAGGCCGGCCAGTGCGTCGTTCCAATAGCCGTTCGACCGCTTTGAAACCGTCTGCGACGTCGGAGGCCACGCGATCTGCCCGCGGTCCGACGTCAGGCCGAGGGTCGTGACGTAGTTGCTGCGTTCGGCGTCGTACTTCTTTGCCGTCAAGGTGATGCTCGGGTCAGTGCGCACCGCCGTGAGCGCGGCGGAGACGTGCCCCAACGCCTCGGCGACGGCGGCGGCGTTGCCTGAGAGCTGGGAGCGCACGGCGGTCGCGATGTCGTCGGGGATGTTCGAAATGTCCTCGGCCGGTTCGAGCTTGAGCGTCCTGGCGAGGATGAGCAGCAGGGCGCCGTCGATTGCCGCCTTGCTGAACAGCGGCGAACGGCCCTTTGTGTGCTGGTTGAAGTAGCCGGAGAGCATGGCCGCTGTGGCCACGGCGCTGACCGCGGCGGCCTCCTCGATCGCCACGTGATAATCCTGATCGGCCGCCGGCCCGCACAGGTCCGAGACGCACCGAAGGGACACGAACGGAATTCCCCACGTCGTGCAGATCTGCGCCGCCGCCGTCGACTCCATGTCGGTTGAGATGGCGTTGGGGAATGCCGCGCGCACGGCTTCCACCTTGTCGGACGTGACGAAAGAGTCGCTCGTGAGCACCTGGCCCGAACGAGAAGCCGAGCCGGAATGGAAGAGCAGCTCTTCGTCGCCGGCGAACATGTCCGGCTGGCCGGGAATCTGCCCCAGTTTGTAGCCGAAGGCGGTCGCATCTGCCGAGCCGTAGGCGTAGGTCGATCCGACGACGAGGTCAAGCACGTTGACGTCGGTCGCCAACCCGCCGGCGGAGCCGATGGACACGACGCATCTGGGGCTGTACTCCGAGAGTATCCAACCCAAGGCACTCGCGGTCGCGACCGTTCCCACGCCCGTGCGCATGACGACAATTCGCCCGCTGGACGTCTGCGCATACCATGCCTGCCCCGTCGGAATGGGGATCTGAGTGATTCTAGACGCGGCGCCGAGTAGAGAGCGGCCTATGCCCGGGCGTTTTTCAGCGAGCTCGCGTGCACGAGAGGGCGCCTTGGTGAGGATGTCGAGGAAGGGCTGTACCTCGACATCCTGTGCAGCCAGCACAATGGCGTTTACGGTGGTCACGCCTCAATATCCTTCCATACCTCGCGCTGCTTCAACATAGAGCGGACGGCATGTTGCGCCGCCTCAAGTGAGTGATGTACGCCCCATCCGCATTGAACCTCGTTCGCGGCTGGGACTTCCGTTGCTCGCAGTATATCTTGAAAAGTGGCGGAAATGAGTGAAATTGCCCCGTCGATGTCAGGCTCGGAAGCGAGAATGAGATAGAAGCCAGTTTGGCATCCCATCGGAGAGAAGTCCACCACAACGTCACTGTGATTACGCGCATACTCCGCAAAGGAGTGTTCAATCGAGTGCACTGCAGACATCTCTAGATGCTCTACGTTGGGTTGGCAAAAGCGCACGTCGTATTTGGTAAGCACATCGCCATGCGGCAGTCGTTTGACGTCAGCGACTCTGACAAACGGAGCGTGAACTGCGCGATGGTCTAAATTGAAGGACTCTACGTTCATTCGTTCTCGTTGATCGGGCATCGGATTCTCCTCTGGTCAGGCAAGCGTTGAAAATGCCGACGCTTCTTGCGGCCAGCGTCTACCATTATGTTACATACGACATCGTATATGGTGGAAGGCATTGAAAAAACTGCTCGGTGTTTCTCATTTTGTGAGACGGTGCGTTGGCGTGAAAGTTCAATCGTTGAGGGATGCGTCGGATTCTTTCGGGTGTGGCCGACTCTTGCCGGGTGCGGTCGTCAACTTTAAAACAATCGTACCCCGGATTTTCTCAGGGTCGCCTCATGGTTGGCTCAGAAAGGCTGGGCAGGATGGAAGCACAGGCGGACGCCCCGGGATTTCGTGGACCCGGACCCGCCGCCGGGGCGAAGGACATGCGCCTCGTACAAGAGAATAGCTTCGGTTTTCTCGGCATGGCGAGAATCCCTTCAGGCCGAAGCAATGGCGGGCGGCGATGCGTGGATCGACGCCCGCTTGCTCTGCGCGAGAACGGATCCGCGAATTTGCTATTTCCTTTGTTTTGCCTGGCAATCTGGGCAGTAGCCGTGATAAATGACCTCCGCCTCGTTGATTGTGTATCCGTGAGTGTGAGAAGCGTGAAGGCAGGGCTTCTCTCCTTTTGCGCAAGGAACGTCTTCAATCTTCCCACATGACCGACAGATGGCGTGATGGTGATTGTCGTTCCGGTTGATCTCGTAATAGGTGACGGTTCCCGCCGAACGAACCTCTCGCAGCAATCCCGCCGTCGTCAGAGCGTGGACGATGTCGTAGACGGCCTGGACGGAAACCGAGCCGATCTGGTCGATGACCCCCTGCCGCAAGGCCTCGACGCTGGAATGCCCGCCCTTTTGCGCTGTGCGCAGAAGGGCCAAACGCGGCTCCGTGACGCGCAGCCCCGCATCGCGCAGCGTGTTCGAATAGTCTCTCATCGCTCCTGCCGCTCTCTCTCGATTGTTTGCACTGTGCAGTGAAGTGGAAGCTCCCAATGGGGACGTGGAGTTCCGGTGGGGATGCGAAGGCCTGTCCCGGTAGCATTGTAGTTGCTTGCGTCAGCCCTTGGGTACCCGTCGGCGTCGGTTCCGCCGGTAGGCCCACGGGCGTGACACGTTCGCACCGCAGCGGCGTGTCGCACGTCGATTGGAAGGAATGCAATGGCTCCGCTTCACGGTCTGCCCGACGGCCCGGCCGCGGTCGTCTCAGGCCAGATTTCCGCCGAAGAGGCTTCCCGCCCGCTGTCCGTCCGGGACATGTTTCGCGTGGGAATCGGCCCTTCCTCCTCTCACACGGTCGGCCCCATGAGGGCGGGCCTGCACTTTGCCGAACATCTGAAAATCCCCGCGCAGGCGAGGCTCGGACGCATCGTCGTCGAGCTCATGGGATCCCTGGGCGCCACGGGAAAAGGCCATTCGACGGACAGGGCCGTCATGCTCGGCCTCGCCGGCCATTCTCCCGAGAGCGTGCCGATTGACGTCGTCGACGCCATCATGGGCGACGTCGAACGCACCGGCCTGCTGAGCGTGGCCGGAGCGGGGGAGGTCGGATTCGCAGCCGAACGCGACATTCTCTTCCTCCCGGGAAAGATCCTTCCCTTCCATGTCAACGCTCTCACTGTCCGCGCCTTCGCCGAAGACGGGGCGGTCCTCGGCGAGCGCACATACTATTCGGTGGGCGGCGGATTCGTCATGGAAGAGTGCGGCGACGCCGAAAGGGCCTCCGAGGCGCGCCCGCTCGCCGCAGCCTGGGACTGCCCGGCGGCCTCCCCGCCCCCGTATCCGTATTCGAGCGCTGCCCAGTTGCTCGGCCACTGCGAGCGCGAGGGGCTGAGGATCTCCGACGTCGTCAAAGCCAACGAGCTCGCGCTCATGGGCGAAGACGAGCTGCGGGCGGCCCTCGACGGGATCGTCGCCGCGATGCGCGAGAGCATCGAAGCCGGTTGCACGACGACGGGGCTGCTGCCTGGAATCCTCAAAGTGCGCAGGCGCGCCCCTCGGCTTCTGGCCGACCTGCGCGCCCGGCAGGCCTCGGACGACGGCGACGAGCTGGCCGGAATGGACTGGATCAACCTCTACGCGCTCGCGGTCAACGAAGAGAACGCCGCGGGCCACCGCGTGGTGACCGCGCCGACAAACGGGGCGGCCGGCGTGATTCCGGCGGTGTTGGCCTACTACATACGCCGCAGGGGCGGCTCTGCCGAATGTGTGCGCCGGTTCTTGTTGACGGCGTCGGCCGTCGGCGGCCTCATCAAGACGAACGCTTCGATCGCGGGCGCCGAGGTCGGATGCCAGGGAGAAATCGGATCGGCCTGCGCGATGGCGGCGGCCGGCCTCGCCGAGGCTCTGGGCGGCGAGCCGCGGCAGGTGGAAAACGCCGCGGAGATCGCCATGGAGCACTGCCTGGGGCTGACGTGCGACCCGGTGGGCGGGCTCGTCCAGATCCCCTGCATCGAGCGAAACGCCATCGCCGCGGTGAAGGCGATCAATGCCGCGCGAATGGCGCTGTGGGGCGACGGGCGGCACGCGGTCTCCTTTGACGCCGTCATCGAGACCATGCGCCAAACGGGAGAGGACATGCTCTCCAAGTACAAGGAGACCAGCCGCGGGGGCTTGGCCGTCAACGTCGTCGAATGCTGACCTCGAGCGCTCCGAGGAGGTCGTCGACGAGGTCCCGCCAGTGCTCTAGGCCGACGCTCAGGCGGAGCAGGTCGTCTGTCAGCCCGTAGCCCATTCGCCTCTCCCGCGGGACGTCTGCGTGCGTCTGGACGGCAGGGCATGTGATGAGCGATTCGACGCCGCCGAGGGATTCGGCGAAGGTGAAGATGCGCACCGATTCGAGGACCTTCGGCATGTCCACGGACTCGTTCGGGACGAAGCTCAGCATTCCGCCCCTGCCGGTGTAGAGCACGCGGTCGATGAGGGGGCTCTCTTCGAGGGCGGCCGCGACTTTTCGCGCGTTGTCCTGGTGGCGCTCCATGCGCAGGGCGAGCGTCTTCATTCCGCGCATGAGCAGCCAGCTGTCGAAGGGGCTGAGGGTTGCGCCCGTCATGTTGAGACGGACGGCAAGTTTCTCGGCGAGGTCCTCGCGGGAGACGATCACGGCGCCCGCCAAGACGTCGTTGTGCCCGCCCAGGTACTTCGTGGCGGAGTGAAGGACGACGTCGGCCCCCGATTCCAAAGGCCTTTGAAAGATCGGCGTGTAGAAGGTGTTGTCTACGGCCACGACCGCGCCTGCCCGATGGCCCAGATCGACGATTCGTTCAATGTCGATTTCGACCATCATCGGGTTGGTGGGCGTCTCGATGAAGACGAGGTCTGCCGGCTTGGCCAGGGCGTCGCACAAGCCTTGTTCGCCCATGGCGAAATTCACGTCGTAGACGCCGGTCCTGGCAAGCTCGTCGAAATAACGAAACGTTCCGCCGTAGATGTCTTCGGCGGCGACGATACGCGAGCCAGGGGCCGCTAGAGAGACGACCAACTCGGCCGCCGCCATGCCCGACGACGTCGCGAATCCCGCTGTGCCGCCTTCGATCTGCGCGAGCGCGCTTTGCAGGACGTCGCGGGTCGGGTTGGCCGTGCGGGTGTAGTCGTATCCCGTCGAGGCGCCCAGCCCCGGGTGGGCGTAGGCCGTGGAAAGGTAGATGGGCGTGGTCAGCGCGCCGGTGCCGGGGTCGCTCGACGTGCCGATATGCGCCAGAACCGTCTCGGCGCGGCGAGAGGCCTTTTCGCGGCCGAAGGCTTCGTCGCGGGCGCTCACGAATCCCCCTCCGTCCCCTCGGCGGCCTCGTTCTGCCGGGCCCGCGAAGCTTCCTGAGAATCGCCTGGGGACTGAGCGTCGGTTGACGATGCCGAGCCGGCCGAAGCTCCGGAATCGTCCGAAGTCTCAGGACCGGCTGACGCCTCTGTGTCGATCGGCTCCGCAGAGTCGATCGGCGCCGTTTCGAATGTGGCCGTCGCCGGAGCCGAAGCGGGCTCGTCGTCGGACACCGATTGCGCTTCGACGGCGCGGCTGAGCCGATCGACCGCCTCCTTCAGCGTGCTCCGCGGGCAGGCGATGTTGATGCGGGTGTACCCGAGGCCTTCGTCTCCGAAGATGGCGCCGTCGTCGAGCCAAAGGTCCGCTTCGTTGACCATGAACTCGTCAAGCTCGCCCGCCTCGATCCCGAGATTGCGGATCAGCTCGCGGCAGTCAAGCCAGGGAAGGTATGTGCCCTCGGGTTCGACGAGCTCGATCCCGTCGATTCCCTCGAGCGCCGCCGCCAGAAACTCCAGGTTTTCGGCCATGTGCTCTCGGAAGGCGTCGAGCCATTCCTCGCCCTCTTCGTAGGCGGCGCGGCATGCGGCGAGGCCGAGGGCGTTTGGTTCGCTGTAGCCCGCGGCGTTCGACTCGCGGATGAAATCCTGCCGCCGCTTCCGGTCGGGGACGACGATGTTGGCGAGTTGGAGCCCGGCGAGGTTGAAGGACTTCGACGGCGAGGTGAATGTCGCCGTTCGATTCGACATTCCCGGCAGGGAGGAGAACGGCGTCGTGCGGATGCCCGGATAGGTCAGATCGGCGTGGATCTCGTCCGAGAGGACGATGACGTCGAGTTTTGCGGCGAGGTCGGCCAGTCCGAGCAGCTCCTCGCGGGTCCACACCCGGCCGACCGGATTGTGGGGGTTGCACAGGATCATCGTCCGGGCGCCGGAATCGACGAACGTCGCCTCGAGGGCGGCGAGATCGCGAACGTATCGCCCCTCCCCATTGCGCGCGAGAGGCGCGTTGACCGCGATGCGGCCGTTGTTTTCGATGATCGACCGAAAAGGATAGTAGACGGGCTCCTCGATGACCACGCCGTCGCCGGGCTCCGTGAACGCCCTGACGGCGTATGTCAGAGCCGGGATCACGCCCCCTGTGGCGACGATCGACAGCGGGTCGACGTCCCACCCGAAGCGGCGGGACTGCCAGGCGGCGACCGTCTCGAAATAGGATGCGTCCGGACTCGTGTACCCGAAGATTCCATGGGCGACGCGATCGTGAAGCGCCTGGACGACGGCGGGGGCCGTCCGATGGTCCATGTCCGCAACCCACATGGGCAAAACCGTCTCGGGGTACCCGCGGCGCTCCCGGGCGTCCCATTTCAACGACTCCGTGTTCTCGCGGTCAATGAACGAATCGAAGTCGAACTCTCTGGCCACCTGCACGCCTTTCTCCTGGTCGTTGAAGCATCGATGCGGTTTCAGGCGCCTGCGGCGAGCGCAATGCACGGCCCGGAACGGCGTTCCGGTCGGCTTCGACAGCCGCCCATCGACCGCGAATCTAGATTACCAAGAACCCAGATTGACAAGGACTCGGGTTGCCAAGAACTCGGGTTGCCAAGAACTCGGGCTGCTGAGGGCTTGGGCGATTGAAGGACCGTCGAGAGGGCGCGAGCCGGTCGGCGCCGTCGGTCTCGTGCGTCTCATCGAAGACCGTCGGAGAACAGGTACGCCAAGAGGGCGGCCAAGGCTATCGCGAGGGCGGCCGCGACGTAGGCGAAGGCCGTGCAGGTGAAGGCCTTGCGTGTGTTGCCCGTCTTCCGGCCGTCGCTCAGTGCGGCGTGGCCGGCGACTATCCCCAATATGGAGACAAGCGTGGGAAAAACGAAGCCGAGGGAAAAATTTATGATATACGCGAACATGTTCGCGATCGCTCCGAGGCTCAGAAGGCTGAACGTCAGCGACGCCGTTGCAAAGGGATTTCTCGGGACGGCAGGCTGGAGGCCTCCGCGAACCGGTGTCTGAGGGGCTTGACCTTGAGGAAACTCGTCTTGCTCGGCAGCGGAGGCTGACTGGTCCACGGCCGAGGCTGCTTGCTCAGCGGCAGAATCGGGGGCCCGAGACGATTGCGCGGGGTTGACGTCTTGGAGGTCGTCGTGGGGCGCCGACATCGATGTCCTTTCTCCCAAATGCCGTGATCGTTCGACGAATAGACCGCGGCTGGAAAGGCTGGGAGCGTGATCGCCGTCCGAGCTTGATCCAGAATAGCGCGCGCATGCCTGAGGAGGAAATGCACGAGATGATTCACCGCGGCGCTCGCACTGCAGGGCGAGGCCGCGTCGCTCAATTCGGCGTCTGTTTCCTCGGCGTTGCCCCTACTGGAAGCGTGTCCATTTGAGAAGAAGCGGCGTGACGACGAGCCCTAGGTACCCCAGTGTCAAGCCTGCGCGGGCCATGCCCTCTCCCGACTCGCCGGTTTTTCGGACGGAGTGCAGCGCACAGTGCCCGCAGACGATTCCTGCGGGCAGGAAGACGAGCCAGGCAACTATCCATCCGCATATGCTGAAGACGAGCGAGCAGATGGCGAGCGAGCTCGTTTTCCGTGAGGGCGGCGGGCCGAACCCCCATTGTTGACAAGGCTGCGGCGCCGTGCCGTAGGGGAAATTCGACCAGTGGCCCGTGTGCGGCCCCTGAGCTTGTTCGTAGCCGTCGTGGGCAGCGGCTCTGTCCTTGCCGCGCGGAAATGTTGTCAGGACGATGATATGCGTGTATGTCGCTCGCCACAAGGGCGACGAGGGTATTCGCGGCGTGCCCCGTGACGAGTCTCGCGAAAGGCGGGAATGCGTTGGTTGGAACCCGTGGCGGTTTCGGACGCGTGAGGGTTGGGTACGGCCTGCGGGAAATGCGGTGCGGGGCCCAGAGTGCCGTTCTGGGCCCCGCACCGATTGCGAATCTTGATTGCCCGGACGCGGCGGTGCAAGTGCCCCGAACCGGACTGCCGTGAGCGCGCCGGGCGGTTTGCGCCTCCGACGCCGCGTGGGATTCATCCGAGTATGTCCGCGATTCCTTTTAAAACCATGATTACGAGCACAGCGAGAATGGCCGTAATGTAGCCGATGACCGTGCCCGCAATGGCTTCGGGCTTGCCGCCCTTGCCCGTCTTTCGGATGTCGTTGAGAGCGACGTGCCCGAGGATGACGCCCGCTATGGGCAGGAAGAGGGCCAGGGCAGGGATTCCGAGCAGGGCGGACACGATGCCTAGAATGCTGCACGCCAGAGAGGCGATTGCCAGCGGGTTCATCCCGCTGGCGACCGGCTGGCGGCTTCCGTAGATCGCCGAATGCGGCGCCTGTACTTGGTTTTGTGGGAAAGCCCCCTGGTTTTGTGGGAAAGCCCCCTGGTTCTGGGGGAAACTAGGCGACTGCGGCTGTGGAAAGCCTTGGCCGCCCGCCTGTGGGCTCTCGTTTGGCGACGACTTCTGTTCTGGTTCTTCGTTTGGCAACGACATCGTTCTCCTTTCTCTCGATGTTTCCGGTCCCTTGGCGACTCGGACAGCACCTGACGCCCGCCGGCGCGAACGGCCTCGAAGCGCAAATTCATAGTAGCGTGAAGCCCCCTAAGGGCAAAGTTGAGATACTGTTCGATTCCGCCCGCGCCTGCGCCCATGCGCAACGCTTTTGCGTCCGGCCGACTCAAGCGAGTTTGCATCCTCGGGCCTGCCCGAAGTTCAGACAGGCCCGGTGTGTCAGGCCGCCAGCGACAGCCGTGTCGCAAATCGGCGACATCGGTTTTTTCGCTCATGTCGAAATCAACCTCTAAATTGTCGAAGTATCAATGAATTCTGGCCGTCGGGGAAGAACCGCCGATTCACCTGCGCAAATTCAGTGTGTCGCAAACACTAGAAAACGAAGTCGATCTCTGGCACGCTGTTTTTATCTGGATTGAAGCGGTCCACACTTCCACAACTCAAATAACTTCATCGCATTGCGACCATGCCGGATCCGAGGCGTGCGGCTTTCGTTCCCACCTTCAGCGGTCGCCGCAACGTAAACCGTCTCTGCGCGCACCCGTCGCGAGTTCGGAAAGGGTCAAGCAACGAGAAGCCTGAGCCGTTTGACGACGGCGTCGGGCGTCGCGGCAAACCGCAGAAGACAACCACGCAAGCTTCTGGGTCCGGCCTCCGCCTCGGGAGGGGCGGCGATGAAAGACCACGACAGGAGATAACCATGAACTATCCCCTTTTCGCCGTCGACCTTACAGCGATCGGGGCATTGGCGTTCGCGCTGTACTATCCACGACACCGGCGCAAAGACTTGGCCGTCGCCCTTCTGGGCGTCAACATCGGAGTTTTCGCCGTGACCACGGCTTTGTCCACGGCGACTGTGGGCGCGGGGCTGGGGCTCGGCCTATTCGGCGTGCTCTCGATCATCCGCCTGCGCTCGACCGAGCTGAGCCAGGTCGAGGTTGCATATTACTTCGCCGCCCTCGCCATTGGGCTCATCGGCGGAATGGGTGAAGGCATGTCCCTCCGCATCGCGGCGCTGCTCATCGCCGCGATCATCTTCGCCCTCGCGGTGGCCGATTCGAAGCTTGTGATGACGGGTTCGAGCCACATGACGCTGGTCGTGGACAGGGCCCTTTCCAATCCGGAAGAGCTTGCGCGATACATTGAGCGTCGCACCGACATGAAAGTGCGCGAAGTGAGCATCGTCAGGCTCGATTACGTCAATGACTCCACCATGGTCGACGTCCGCTGCTCGAAGGGGCGGGCCCAGATCCGGGAGACGAAGTCGTTGAGGGCAGCCTGATGGCGGTGATGTCTATGACGGGTGCGAGCGAAGCAGAGGCCAAGTCGAGTCCGAAGAGGGACGGATTCGAGCTGCTCGGCTTGCCGGAGATCTCTCTCCATGAGCTGTCTGCACGGGCCGAGCTGCTCAAACGAACCGACCGCAAGTACCTCGTTCCAGACAGGACGGTCGCCGAGATGGTCGGCTTTCTGTGCGACATCGGTGCCTGCGCATTGACGATCGACGGGCTTCAGACCTTCAGCTACCTCTCGGATTACTACGACACACTGGACTTCGCCCTCTATCGCGCGGCCGCCACCAAGCGCCGTCGGCGTTTCAAACTCCGCTCTCGGATCTACCTCGATTCGGGGCTGCATTTCATGGAGCTCAAGACCCGGTCCGGGCGAGGCCAAAACGTCAAAGACCGTCTGCGGCTGGAAGACGTCCGCTCGAAGGACTGTTTCTACCGCGGAGACCCCGCCGAACCGCTCACGCGTTCGGAGGTGCTCCCTTGGGCGGCCAAGCTTCTCGTCAGCCGCGGCGTTACGGCCACTCACAGGGAGGGGCTCAGAACCCTGGCGAGCCTTATGCCGTCGAGCCGCTCGTACTACCGGCGCTCGACGGTCTGCCTCCCTGACGATTCCAGGTTGACGATCGACCGGGGCCTCGTGCTTGCGGGCCCCGGAGAGGACTCCGGGTTCGAGTTTCCCGAAGTGGTCGTCGAAACCAAATCCAGCGGACGCACATCCGACGTCGACCGGTGGCTGTGGTCCCGCGGCATACGGCCGTCCCGAGTGTCCAAATACGCCATTGGCACGGCAATCGTCCATCCCGAGCTGCCAGCCAACCGCTGGCATTCGACAATGACCAAACTAGGAATAAGGAGATAGCTATCCGATGACTGGGAAAATCCATAGACACGCGGCGGCGGTCCTCGCCGTCGGGGGCCTCGCCCTGGCCGGATGCGGCGACGGGAAGTCCGACACGAACGGAACGAAATCGACGTCCAAGGGGTCGTCGATTGTGGGCTCTGGCGAGACCGACGGATTGAAGATCCTCGATTCGCTGCGCAACGTTTCGGGAAAGAAAGTCCCCACGGGAGGCGACATTTACGCGTCCTCCGTCAAGCCGAACGGGGCCACTCCCGAGGCGGTCATGGCGGAGAACCAAAAACCGCACGCCGATTCCAACGACGCCGATTACAAGGAGTCCTCCGCAACGACGATCCAGCTCGACGGCACGCCGAAGGTTTCGGGCAAGGGCGCGAGCGCGACGCAGGACTCCGTGACCATCAAGCAGGACGGCACCTACGTGCTCTCAGGCTCCTTCAACGGGACGGTCACGGTCGAGGCGCCGGACACGGCGAAGGTGAAAATCGTCCTCAAGAACGCCAACATCTCCTCGTCCAAGGACTCGGCCATTCGGGTGAAGACGGCCGACGAGGCGGTCGTCATCGCCGCAGAAGGCACCTCCAACAGCCTGTCCGACACGTCGAGCTACGCCGGCAATGCGAAGGGGCCGTCGGCCGCCCTCGCGTCGTCCGCGGACCTCACCGTCGGCGGCAAGGGCGAGCTCAAGGTCACCGGGAACGCCAACGACGGCATCTCCAGCTCCGACGGCCTCGTCGTGACCGGCGGGAAGATCAGCGTCAGCGCCCCCGACGACGCCGTGCGCGGCCAGGACTACGTGGTCATAGCCGGCGGCACGCTCGACGTCAACGGCAAGGGCAACGGCATCAAGTCCGAAAACGAGACCAAGTCGGGCCGCGGGTACGTGCTCGTCACGGGCGGCGACCTGACGATCAACGGCGGTTCGTCCAACGCCGTGAACGCGAAAACCGAGATCGTCATCGCCGGCGGCAATATCAAGATTGCGGGCTCCAAGGAGGGCATCGAGGCGGCGCACGTCCTCCTTGCGGGGGGCAAGGCCGACGTCAAAACGACCGACGACGGCATCAACGCCACCGGCGTCAGGCCATGGCTCTCCGTCTCCGGAGGCGAGTGGCGTCTGGACACCGGAGGCGACGGCTTCGACTCCAATGGCGCCGCCTACATCGGCGGGGGAAAGATGACGATCTACGGCCCCACCGACACGCGTGCGGCCTCGCTCGACGCCGAGACCGGCCTTGAAATCGACGGCGGCACCCTGTTCGCCGCGGGCCCCTCGGGCATGGACGAAACGCCGTCGTCGGGCTCCTCTCAGACGGCGATCAAGGTCGACGCCGCGGTCAAGGCGCAGACCACCGTCACCGTCGTCGAATCGGGGGGCAAGGAACTGGCCAAGCACACCCTCACGAAGGACGTGAGTTCGATCTTCTTCTCCTCTGCCGACCTGGCGAAGGGCAAGGAGTACAAGATCGTCGTCGACGGCCACGAGATCGCCAAGGCCAAAGCCGGCGAGTTCAAGTAGGGCGAATCTGCGCGGGCCCGGCCCGCCGCCTGCCTTCCAGACGCGAATCCCGCGGAACATTTCCAGGCGTTCCGCGGGATTCGCCTTTTTGACGCCGCCGATTGCAGGCGTGTTTGGCGCGGCCGGATCGAATCGCGTTGGCCAACGTAAAACAAAGTTCGAGACTATTTTCAGAAAAGCTTCGGATAAAACATTGGAAAAATCGAGCTGCGTTTCTCATTCTTGACGGGTCGGCGAGGCAACGCCCGCGGCTCGGAGCGTCCGGGCGTGCGGGGCTCGCAAGAAGGAGGCAGTATGGACGTCCGACTCTTTGCCCTTGACATAGCGGCGATATGCGCGCTCGCGTTCGCGCTGTACTATCCGCGCCATCGGCGCAAGGACCTCGCGGTCGCCCTCGTGGGCGTCAACGTCGGCGTGCTGGCCGTGACCACGGCTTTGTCCACGGCGACTGTGGGCGCGGGGCTGGGGCTCGGCCTATTCGGCGTGCTCTCGATCATCCGCCTGCGCTCGACCGAGCTGAGCCAGGTCGAGGTTGCGTATTACTTCGCCGCCCTCGCCATCGGGCTCATCGGCGGCCTCGGATCGGGAATGCCGTTCGCGGCGGCGGCCGCTCTGATCGGCGGCGTCGTTCTCGCGCTCGGCGTCGTCGATTCCAGCCGCGTCATGTCCGGCTCCCGGCACATGGCGATGGTGGTCGACCGCGCTATCGACGACGCCGACGAGCTCGCCCGGTTCATCGAGGCGCGCACGGGCATGGCCGTGCGCGAAGTGAGCATCGTCAGGCTCGATTACGTCAACGATTCCACAACGGTCGACGTGCGATGCGGCGGGAAAGCGGCCGTCGAAAGCGCTCGGCCCCGAAACCTGAAGGCCGCCTGATGGCGGTTCCGGACATGCGGACCGCCGACGCCGTCGGCGAATCTTTCGCGCGGCTGCCGGAGATCGCCCTCGACGAGCTTTCCGCCAACGCCTCGCTTCTCACGAGAATCGATCGCAAATACCTTCTTCAGGCCGACGTCGCGGCAGACCTCGTCGCCTCGCTGGCGGCAAATGGGGCGCGCGCGTTGGCCATCGACGGGCAGTCGGCCTTCGGCTACCTGTCCGACTACGACGACACGCCCGATTTCTCCCTCTATCGCGCGGCCGCCACCAAGCGCCGCCGGCGTTTCAAGCTCCGCTCCCGGGTCTACCTCGATTCGGGGACGCACTTCCTCGAATTGAAGACTCGCTCGGGGCGCGGGCACAACGTCAAAGACAGGCTCCGTTTGGAGGACGTCCCGGTGAGCGCCTGCGCGGCCTTACGCCATGGGCGCAGCGTGAAACGCCCCGATCTGCTCATTCGGCCCGAAGTGCGCGAATGGCTGGCTGAACGCCTGGCGGACAGAGGGATCGCTGAAAGCCGCCGCGAGGCGCTGAGGGTCGCGGCCAGCCTGATCCCGGCGGCCCGATCGGTGTACACGCGTTCGACCCTTTGTCTTCCCGAAGACTCTCGGCTGACGGCCGATCGCGGCCTCGTCCTCTGCGCGCCCTCGGGCGGCGTGCGCGTCGAGGTTCCGGGCGTCGTCGTCGAAACGAAGTCCGCCGGGCGGGCCTCCGCCGCCGACAGGTGGCTGTGGCGCAGCGGACACCGCCCGCTGAGGATCTCGAAGTACGCGCTCGGCGTCGCGTCGATCCATCCCGAATTGCCCTCCAACCGTTGGAACAGGGCGATGAAAAGACTAGGAGACGAAAGAACATGAAGAAGAATCTGAGAAGGAAATTCGCGGCCGTCGCGCTCATAGCGGGAGCGCCTCTGGGCGGCTGCAAAGTCGGCTCTTCGGAGGCCTCCGAGGTCGGCGCGGCCTCGAACTCGTCGGCGGGCTCCGCAAACGTCGCCGCAACGGACGGTGACGGTTTGAAGATGCTCGACTCCCTGCGCAACGCGTCCGAGAAGTCTGTTCCCTCCGGCGACGTGTATTCGACGACGGTGACGGCCGCCAAGGCGACCGTCGAGAGTGTCATGGCTGAGAACCAGAAGCCGCACGCCGATTCGAACGACGCGCAGTACGACGCCGCCTCGGCGACCAAGGTCTCGCTGAACGGCGCGTCCGCTTCGGTCGAAGGCTCCGGCGCCGCGGCGAGCGAGGGCAAAGTGACGATCTCCTCGGCTGGAACCTACGTGCTTTCAGGCAAATTCACCGGCCAGATCCTCGTGACGGCCGCGGATTCCGACAAGGTGAAAATCGTGCTCGACGGCGCCGAGATCTCGTCTTCGACCGACGCCGCGATTCGCGTGAAGAGCGCCGACGAAGCGGTGGTCATCGCCGCCGAGGGCACCGTCAACTCGGTGTCCGACACTTCGAAGTACGCCGATTCCAGCGGCCCCACGGCTGCGATCGCCTCTTCGGCGGACCTGACGCTCGGCGGCGCCGGGACGCTCAACGTGACCGGCAACGGCAACGACGGCGTCTCCAGCTCGGACGGGCTCGTCATTCTGGGCGGCAAGATCAACGTCAAGGCCGCCGACGACGCCGTGCACGGCCAGGACTACGTGGTCATAGCCGGGGGGACCCTCTCCCTCCAAGCAAAGGGAGACGCGGTCAAAGCCGACAACGAGACCGCCTCGGGCCGCGGATACGTGCTCGTGACGGGCGGAAACGTCACGGCGTCGGCGGGATCCGACGCGATCGACGCGACGTCGGACGTGATTCTCGCCGGAGGCTCGACGAAAGTGGCGAAATCGCAGGAGGGCGTCGAGGGCGCCGCAATACTCCTGGCCGGAGGCTCGGCGGCCATAACTTCCAGCGACGACGGGCTGAACGCCACCGGCGGCGACTCGCCGTGGCTGTCCGTGACCGGCGGCGACTGGACGGTCAACGCCCAAGGCGACGGATTCGACTCGAACGGCGCAGGCTACATGAGCGGCGGGAAGATGACAGTCTGGGGGCCGACGGCCGGCGGGAACGGCGCCATCGACGCCGAAAGCGGCCTGACGATGGCCGGGGGCGCCCTTTTCGCCGCGGGATCCCAAGGCATGGACCAGGCGCCCGCGACGTCCTCCGCGCAGGCCTCGATCAAAGTCACCGGCCAAGCGAGCAAAGGCTCGACTTTCGCTGTGTTCGATTCGAACGGCAAGCAGATCGCCTCCTACACGCTCGCGAAGAACGCGGGCTCCTTCGTGTTCTCCTCGCCCGACGTCGTCAAGGGAAAGAAGTACACGATCAAGGTCGACGGCGAGCAAGTCGTGACCGCGACGGCCGGAGACTACGACGAAAACCGCATGAGCATGCCGGGAGGCGGGAAGTGACCGGAGGTGGAAGACAAAAGGGCGGAGGCGGCTGATGACGGGAGGCGGCGGGCAAATGGGAGGCAGCCGATGACGCGAGGCGGCGGGCAAGGGGGAGGCAGCCGATGACGGGAGGCGGCGGGCGATCGCGCTCTAAACGCGACACGCCAGAGCCGGACACGCCGATCCGGGAGAAGATGCCCATCGGGCAAGCGGGGGAGTCTTTTCCACAGCTTGTGGACAGTTCGGTGGAGTTTTCCACACGTGTGGACTCGTTTCATCCACACGTGTGGAAAACTCCCGTTCATCCGGTGCTGCGAAAGGCAGCCGTCAGGCTTCACTTCGGCGGACCGCCTCGCCTCGTTGGATCGTTTGCCTCGACGGGCCGCCCTCTCTCGGCGAAGACGAAAGGGCTTTCGTGGGCGCTGTGCGCCGCGGCGGCGTCGAGTCCGCAACGGCCGCACTCGCGTCGGCTTTCGCGAAGAGGCTTCTAAGGGGCTCTTGCGGAGCCGAATTTGTGTCGGAGGCGCAGAGGAGAATCGTTTCAGCCGTCCGTCGGGCGGCCCGAAGCACCCGGTTTGGTGTGGAAAGGAAGGGGATAAGCCGGCCGGGCGACGTGTCTGTGTGCACAGCTTCTCCACCGGAAAGGAGAGGCGGTCCACAGGGCGAATGACAAGGGTGTCACTTATCACCCGGACACAAGCCCTTGTGGTCTAACCGAAAACCGACCACAAGGTGTAGTGTCTTCGCGTGTGCCGCTCAGGCGGCGCGACATGGATTTGATGCGTACCCCGGGTTGGTCGGAGGCGACCCGCCCAAGGGATCGGAAGGAGCGGCTCTTATGAGCGTCACTGTTTACACCAAGCCTTCGTGCGTTCAGTGCAACGCGACGAAGCGGGCGCTGGCGAAGGCCGGGCTCGCCTACCGCGAGGTGGACCTGACTCAGGATGCCGAGGCGCTGGAAACGGTCAAGGCGATGGGTTACCAATCCGCGCCCGTGGTTTTCGCCGAGGGCGACCACTGGTCGGGCTTTCGCCCTGACAAGATCAAGGCGCTGACGGCGGCCGCTCGAGACTCGGCGGCTGTCACAGCGTGACCGCGGACGGGGGCCGGGCGGCGCCTGCGGCATCGCCGGCCCCGTCCGGAGCCCTTCACAGATCGGCAGGCCTCGGATGGCAAAGCTCGTCTACTTCTCATCGGCGACGAACAACACCGAAAGATTCGTCAAGAAGCTAGGCATGCCCGCGTGCCGCATTCCGCTGCGCCCGAAGGAAGGGCCGCTCCGCGTAGACGAGGAGTACGTCCTCGTCGTCCCCACATACGGAGGGGGCAACGCCAAAGGCGCTGTCCCCAAACAGGTCATCAAGTTCCTCAACGACGAACACAACCGCTCCCTCATCCGCGGCGTGATCTCGGGGGGAAACATGAATTTCGGCGCGGCCTACGGCTTGGCCGGCGACATCGTCGCCGCCAAATGCCATGTGCCGCACATGTACAGATTCGAATTGCTCGGGACGCCCTTGGACGTGGCCCGGGTTCGCGAAGGTTTGGAGAAGTTTTGGCAGCAAGCACGTTGACGGACACCGGCGAGGAGAACTACGAGGACCCAAACCTCGACTACCACGCCCTGAACGCCAAACTCAATCTTTACGACGCCGACGGCCTCATACAATTCGACGCGGACAAAGCCGCGGCACGCCAATACTTCCTCCAGCACGTCAACAAGAACACCGTGTACTTCCATGATCTCGAAGAGAAGATGGAGTACCTGATCGAAGAGGGGTACTACGAGAAGGAGGTGCTTGATCAATACCCCTTCGACTTCGTCAAATCGCTCTATAAAGCTGCCTACGCGAAGAAGTTTCGTTTTCCGACCTTCCTTGGCGCCTTCAAGTACTACACGTCCTACACTCTCAAAACCTTCGATGGCACTCGCTACCTTGAGCGCTACGAGGACCGCGTATGCATGGTGGCCCTCACGCTCGCCCGCGGCGACCAAGAGCTCGCCGTCAACCTCATGGAAGAGATCATTTCAGGGCGCTTCCAGCCCGCGACCCCCACATTCCTCAATGCGGGCAAGGCTGCCCGCGGCGAGCTCGTCTCCTGCTTCCTCCTGCGCATCGAGGACAACATGGAGTCGATTGCCCGCGGCATCAACTCCGCCCTCCAGCTGTCCAAGCGCGGTGGCGGCGTCGCCCTCAACCTGTCGAACCTGCGCGAGCTCGGCGCCCCGATCAAAAGGATTCAGAACCAGTCCTCGGGCGTCAACCCCGTCATGAAACTCCTTGAGGACTCCTTCTCCTACGCCAATCAACTGGGTGCGCGCCAGGGCGCCGGCGCCGTCTACCTCCACGCCCACCACCCCGACATTTTGCGCTTCCTCGACACCAAGCGCGAGAACGCGGATGAGAAGATCCGCATCAAGA
>ERZ772968.144-NODE-144-length-32674-cov-12.055796_pt1 | contig 32674 bp, 31 predicted proteins | sample MGYA00580674_ERZ772968 | MGnify/ENA primary metagenome ERZ772968 (study PRJEB29015, sample SAMEA2737940) | human oral metagenome | biome: human oral; feature: human-associated habitat; material: dental | place: China | collected 2138 ...
GGCGCGTGATGAAGAACACCTGCTGCGCACCGGCCAGCCGCATCCGCTCCAGCAGATACTGCGACACCGGCTTGGGCTTGCGGTCGGCCCCTTCGCTGGCGTGCTGGAAGCCTACCGGCACCAGCTCCTTGCTGAAGGGCAAGGGCGCCAGCCGCGTGCCGCGCCCGGCTGCCGGGATCAGTCCCACCAGCCGTCTGGCCGCTTTTCCGACACCCACTTCACCCGCCGTGGCGCGGGGACTGCAGACTGCATCCTGATATGTTTCCATTTTGATACACGCAATCTTCTACTGATACAAAGGACGAACAAAAGACGGACAATGAGATACCGGACCGATTAGGGGCCAGTTCGTGACCACTCGTCCGTCCGGAGATGGATCGAACGATGTTTTCCAGAAGAATCATGCCTCACGGGTTTCCTCCTTCCCGGAGAGCAATCCTCGGGGCACCGTCGGCACCCTGAAACATCGTCGCAACGTCTATTTGCGTGCAGCAATCATGTGGTCCCCTGTCACAAACCCGCGTCGTCTGCCGGCCTTCGCCGCCCGCCGGGCACAGTTTACCGGACGACCGATCCTCGCCCTCTCGATGGCGGCGCTGCTGACGCTTCCTGCCCTGGTCCAGGCCAGCAACGAGATGCCCGGCGGCATCTGCCGCAAGGCCTCGGAGTCCTTCCTGGATCAAGCCCAGGGCGGCATCCAGACCCACATGGCGCAGATCCGCACCCGCCAGAAGCAGCTGGCGCGTGCCAGCAGCCGCGACGTGCCGCGCTTTCACAACCAGCTGCAACTCTCCGACAAGATCAGCGGCAACATCCCGCTGGCCACGCGCGGCCTGCAGCCCGGCACGGCACGCCTGCTCAACAGCGCACCGGGCAAGACCAATGTCTACGTGCGCGGCACGCTCTACAGCATCAACAACAGCAGCGGCCTGGGGCTGACCACGCCGGGCACCATCGTCGGAAGCGACCAGCAGGTCAACGAGGAAGTGGCCATCGGCTTTGCCGCGGGACGCATTGCCACCCGCAAGGCCTCCGGCACCGTCCTGTCGGCCTACATGTCGCTGCAGCCGATGCGCGCCGTGATGCTCGACATGAGCGTCTCGCTGGGCATGCACCGGGCGCGACGCGACTTTCTGCAGTCCTATGCCGGCACCGGCCTGGGCGTCTCGGGCATGTCGCAGGCCATCAGCCTGGAGCTGAACCGCCAGCCGGAGACCTTCCATGGCTGGAGCTTCTCGCCCTACAGCCGCTACGATCTGGTGGCCACGCAACTGGATGCCACCCAGCTGAACGGTCGTGGCGCGCACAGCAATCGCTCGCTGTCCAGCCTGTCGCTGGGCAGCGTGCTGGAAACCGACTGGTTCGGTACCTTCGGGCCGATACAACCCCGGCTGCAGGTGGAAGTGCGCCATCAGGTCACCGATGGCAACAGTACCGTCAAGCAGCGCTACAAGACGCACGGCATCATCGGCCTGGGTCTCACCTCGCGGCTGTCACGCGAGATGGCCACCTTCGCCGAGAGCCGCTATGCGGCCGAATCGGGCAGTGCTTCGCCCGAAAGCCTGCTGATGCTGGGCGTGCGGCTCTTCTTCTAGATTCTGGAGCCCCGCAATCCAAGCCCCGCAGCGGGCGCGTGCAGCCTGCGGCCGGCACACGCCCGACCGGCCGGCACGCCGCCTGAGCGCGGCGCCCACCCCCTCACTCCCCGCCAGCGATGTCCGCCACGCTGCCCGGCGCCGGGGCGGGCGAGGGAATCTGCTGCGAGGAAATGTCGAACACCTTGCGCAGGTACTGCAGGTAGTCGTGGTCGGTCACCATGTTCTTGCCCGGATCGTCGGACAGCTTGGCCACCGGCTGGCCGTTGCAGCCCACCATCTTGATGACGATGGCCAGCGGCTTGTAGCCCAGGTCATTGGTGAGGTTGGTGCCGATGCCGAAGCGCACCACCACCCGCTCGTGGAAGCGCCGGTACAGCGCCTTCATCAGGTCGAAGGTGAGCGAATCGGAGAACACCAGCGTCTTGGAGGCCGGATCGACCCGGTTGGCCGCGTAGTGCCGGATCAGGCGCTCGCCCCACTCGAACGGATCGCCCGAATCGTGCCGTGCGCCGTCGAAGAGCTTGCAGAAGTACATGTCGAAGTCGCGCAGGAACGCATCCAGCCCGTACACGTCCGACAGCGCGATGCCCAGGTCGCCGCGGTACTCGCGCGCCCAAGTCTCGAAGGCGAAGATCTGCGAATCGCGCAGCCGCGGCCCCAACGCCTGGCAGGCCTGCAGGTACTCGTGCGCCATCGTGCCCAGCGGCCGCAGCCCGTAGCGCATCGCCAGCATCACGTTCGACGTGCCGGTCAGGACATCGCCCAGCCGCTCCTTGCAGACCTGCAGCACCTCTTCCTGCCAGCGCGCCGAGAAGCGCCGGCGTGTGCCGTAGTCGGCAATGCGGATGCCTTCCATCTCCGGGTCGTCCACGATGGTGGCGATCTTCTCGTCCAGCCGCCGACGCCCCTCGTCGTAGTCCGGGTTGGGCGCCAGCCGCCGGAAGTACAGCTCGTTGACGATGGCCAGCACCGGGATCTCGAAGAGGATGGTGTGCAGCCACGGCCCCTTGATGACGATATCGATCTCGCCGTTGCCCTGCGGCGCCGGTGCAACCGAGATGTACTTGCGATTCATCTGGAACAGACCGAGAAAGTCGATGAAATCGCTCTTGAGGAAGCGGAACTGCCGCAGGTAGTCCAGCTCCTCGTCGGTGAAGCGCAGCGAGCACAGCGCCTCGATCTCGCGCTGGATGTCGTCGATGAGCGGCACCAGGTCCACGCCCTCGTTGCGGCACTTGAAGCGGTACTCCACCTGCGCCCCGGGGAAATGATGCAGCACCACCTGCATCATCGTGAACTTGTACAGGTCAGTATCGAGTAAAGAGGCAATGATCATCGACTTTTCCATGAATTCAGGATCGCCAGACCGGCATGCAAGAGGATAAAATACTGCCCTCTTCTATCATCTCATACCTGTCACGCTGCAATGGCCCACATCGTGCTCGATAATTGCATCCGCTGCAAATACACCGACTGCGTCGATGTATGCCCGGTGGACTGCTTCCGGGAAGGTCCCAACATGCTCGTCATCGATCCCGACGAGTGTATCGACTGTGCCGTCTGCGTGCCGGAATGCCCTGCGGAAGCCATTGTCGCCGAAGAAGACGTGCCTGGCGGTCAGGAAAACTTCATCGCCATCAATGCCGAGAAGGCACCCAACTGGCCGGCCATCACCCGCAGCAAGTCGCCGCTCGAAAACGCCGATGACTGGAACGGCACCCCCAACAAGCTGCAGTACCTGGAAGGCTGACCCTGCCGGCGGGCTTGCCGCCCGCCCTGTTTCCCTGTTCCGAGTGGCCATCCGACTGATGCTCTTTCACCTCCCCCAGTCCTATCGATATATCTGAGATTGGGTAGGACTCTCATTCAGAATAACCCCTAGGGATATTGCCGACGCCCAGGCAAGGGGAAATCGTGTTTTTTGCAACACACGGTCTGTCAAGGATTGCCCACCCATGACCACTACAATCGGACCATGGCCCCATCCCTTCAGCCAATGACCGCCGTGGCCCTGGTCGACGCCATCGACCGGCTGCTGCCCCAGACCCAGTGCCGGCGCTGCGGCTACGACGACTGTCACGCCTATGCTGGCGCCATCGCCCGGGGCGAGGCCGCCATCGACCGCTGCCCGCCGGGCGCCGATGCCACCATCCAGGCCCTGGCCAGACTGCTCGACCAGCCGGTCGTGCCGCTGGCCGCAGACCTGGAGCCCATGCCCGTGCGGCATGTGGTCCGCATCGATCCCCTGCACTGCATCGGCTGCACTAAGTGCATCCTGGCCTGTCCGGTCGACGCCATCGTGGGCGCCCCGCGCTTTCAGCATCAGGTGCTGACCGACCGCTGTACCGGCTGCGAACTGTGCCTGCCGCCCTGCCCCACCGACTGCATTTCCCTGGTGCCGCTGGCTAGCCCTTGGCAGGCATCCGATGCCCGGCACGGCCGCCAGCACCACCAGCGCCGTGACCAGCGACTGAAGGCCCCACACGCGTCCAGCTCGCACGCCGCAGAGAACGCCCCCTCCGGGAACGGCGCTTCCGACATCACCACCGACCATGCCGGCGCCCAGGCAGAATCTCCCACGACCGGACAGCCTGCACCAAGCACCACAGACACCATGCTCCGCGACCCCAATGTCGCCCTGGTCGATACCGACGAAAAGGCTCGCCGCCTGGCGGCCATCCGTGCCCGCATCCGGATGCCCCGCCCAAAACCCACCGCATGAGCCCCGCGAACCGCCAGGAGATGTTCCGGCGTCTGGCCGCCGCCAACCCCGATCCCCAGTCCGAACTGGAATACGGCAGCCCCTATCAGCTGCTGGCCGCCGTGCTGCTCTCGGCCCAGGCCACCGACAAGAGCGTCAACATCGTCACCCGACGACTCTTTCCGCTGGCCCCCACCCCGCAGGCCATGGTCGCCCTGGGGCTGGAGAACATCACCGAAGCCATCCGCACCATCGGGCTCTTCCGCAACAAGGCAAAGAACCTGCTGGCCATGAGCCAGATCCTCATCGACCAGCATGGCGGCAAAGTGCCCGATGACCGCGCCGCCCTCGAAGCCCTGCCCGGTGTCGGCCGCAAGACCGCCAACGTCGTCCTGAACGTTGCCTTCGGCCACCCCACCATCGCCGTGGACACCCACATCTTCCGGGTCTCCAACCGCACCGGCCTGGCCCCGGGCAAGAATGTCAAGGAAGTGGAGCAGAAGCTGCTGAAAGTCGTGCCCAAGGATTACCGCCAGAACGCCCACCACTGGCTCATTCTGCACGGCCGCTACATCTGCAAGGCGCGCACGCCCGAGTGCTGGCGCTGCCCCATCACGGACCTCTGCCCCTACAAGCCCAAGACCCTGCCCCCGCCCCGCAAGTCGGCGCTGGACCGGGCACCACGCTCCAAGGCATGAAGCGCCAGGGCACGAGACAGCACGGTATGAAGCACCAGCAGGCCCTGCCCACGCTGGCCCCTGTCCGCACCATGCCCCACCATCCCGCTCTGCTCTGCGCCTGCCATAACCTCCGTAACGCCTGACCGGCCCTTCCCCTACACCCATGCTCTTCAATCCCTCCGTCGCCGACGTGCGCCGCTACTTCTGCAACGTCTGGAAGAAACACCAGCAGGGCACCCCGCTGGAGCCCCTGGAGATGGTCGCCCTGCAATGGATCGGCCAGCACCCTGAATATCACGACGAGCTGGCTGACCTGGATCGGGCGCTGGAAGCCGACTACAGCCCCGAAGCCGGCCGCAGCAACCCCTTCCTGCATCTGTCGCTGCACCTGGCCATCAGCGAGCAGCGCGGCATCGACCAGCCCCGCGGCATCCGCCAGGCCATGGACGTGCTGGAGGCGAAGCTGAACAGTGCCCACGACGCCGCCCACGTCGTCCAGGAGTGCCTGGTCGAGGCCCTGTGGCAATCGCAGCGGCACGGCCGCCCGCTGGATGGCAACGCCTACGTGAATGCCGTGCGCCAGAAAGCCGGCCTGCCCCCCATGCCGCCGGATTATTCCGCCGGCCCGGGCGGGTACGGCGGCGGCACGGGCGCTGGCGGCAACATCATCACCCGCTGAGCGCCACGGCAACCGCCGATCGACGGCCCAGGCGCCAGGAAGCTGCGCCTGCCCGTCAGAATGCCGCTGCAAGTCAGAGTTCCTTCCTTTATCCCCCAGCAAGACCCTTCGGGCAGGCTTGATCCGCCCCATCATGCCGGCTGTCAGCCCGGCCCTTCACATCATGACCAAGAAGCACATCACCTTCCAGAACGCCAGCGGTCAGGAGCTGGCGGGCATCCTGGATCTGCCCGACAACCCCTGCGCCTTCGCCCTCTTCGCCCACTGCTTCACCTGCGGCAAGGACGTCAAGGCCGCTGCCCGCATCAGCCGCGCCCTGCAGGCACGCGGCGTAGCCGTGCTGCGCTTCGACTTCACCGGCCTGGGCGCCAGTGAGGGCGACTTCGCCGACAGCAACTTCACCTCCAACGTTACCGACCTGCTGGCCGCCGCCGACTTCCTGCGGCGCGAATACCAGGCGCCGGCCCTGCTGATCGGCCACAGCCTCGGCGGCGCTGCCGTGCTGGCCGCAGCCCAGGGCATTCCCGAAGCCCGCGCCGTCACCACCATCGCCGCACCGGCCGAGCCCAGCCACGTCCTGCGGCAGTTCCGCAAGGATCTGGATGCCATCCGCGCACACGGCGAATCCGCCGTCTCGCTGGCCGGTCGCCAGTTCACCATCAAGCGCCAGTTCCTGGAAGACGTGGCCGGCCACGACCAGGCCAGCCGCATCGCCCGTCTGGGCAAGGCCCTGCTGGTCTTTCACTCGCCGCACGACACCACAGTCGCCATCGAGCAGGCCCAGAAAATCTACGAAGCCGCCCACCACCCCAAGAGCTTCATCTCGCTGGACGGCGCCGACCACCTGCTCTCGCGCGCCGAAGATGCCGAATACGTCGCCAGCTGCATCGTCGCCTGGGCCTCGCGCTACCTGGACCCTGCCGTCCAGTCCAGCCCCGAACCCAAGGTCCCGGCCGTTCCCGTCAAACCCGACCTGACCCCCGGTCATGTCCTCGTCACCGAACTGAACCACCAGTTCCTGCGTGGCCTGCAGGCCGGTCGCCATACCCTGGTGGCCGACGAGCCCGAAGCCATGGGCGGCACCAACCTGGGCCCCGATCCCTACACGCTTCTGCTCTCGGCCCTGGGCACCTGCACCTCCATGACCATCCGCATGTACGCCAACCGCAAGGGCCTGAAGCTGGATGACGTGAAGGTGGAGCTGCACCATCGACGCATCACCCGGCCCGCAGCCCCGCAGGCATCGGGGGCACCGAACGGCGCAGCCGCCGATGAAGTCGTCGACATTCTCGAGCGGGAGATCACCCTGGGGGGCAACCTGACCGACGCAGAGCGCCAGCGCGTGCTGGAAATCGCCAATCGCTGCCCCGTGCACAGGACGCTCACCGGCCACATCGAGATCAACACCCAATCGAAAGACTGAAGGCGCACCCCCGGGACACTGCCGGGCCCCTCGCCCGGCAGCCCGCCGCCTGCCTCACCCTTCCGTCGCCACGCTCACTGGCTGGGCCTCCAGCGCCTGCAGCCCGGCCGGCGAAATGGCCACCAGAAAGCCACGCTTGCCGCCGTTGATATAGATCACCGGCAGATCCAGGATCGTGCGCTCCACATACACCGGCAGCCGCGTCTTCGTGCCGAACGGGCTGGTGCCTCCCACCAGATAGCCCGTCCACTTGTTGGCCTGCTTCGGGTCCGCCGGTTCGATGTGCTTCATGCCCAGCTCGCGCGCCAGGTTGCGCGTGGAAATCTGGCGATCGCCGTGCATCAGCACGATCAGCCCCTTCTTCTGCTCGTTCTCCAGCACGATGGTCTTGATGACCTGATGCTCGGGCACCCCCAGACTCTCGGCCGAATGCGCCGTGCCGCCGTGCTCCACATACGGATACAGGTGCGGCTCGAAATCGATATGGTGCTCGCGCAGGAAACGCACCGCCGTCGTCACCGGATAGTCTGGCTTGCTCATGCTCTCTGGTTGCAGATCGCGCCGGCCCCTGCCGGCCCACGCCTGCCGTGAACCTCCTGGACACAGTGTAGCCGGCATCCGGCCCACCCACCGGGCTTCATGACCCTTGGCCCGCCAGGGATCCTATGAACGGCCCTTGCGGCCGTCGCATCTCCGGAAATCGATAAAGAAACACTTACGACCAAAACGTAAGAATTTCTAGCTAATGTTAGATTTGTCGACGGTCATCGTGTCGATATTCATAATGCTCTGCAAAACACGATCCCCACGGAGACATTTCATGAGGAAGAACCCATGAGCATCAACACACGACACGCCCTGCATCCCCTGGCCCTGGCCGTGACCCTGGCGCTGGCCGCCTGCGGCGGCAACCAGGACACACCCCAGACCAGCGCCCCCGGTCCGCAGACCAAGGCCGACACCGGCCTGCCGGCCACCACGCTGGACACCGCCGACACGCCGGCAACTGCCCAGACATCCGCTTCGGGTCGCGCCACCAAGGCCGTGGCCACCGCCGACACCCCGCCCCTCTCGGAAAACCGGAAACAGGTGCGAGGCGACGTGCTGATCCAGGCGCTGCTGTCGCGCACGGCACGCCTCGACGCCCAGAACAACCCGCAGACCGCCTGGCTCTCACCCGAGACCTACACCTGGGGCTCCTTGGGCGGTGCCGGTCAACAAGGCAGCGAACCGTCTGTTGCCCCCGTGGTGCTGGCCAGCCAGGACATCCGTCCCACCGACGCAGGCACTGCTGCTCTGGGTCGCCACTACTATCAGTTCGAGATCAGTCAGGGGCCTATCCGGCTCATCAATGATCCATTGAAGCTGAACATCACCAGCCAGACGCTGCGCTTCGGCCTGTCTGCCGCTGGCCTGCCCAATGGCGGTACGGGTGCAGCCCAGGCCGCCGCTGGTGCCCTGGAGATCGGCACCCAGGCTCAGATCGAGCGCACCCCCTCAAGCGCTGCTCAGGATCAGTACGAACCCCCAAGCACCACCCAGGAGGCTCTGGTCGCCAAGACGGTCACGACGATTCAACCCAACGAAGTCTACGACCTGGAAAGATGGAAGCATGAATGGGAAAGCCCCAAGCCGGACATCTCCTCCCAGGCATCGGTCTTCGGCCAACCCGGCGACAGCGCCAACCAGTTTTCCACCTGCGCCCAGGTCAAGCCGGAATACACCCAATTCGAGACCCTGTGTGATGTCTGGGAGGTACCTGCCGACTGGAAGGCCGGCCAGCCCCTCAAGCACGTGACCCAGACATTCACCCGGGAACAGCACTCCGAGGTGGGCAGCAGCTACGGTGAACGGAGCTGGAGCAACCGCAAGGCCCCACAGTACATCAGCACCGAGAGCCTGAAGACCACGACCGACGCCGTGAATGACCGGGGCGTGAGTGGTGCGGTGCTGGCCGCCATGCTGGATGCCTTCTCCCCCCGTGGCAAGGGCATGCAGCGCCTGCCGGCCTATGCCACGGCCAGCCTTGCTCCTTACAAACGGCCTGCCTCCAGCCTGGATCCGCAGCGGATCTCGTTCCACCACGACAGCCGGGCCACCACCTATGCTGACGGCAGCACCGACACGGCCACTTATTCACCGGCCACCGGTAACTACCTGTACGTGTTCAGCACCGGCGCATGGCTGAGCGAACAGGTACCCAACACACGCTCCCAGAACTACCCGCAGAACACGCTGGCCATGCACGTGAACGCCAACGCCCAGAGCCTGACGCTGCCCCGCTGGTCCGGCCTGAACGTCCGCGGCCGCAACTGGGAACTGAAGGCCACGCAGGTCTACGAGGGTGAACAGCTCAGCGGCGACCGTGAATCCCTGACCATCGCGGCCAACAAGCAGATCATGTTCGGCATTCCCGTGCAGTCCTGGTACGACTCGACAAGCAATCCCAAGGCCCAGTTACAGCTGATCATCCAGCAGAGCCAGCCCAACCCGCGCACCGTGGACATGTGCTGGTACGTATCCGTGTTCCTGAGCGAATTCGGCCGGTATTGCACCACATGGACGGTGCCCGAAGGCTGGACGCCGGGCCAGCCCCTGCTGCCGCAGGGCTACCACGCCGAAACCGACAGGCCCAGTGAAAATGGTGTCCCCACCTGGAGCACCCAGGCCAAGGGCCAGTAAGCCATGACGGCGTTTCATCAGCCCCGTTGAAACCGGGTCTGCCCACGTGAAGCCACAGCCGGGCGAAAGCCTGGCTGAACGGCCCATTCCGTTCCGAGGGGTTCCCTGAAATTCAGGGAACCCCTCTTTCCATCCAGATGCTGCTGGCCCGTTAAATTCCCGAATGGGACAATGATTCGCAACCTATATAAATTCAACGCAAATGTAAGAACTTTCACGCGGTATTAAATCGGTCGACACTCCGCAGACCGCTCTCCATACTGGCCACAGAACAAGAAGAACACTTCACGGAGACCATCACGCGGAGAGACTCATGCACGTCGAAAAACGCACAGCCCTGCATCCTCTGACCCTGGCCATCACGCTGGCGCTGGCCGCCTGCGGCGGCGGCCAGGATACCCCCCAGACCGATGCTGGCGGCCCGCAGACCAAGGCCGCCACCAATCTGACGGTCACGACACAGGATTCCTCGGCGGCGCCCCATGCCACTGCATCCGGACGCACCACCAAGGAAGCCGTCACGCCCGACACACCGCCCATCGCGAACAGAAAGATCCGTGGGGACGTGCTGATTCAGGCGTTGCTGTCGCAGACCAGCCATCAGGACGCCCAGGGGCGTGATCTGACCGCGTGGCTGCCGCCCAATCACTACTACACCTCGGGCAGCGGCACGGAGCCCCCGAAATACGAGAGATTCTCGGGCCCTGTCATGCTGAGCCGAGAAGACATCGTGCCAGCCGATGGCACCGAAGCAGGCCTTGGCTCTCCCTACACTTACCGGATCGATGATTCCGTGGGCCCCACGCGCAACCCGGCAGGCGCGCCCACAACCTCCGTGGATGCCCACACCATCCGGCTGGGGCTATCTGCCCCGGGGCTGCCCAATCGTGGGGCATCTGCCACCCAGGCCGTCCCCCTCAAGCTCGACATCGCGGCACAGGTGATCGTGACCCTGGCGGGAAAAGAGTACACATTGCGGAGCGCCAACGGCCAGACCATCCAGTCCGATCAGACCTACGACATCGGGGCCGAACACTACTGGAGCAACGGCACCTCGTATCCCTCGGCAAAACTCTACTCCGCTTCCGCGGGCAAGTCAGGGTTCCGCATCTGCATTGACGTGGATAGCGTCGCGACGGACTACGGCATTCTTCATACCCGATGCAACGAGTGGGAAGTTCCGGAAGGGTGGAAACCCGGCCAGCCTCTGGTCTACAAGGCGCTGACCTACGAAAACCGCTACACCAGCTATCAGTGGGATACCGCCACCACATGGAACTGGAACAACCTCAATGAGCCCCGGTACGTTCCCACCGAAAGCCTGAAGACCGCCACTCAGGCCGTGAATCAGTACGGCATCAGCGGTGCCCAGCTGGCCGCCATGTTCGATTCCACCAATGATCGGAACCGCGACATGATGAAGCACAGGCTGGCCGACTACGCCGATGCAATCCGCAGCAGCGATGCTCCGCAGCGCATTTCCCTCATGCACCAGAGCACGGGCGCAGCCTATGCCGATGGCGGAAAGGACAACTATACCCCGTTCGTCGATGGCTATTCGCCTGCCATCGGCAACTACCAGTACACCTTTGCCACCGGCAGCTATCAGGACCCGCAGAACCCCCGCGTCCCTCACGAGGACTATCCGCAGGTGGGGTTGGCCATGCAGGTGAACCATGACCTGAGCAAAGGCTTCACGCTGCCCAACCAGCTGAGCCTGGACTTCCATGGCATTGACCGGAACAGCAAGCAGGCCTACGAGCTGTACAAGGAAGCACAACTGCAGGGCACCAGCGCACGAACCTTCACCGACAATCAGTTGATCCCGTTTGGCAGCACCCTGCAGTCCTGGGCAACCCCGAACGATGAGGCCAGCAAGAAGAAAGCCTCGGTCTGGCTGACGCTGGAGCAGTCCCAATGGCACGCCAACGATGTGGACCTGTGCTGGCACGTCAACGCGAAAGACGAGAAGGACAGCACCGTGGCAGACCACAAGTACTGCACCACCTGGCTTGCAAAAAATGATTGGGACCCGAACAAGTTCGGATCCGGCCGCGTCAGCGGCTATGGTGCCGAAGGCAGAGCCATGAGGTGGCGAACGAAATGACGCTCAGGGCATCGCATGCTCCGGATGGGAGGGCCCGTACAGCAGCCCTCCCCGGTCGCCATGGCTGAACAGCAGCGCGTCAGTATAGCCGGCCATCTTGTAACCACTGTCGTTGATGGCATCAAGAATCTGGTCGACCGCCGCTGAAACTATTGCCGTCATGGTATCGTCGTTGGCATGGCCGGACTCCGAATGGCTGCTGGCGCGCCCTTCCCAGAGCGTCCTGCCATTCTTCAGGTCCACCAGCTTGCCTTTCACCGTCACCGTGGTCACGCTGCTGACCACCTGGTAGCTGGCGCCGTATTCTTCCACGTGCAGATACATCACTGCATCAGCACCGAAGATCTCGCGCAGCTTGCGGATGGGGGCCTTCTGGATATCGTGCCCGTTGGTAAGGCCGTTCTGGCGGAACATCTCGTCCACCAGGGCCACCGGAAAGACATAATAGCCACGCTCGGCCAGCGGCACTGTCGCCTGCGCCAGCACACTGCTCTCGGCGCGAATGTCCGTTGAATCACTGGTGGGCATCACCACCAGGATTGAACGCGGATCACTCTGCTTCAGTGCCGAATAATCGTAGACTTTCGGACGATGGTTCGCACAGCCCGCCAGCACCAGGGCCGACAGGGCCACGGCCAGCACCGATGACTTCATCATCTTGCGTGCCCTCCTGCAGCGTTGTCCTTCCCGGATGTCATGTCACGACCATCCTGCGGCTTGCTGACGGCATCCCGTTTCCTGCCGCTGTCGTGCGTGCCCGATGTCGCGCCTTTCGATTTCTGGCCTTCATTGTTTTGCCGTGCCTCAGCTCCTTCCGGTCCTGCACCCGGGTCAGAACGGGTTGCCGACACGCTCCCCGTCCGCCGACCCTGCAGCCGCGTCATGAACGTGGTGGACTCCGGATACAGCGCCTGCTCCTCGGCGAACTCGGCCTGCGCCTCACCATCCCGCCCCTGGCGGGACAGCACCAGGCCCAGCTGGCCATGCACCCCCGGCCCCACCTTCTTCCCTCGGCTCGCCGCCTCGCTGATGATCTTGCGCAGTGCCTGCTCCTGTCCGACCCAGTCATCGGTGCCGTCATACCAGGCGTGAATCGTGTCCGGATAGTTGCCCCAGTGATACAGCGTCTGCGGCCAGCTGGCACACGCTGCCAGCCATAACGGCAGCGCCACCAGCGTCAGCCAGCCAATGCCCTGATGCATGCCCTTCCCCTCAATTGGCCGGCGTCCAGTGCCCGGACTCGATGGCCGACACCAGGTTGTTCACCGCCTCACGAATGGCCAGATCCAGCACCTTGCCGTTGAGCGTGGCGTCATAGCCCGCCGTGCCGCCAAAGCCCAGCACCTCGCGATTGGACAGCTCGTATTCACCCGCCCCCTGCGTGGAATACACCACCTCGGACGAATTCACATCCACCACATTCAGCGTCACCTTGGCATAAGCCACCTGCTTCTTGCCACGACCCAGAATGCCGAAGAGCTGATGATCACCCACATTCTTGCGGCCGAACTCGGTCACATCTCCCGAAATCAGATATGTGGCGCCTTTCAGGTTCTGCGCCCGGCCGGAGATCTTCGCTTCCTGCGCCGCCTCGCTCATGTTGGTGCGATCCAGCACATTGAAGCGCCCCGTTTGCTGCAGGTGCGCCACCAGAATGGTGCGCGACTGATTCCCCAGCCGATCCTCGCCGTCCTGAAAGACCCCGTTCTGGAAGCTGGACTTGTTGTCGAACTTGCCTACCGAGATGGGTGCCTTGTGACCCTGGTATGCCGTACCGTGGCTGGTCACCTTCGGGCTTTCCACCACGTGGGAACTTTCGGTGGCACAGCCGGCCATGGCCAGCAACGTGGCGCAGAGAACGGCAGGAAGGAATGCTTTCTTCATGGATGCAGGAAAGGAAAGAAGTGATGATGTCATGCCGACCGGGGCCGGCCTTTCCTGCATTTTCGCGCCAATGAGGAGCGAAGTGGGCAAAATCCCGGCCCCCTGGGAGGGGTGGATGCAACGGTTGATCGGCACGCTTAGCCAGACTAGACTAAGACCATTAACGATACCCGGAATCCCTCCCATGACCATGGTCAACATGTTGGAAGCCAAGTCCTCTCTGTCTCGCCTGGTACAGGCCGTCGAGAGCGGGCACGAGCCCGAAATCGTCATATCCCGCAACGGCCGCCCTGCAGCCAAGCTTGTTCCCATCACCCATGACCGCAGCGAGAAGCGCATTGGCGTTGCCAAAGGGCTCTTCAGGATCCCTGACAACATCGATGCCCAGAACGCCGAGATCGAAGCCCTCTTCCAGGGGGACAGAGAATCTTGAATATTCTGCTGGACACTCACATCGCGCTTTGGGCCATTGACGACAGCCCGAGGCTCCCTGCACAGGCCCGAGAGCTGATCGCGAACCCAAGGCATGCGATATGGACAAGTGTCGCCAGCCTGTGGGAAATCGCCATCAAGCACAGTAGAAACAATGACGACATGCCCATCGGTTCAGCCGACGCGCTGAAGTATTTCCAGCTATCGGGCTACAGGATTCTTCCCATCCAGGCGGAGCATACCCTGATGGTGGAGACGCTGCCCCATCACCACAAGGATCCGTTCGATCGCATTCTGATCGCACAGGCATTGGCTGAACCCATGCGTCTCCTCACGCATGATGCGCTGGTAGCAAAATACAGCGACAGTTTCATACTGGTATGACGATCGAAGTCAGGACACAGCTTATGGCAGACTGACCTGAACAGAATGTCCCGACGGGCCTATATGACAAAGCACTGATGGGTCCCAGCCGGTGCGCCGGCTGGAAGTCTCTCCATCACCGCCCCAGGCAATCACGCCACCGCCGCCAGGCTCTTCTCGGCCAGCGCCACGGTCTGATCAATGTCCTCGTCGGTATGGGCCGACGACAGGAAGAAGGCCTCCACCGGCGAAGGCGGCAGGTAGACACCGCCGTCCAGCATCAGGTGATAGAAGCGCTTGTACTGCTCCAGGTTCTGGTCGGTGGCTTCCTCGAAGTACACGGGCGGCGTGGCACGGAAGTACATGCCGCCCAGTCCACCCAGGGCGCGGGCGCAGAACGCCACGCCGGTCTTCTTCGCAGCAGCATTCAGCCCGCCCACCAGGCGCGTCATCCGGCGGTTCAGCGCGTCATGGAAGCCTGGGCGGGAGATCAGGTCGATGGTTGCGATGCCGGCCGCCATGGCAATGGGGTTGCCCGACAACGTACCCGCCTGGTAGACATTGCCCAGCGGTGCGAAGCGCTCCATGATGCGGGCCGGGCCGGCCACGGCGCCCACGGGCATGCCGCCACCGATGACCTTGCCGAAGGTGGACAGGTCTGGCGTGATGCCGCACCAGCCCTGCGCGCCCGTCAGCGTCACCCGAAAGCCCGACATCACCTCGTCGAAGATCAGCACGGCGCCGTACTGGGTGCACAGCTCGCGCAGCCCTTCCAGGAAGCCAGACTGCGGCACCATCAGGTTCATGTTGCCGGGGATGGGCTCGACGATCAGGCAGGCCACGTCATCGGGGTACTGCTCGAACAGACGGCGAACACTGTCCAGATCGTTGTAGCGGGCGATGAGCGTGTGCTTGACCACGTCCTCGGGCACGCCGGCCGAACTGGGGTTGCCAAAGGCCAGCGCACCGCTGCCCGCCTTCACCAGCAGGCTGTCGGCCGTGCCGTGGTAGCAGCCCTCGAACTTGATGATGCGGTTGCGGCCCGTGTAACCCCGCGCCAGCCGCAGGGCCGACATGGTGGATTCCGTGCCAGAACTGGTGAAGCGCACCCGCTCGACGTGCGGGAACATGTCGCAGATTCTCTGCGCCAGCTCGGTCTCGCGCACATTGGGCGCACCGAACGACAGGCCTTCAGCCACGGCAGCCTGCACGGCCTTGAGCACCTCGGGGTGCGAATGGCCAACAATGGCCGGCCCCCACGAGCCCACGTAATCGATGTAGGCCTTGCCCTCCACGTCCCACATGCGGGCGCCTTCGGCCCGCTGAATGAAGCGCGGCGTGCCGCCCACGGCCCGGAAGGCCCGCACGGCCGAGTTGACGCCGCCCACCAGCACCTGGCTGGCACGGTCGAATTCCTGTTGGTTGGTTGCTTGGCTCATGGCAATTCCTGAAGGCCGGCTCACGTCCGGCGATGGCAATTTCAGCAATGGCCCCAGGCATGGCCGCCTGGAGTCAAGAATGTCCTGATTGTGCGACCAACGGGCGTGCTGCGCAAAGCGCGTGCCGTATTCAGTTGCCGCCCTCGCCTTCGGGCAAGAAGTCAGGATCCAGGATCTGCTCGAAAGTCCACGGGCTTTCAGCCGGGAACACACTGGCATCCAATCCCGTCTCGCGCTCGGCGCTCAGCAGGGCGTCGCCATAGGCATCGACCAGGATCTCGGGCAGCCTGTGCTTCAGGCTGGGGCTCTTCTTCAGTCGTCGCTCGATCTTGCGACGCTGTTCGACGATAGACAGCAACCAGCTACGCCCTCGCCTCGCCGGTTGGAAACGCCACTTCAGCAGATGGATGAGCAGCACTTCAAGGCGGGACAGCAGCTCATTCTCGGCATTGCGGCCCATTTCCTCGATCTCCTCCAGCAGGTTCTGCACATCCAGTTCGGCCAGCCGTCCGGCACGCAGCAACGCTGCCTGTTCCTGGCTCCATCCATAGAAATCCTGTTCGTACCTGATCATCGGACTCCCCTGCATCGGCGGCCCTCACCGAGGACCGAATGTCTGAACTTTTGATTGTGCGGCCAACGGGCGTGCTGCGCAAAACCGGGCACAAAAAAGGGCGACCCCTCAAGGACCACCCCTACGATAATGCACCTGTAGTACTTACTGGAAGAACTCCTTCAACCGGTCCTTCCAGCTGCGGGTCTGCGGGCTGTGCTTGGCATCCGACAGGCTCTGGTCCAGCTCACGCAGCATCTGCTTCTGCTTGTCGGTCAGGCGCACGGGCACTTCCACCGTGATGTGGGCATAGAGGTCGCCCGGCATCTGGGCACGGATGCCCTTGATGCCCTTGCCGCGCAGGCGGAAGACCTTGCCGGGCTGCACGCCCTCGGGCAGTTCGATCTCGGCGCTGCCGCCCAGGGTGGGTACCTGGATGGTGCCGCCCAGTGCGGCGGTGACCATGCTGATGGGCACTTCACAGTGCAGGTCGTCGCCATCACGCTTGAAGACCGAATGCTCCTTGATGCGGATCTCGACATACAAATCGCCGGCCGGGCCGCCGTTGGTGCCCGGCTCGCCGTTGCCGGCCGAGCGGATGCGCATGCCGTCATCGATGCCGGCGGGCACCTTGACCTGCAGCGTCTTGGTCTTCTTGATGCGACCCGCGCCGTCGCAGGTCTCGCACGGATCCTTCACCACCTTGCCACTGCCGTGGCAGGTGGGACAGGTCTGCTGCACCGAGAAGAAGCCCTGCTGCATGCGCACCTGCCCCTGGCCGTGGCAGGTGCCGCAGGTCTGGGGCTTGGTGCCGGCTTTGGCGCCAGTACCCTTGCAGGTGGCGCAGTTTTCCCACGAGGGGATGCGGATCTCGGTCTCGTAGCCGTTGGCGGCCTGCTCCAGCGTGACTTCCATGGCGTAGCGCAGGTCGGCGCCACGGAAGACCTGGTTGGCCCCGCTGCGACTGCCTCCCCCGCCAAAGATATCGCCGAAGATATCGCCGAAGGCCTCGGCAAAGCCACCGAAGCCACCCGCGCCGGCACCCGGGCCGCCACCGGCCATGCCGTCGACGCCGGCGTGGCCGTAGCGGTCGTAGGCATCGCGTTTGCTGCGGTCGCCCAGCACGTCATAGGCCTCACCCACTTCCTTGAACTTCTCTTCGGCCTGCTTGTCACCCGGATTGCGGTCCGGGTGATATTTCATGGCCATCTTGCGATAGGCCTTCTTGATTTCTTCGTCGGTGGCGTTCTTGCCCACCCCCAGCACAGAGTAATAGTCGCGTTTGGCCATGACAGACAGGCGTTGGCGAAAGGCCCCTGAGGCGCCTTCCGGAAATGTCGGGATTCAAAGCAAGATACCCGGCGGACCGGGTATCGGGATAGGGGGCCATGCGGGCAGGCGCTTCGTGAAGCCTCCTTGCCCGCCATGGCCTGCCGGGGCTGCCGGCGTGTCCGGCGGCAGGCCACCGGACTGTACCGCGATCAGTCGCGCTTGACTTCCTTGAAGTCGGCGTCGACCACATCGTCGCCAGCGGTTTCCGTCGAGTGGGCGCCCTCGGCCGACGAGGCGCCGGCTGCCGCGCCCGCTGCACCAGCTGCACCTGCGGCAGCAGCCTGGGCCTCGGCGTAGACCTTCTCGCCCAGTTTCTGGGCAGCTTCGGTCAGCGCGTTGCTGGTTTCCTCGATGCGGGCCTTGTCGTCGCCCTTCACCGCTTCACGGGCCGCTTCCAGGGCGGACTCAATCTTCGACTTCTCGTCAGCGTCGATCTTGTCGCTATGTTCCTTCAGCGACTTCTCGACCGAGTGCACCAACGCGTCGGCATTGTTGCGCGCCTGAGTCAGCTCGACACGCTGCTTGTCCTCGTCAGCGTGTTCCTCGGCGTCACGCACCATCTTGTCGATCTCGGCGTCGGACAGACCCGAGTTCGCCTTGATGGTGATCTTGTTCTCCTTGCCGGTGGCCTTGTCCTTGGCCGACACGTGCAGGATGCCGTTGGCGTCGATGTCGAAGGTGACCTCGATCTGGGGCATGCCACGCGGGGCCGGCGGGATGCCTTCCAGATTGAACTCGCCCAGCGCCTTGTTGGCCGAGGCGATCTCCCGTTCACCCTGGAACACCTTGATGGTCACAGCCGGTTGGTTGTCGTCAGCGGTAGAGAACACCTGACTGAACTTGGTCGGGATCGTGGTGTTCTTCTTGATCATCTTGGTCATCACGCCGCCCAGGGTCTCGATGCCCAGCGACAGCGGCGTCACGTCCAGCAGCAGCACGTCCTTGCGGTCACCCGACAGCACGGAGCCCTGCACGGCAGCGCCCACGGCCACGGCCTCGTCCGGGTTCACGTCACGGCGCGGCTCCTTGCCAAAGAACTCCTTGACCTTCTCCTGCACCTTGGGCATGCGGGTCATGCCGCCGACCAGGATCACGTCGTCGATGTCAGAGACCTTGATGCCGGCATCCTTGATGGCGGTGCGGCACGGTGCAATGGTGCGCTCGATCAGGTCTTCCACCAGCGCTTCCAGCTTGGCGCGGGTGATCTTCATGTTCAGGTGCTCGGGACCCGCCGCGCCCATGGTGATGTAGGGCAGGTTAACCTCGGTCTGGTTGCTGGACGACAGCTCGATCTTGGCCTTCTCGGCCGCTTCCTTCAGGCGCTGCAGGGCCAGCACGTCCTTGGACAGGTCAACGCCGCGTTCCTTCTTGAACTCGGTGATGATGTAGTCGATGATGCGCTGGTCGAAGTCCTCGCCGCCCAGGAAGGTGTCGCCGTTGGTGGAGAGCACCTCGAACTGCTTCTCGCCGTCCACGTCGGCCAGATCGATGATGGACACGTCGAACGTGCCACCGCCCAGGTCATAGACGACGACCTTGCGGTCCTTGTTGCCGCCCTTGTCCATGCCGAAGGCCAGCGCAGCCGCAGTCGGCTCGTTGATGATGCGCTTGACTTCCAGACCGGCGATCTTGCCGGCGTCCTTGGTGGCCTGGCGCTGGCTGTCGTTGAAGTAGGCCGGCACCGTGATGACGGCTTCGGTCACTTCCTCGCCCAAGTAGTCCTCGGCGGTCTTCTTCATCTTGCGCAGCACTTCGGCCGAGATCTGCGGCGGGGCCAGCTTCTTGTCGCGCACCTCCACCCAGGCGTCGCCGTTGTCGGCCTTGACGATCTTGTAGGGCATCAGACCGATGTCCTTCTGGACGGCTTCTTCAGCGAACTTGCGGCCGATGAGGCGCTTGATGGCGAACAGCGTGTTGGTGGGGTTGGTGACGGCCTGGCGCTTGGCAGGCGCGCCAACCAGGATCTCGCCGTCCTCCATGTAGGCGACGATGGAGGGTGTGGTGCGGGTACCCTCGGCGTTCTCGATGACCTTGGGGGTGTTGCCTTCCATGACCGAGACGCACGAGTTGGTGGTGCCCAGGTCAATACCGATGATTTTTCCCATGTTCGTTGTTCCTTAGGTATTCAGGGGAGCCGATGGCAAGGTGCGGCCGGGCCGCACGGCGTCTGCGGATCGGCTCCCGCAGTGGATTGTTTCAGCGATGATCCGCAATTGGGGGTGGTACGGAGGCTTTCAAGGGGGCAAGTGAAAAATTTCATGAAGTGCCATGCCCCGGCAGCATCCGGCCGGACAGACAGCACCCCGCCCTGCCCCTTGCGTCCCGTCAGCAGGCTCAGCCCTGGCTGACCACCACCATGGCCGGGCGCAGCACCCGCTCGTTGATCAGATAGCCTTTCTGCAGCACGACCGCCACGTGGTTGGCCGCCACGTCCGGGTTGGGCTGCATGGAGATGGCCTGCTGGGTATTGGGGTCGAAGCGCTGGCCCAGCGGGTCGACGACCTGGACCTTGTTGCGTTCCAGCGCCTGCTGCAGCTGGCGCAGCGTGGCCTGGACGCCCTCACGGATGCTGTCCACTGAAGGGGTCTCGACGGTGAGCGCCATTTCCAGGCTGTCGCAGACCGGCAGCAGCGACTCGGCAAAGCCCTCAATGGCGAACTTGCGTGCCTTGTCCAGCTCTTCCTTGCTGCGGCGGCGGACGTTTTCCGTCTCGGCGCTGGCGCGCACAAAGTGCTCGTGGTTCTCGCCAGCCTTCTGCTCGGCCTCGGCCAGCTGGGCCTTCAGGGCCTCGACCTCGGCCTGCAGCGTAGCCACGACGGCATCGTCCTGACCGGCTTCGGCTGCATGCAGGTGCGCTTCCTGGCCAGTGGTCTGCCAGCCTTCCTGGCCCTGCGGGGTCGCCTGGCCGGGTTGGACGTCCTGCGGCTGGCCGGGCTGCGCCCAAGCGGCCTGATGACCGTGACCGCCCTGCTGGGGATACGCCTGCCGGGCCTGGCCGTCCTGTGGATGGCCGTGGCCCGGCCGTGCAGGGTGCTGACCCTGTTGCTGCCAGCCTTGGTCCGCGTCGTGGTAGGGCTCGTCGGCATGCCCCTGCCGCTGGCCCGCCCGCGGATAGTCACGCGGATCGTTGGCGAACATCGGCCGCTCCCCCCCGTAGCCCTGCTGCGACTGCGGATGCTGACCGGGGTGATGCGGATAGCCGTGCTTTCTGAAATCCTTCATGGCTTGGAATACCCCATATTTTGAAAAGTCTGTCGAATCCGGCGACAGCGCGGCTGCCGCCCGCCCCGGTGGCGGACATAGTCACATCCACCCGCGGGCATGAACATCACCCCTACATAGGGCTGAAACAAGGATTCACAACCCGGATTTGACCACATCCCTGCCCGGGCGGCACGAACGGTCTGCCGGCTGCGGCGGAAGACCCGCAGCAGCCGCACGACACGGGCCGATCTTGCGGTACCGGATCGCCCTGAAGCCCCCTGTGGCGCACGGCCCCATAACGTGGCCATGGGCCCGCCATGAGCCGCCATGGGCCACCAACATGGTCCACAATAAGTATCTGGCAACCGGCACCTGTCCAGACGCCGGACGCCGGGCAGCGCGCGACCCATGGTGCTGCCCTCCCCTCAACCATTCCACAGGAGAAACCGCATGAGTCTGATGTCCTTCATCAAGGAAGCCGGCGAGAAGCTGTTTGGCGGCGGTACCGCCCAGGCCGCCACCCCGGCCAGCAACCCCGATGCGGCCAACCAGGCGGCGGCCGATGCGATCGTCACCTACATCCGCGCCCAGAACCTGGACGCCGAGAACCTGAGCGTGAAGTTCGACGGGGCCAGCAGCGCCGTCACGGTCTCGGGCCAGGCATCCGACCAGGAAACCAAGGAAAAGATCCTGCTGTGCTGCGGCAACGTGGCCGGCGTGGAGCAGGTCAACGACGAGCTGACGGTGGCCACGTCTGCCCCCGAGGCACGCTACTACACCGTGGTCAAGGGCGACACGCTCTCGAAGATTGCCAAGGAGCACTACGGCAACGCCAACCTGTACAACAAGATCTTCGAGGCCAACCGGCCCATGCTGTCGCATCCCGACAAGATCTACCCGGGACAGAAGCTGCGCATTCCGCCGCAGTGATCCCGATAGCAGCGGCCACGCTCCGCTGGCGATGGTCCCGGTCTCGGGTCTCGGGACCTGTCACGGACGGCGCCCTGATCCGCCGCCCCGGGCTTCCTACCGATACGGCCACGCTTTCTGCGTGGCCTTTTTCATGTCAGCATCCGGGCAAATCATTTTCCATCGCTATCGAAAACAAATGCTCTTATATCCCGGGCGATATGACAATAATCTGACGCCATTTCCATGAGCACACACGGCCAAAGAAGCCGTGACACAACGCCCGTCCACGTCTCTTATCCGGAACTCACTAGGGATTACCCCTAATCCATTCACACTCACTCCTCCACATTTACCTACAGATTTAATTCCGAATCAAATCTTCTGCCTGCCATACGGCTCCAACCGCCAATTCAGGCATATTCACGTACAAAGAAGTTCCATTTTCTGCGGCGCACCATGAAACACTGGGGATAACCCAGCCCAAAACCCGCGCCTGCATTTTCTTCCCGTTTTCCTGTGCTACGTTTTTGACATGCGCCCGTCCTGGCTCGTGTGTTCGACAGACCTGCTCGCGCCAGAATCATCGCTTCATTTCATGCGGTGATCGGTCAGTCCAATATTCATTCGATATAAGAATCACGATATGAAAGAGACCACGAACGCCCCCCATCACGGCTGCTCAAGCAAGCAGAAAAACACGGAGCAGCTCCAGGCCTCCCTGAAGACCCGTCACCTCACGATGATGTCGATTGCCGGCGTGATCGGTGCGGCACTGTTCGTGGGCTCGGGCAAGATCATCTACACCACGGGACCTGCCGTGGTGCTGGCCTACCTGGCCGGCGGCATCGTGGTCATGCTCATCATGCGCATGCTGGGCGAGATGGCCACCTCCTCGCCCGATACCGGCTCGTTCTCCACCTACGCCGACAAGGCTATCGGCCGCTGGGCCGGCTTCACCATTGGCTGGCTGTACTGGTGGTTCTGGGCCCTACTGATGGCCTGGGAAGCCTATGTGGCAGGGATGATCCTGAATACATGGTTCCCCGACATCTCGGTCAATGTATTCACCCTAATGGCCACGTTCCTGCTGATTAGCATCAACTTCATGAACGTGCGCAACTACGGCGAATTCGAGTTCTGGTTCGCGCTGATCAAGGTCACGGCCATCGTCTGCTTCATCATCATCTGCCTGCTGGCAGTCCTCAACATCTGGCAGGGTGGCACGGTGCATGGCATCGCCAACCTCACGGCCCATGGCGGCTTCATGCCCAACGGCTGGTCGTCGGTCATCGTGGCCATGCTGGGGGTGATGTTCGCCTTCCTGGGTGCCGAGATCGTCACCATTGCGGCCTCGGAATCGGCCAACCCGGCCGACCAGATCGTCAAGGCCACCAACTCGGTGGTCTGGCGGATCTGCCTCTTCTACATCGGCTCGATCTTCCTGATCGTCTGCCTGGTGCCCTGGAACGACCCGCATCTGGGCGAGTCCGGCTACGGCTCCTATCGCCGCACCCTGGAACTGCTGGGCGTGCCCGGTGCCCAGTACCTGATGAACTTCGTGGTGCTCACCTCGGTCAGCAGCTGCCTGATCTCGGCCCACTACACCGCCTCGCGCATGCTGTTCTCGCTGGCCAAGCGCGGCGATGCCCACCCCATCTTCAAGCAGACCTCCACCCGCGGCATCCCCGTGTACTCGGTCATCGCCTCGTGCTCCATCGCGGTGTTCATCTCGGTGCTGAACTTCTTCGATTCGCTGCGCCCGAAGGACATCCTGGACGTGCTGATGAACACCACGGGCATGATCGCCATGCTGGTCTACCTGGTCATCGCCTTCTCGCAGCTGAAGATGCGTCGCAAGCTGGAGGCCGAAGGCCGTGAGATCCGGCTGAAGATGTGGCTGTTCCCCTGGCTCACCTACGCCGTCATCGCCTTCATCATCGGCTCGCTCATCGTCATGATGTTCATCGACGAGTACCGCCACATGGTGCTGGCCACGGCCGTGGCCGCCATTCTGGTGATGCTGGGCGGCTTCGTGGTGCATGTCCGCGAGAATGCCAAGGCACGCGCCGAACAGAAGGCCCGACAGGCCGCCAAAGCCCCTCACAGCAACCTGCGCGACCGTGAGTCCACGCGTGGCAGCCGTCAGCGCTACAGCCGTCTGGGTGGCGCCACCAGCGGCGTGCGCAACCGGCTGGAGGCCGAGTCCTGAAACCCGCCGGCGAAGGCATCGCTGCCGCCTTCGCCGGCCCCCTCCCCCGCAGGAAAAGGAAAGCCCCCGCATCCGTCACGGACCGGGGGCTTTCTTCAGGACAGGAACAGCTTCAGCGCAAAGGCCAGCAGCAGCACGCCCATGATGCGCTCGAACCAGTGGCCATAGGCCAGAAAGCGCTGCCGCACGGCCTGCTGCGAGAAGAGCAGTGACACCACCACGAACCAGGCCGCCGTGGCTGCGCACATCCAGAGCCCATAGAGACCCTGCACCCACAGCGGCGTGGCCGGGCTGACCACGGTGGTGAACACGGCCAGAAAGAACAGTGTGGCCTTGGGATTGGTGGCGTTGGTCATGAAGCCCACCCAGAAGGCACGGCGGGCGGATGGTTCAGGCATCGGGACTGACGCGGCTTCCGGCATCATCCCCGCGGGCGCATCTCCGACCGGAGCGCCCTGCGTCAGCCCCTGCACGGCCACATCCTGCGGCGTCGGAGGTGCGCTGCGCACGAAGCGGATGCCCAGCCACAGCAGGTAGGCCGCACCGGCCCAGCGGGCGGCCGTCATCGCCCACGGTGTGGCACGCAGCAGCGCGCTGATGCCCACCAGCGTATAGAGCACGTGGACCGAGATGCCGGCCCCGATGCCCAGCGCCGTCCAGATGCCGACCCGACGCCCATGACGCACGCTCTGGCGGATGGCCACCGCAAAATCCGGCCCCGGCGAGATGACCGCCAGGAAGTGGATGAGGACGATGCCGAGGAATTCCGATCCGTATTGCGCCAGCATGGTTGCTCTCTGCTTCCGATGATTGAACCCATGTCAGGGTGTCCCGGGACGCGCCCATGGACGAGGGTCGTTATCCTCGCCGAGACGTTCCCGCGTGCGCCAGCCCCCAGTACCTGAAGGATCACGGCACGCCCCAGGAGCCGCATGACCTGAAACAGCACGACTGCATCTTCCTGGGTGAGGACGCAACGGATTCCCGCTGGCAGTTCCGCCAGGGCCGGCAACGGGTGACGGTGCAGGTGCATGGTCGCTATGCCGCCAACCACACCGACGTGCGACTGGATACGGCCTTGCAGCACCTGGGCATTGCCAGCCTGCCGGATTTCACCGCACGCCAGGCACTGGCCGACGGACGACTGGCGCAGGTACTGCCTGACTGGGTCTTCACCACCCACTACACGGGAGATGCCTGGATCCTCTACCCGCCCACCCGGCACCTGGCCCCCAAGCTGCGGGTGTTCATGACGTTCCTGGCAGAGCGACTGAATCCAGAAACATCACATTGAGGCCAGCGACACGCCCGAAAGCCACATCGCCTGTAAGCATCAAATGCTCTGGCCCCAGCTGCAGACAGCACGCCGCCTGCAACGCATCCGGTGTGCGCAGATTGCACTGCGCACGGATACAGGTAGCGAGTTCCACAACCTCACGTGTCAGCTCCACGCACCTGAGATCAGGTCGCGCAAAGAACTGGCCGAAGGCTTCCAGCGCCTTTTGGTTCCCTGTACGCATGGGATGGACATGGCACTCAAGCCATGACAGACGACTGACGGCCAATGCGAGATCCGGGTGATACCTCCGCAGCCCAGCGATACGCTCCGCTGCCTGACGAGAGAACGGCTCTTTGCCTTCCAGCAGGTAGATGAGTACGTTGGCGTCCAGAAAAAGGATCACCAGTCACGCTCCTCACGCAAGGCCTCATCAATCTCGACGCGCGACCGGTTCCCAAGGCTTTTCTGCGCAAGCAACCAGTCCACAGCCGTCATGCCGGGCTGTACCGGACGCCCCTGCTCCAGCAGCCGCTGGTACTCCTCAGGCGACAGCACGACTGCTGCCGGTCGGTTGTGCTTCAGGAGCTGGATAGCCCCCTTTTGCAGCCCTTCTTCAATGGCAGCAATGCCGCGGCGCTTGAGTTCTGCAGAGGACAGCACGTTTTCCATGGAGAGCTCCTTCTGGACATAATAAAAGTACTAAAAACAGTACTTTTCGTCAATCTTCCCTCTCCCTCACCCCTTGCGCCGCCCCTGCTCCGCCTCCAGTGTCTTCCACCCCGCCAGCTCGTTGCCCACGATGTCGGCCAGGGCGTGGATCCACAACGGGGCGTCGTTGAGGCAATGGATGTAGCGGAAGCGCTTGCCGCCGGCGCCCACAAAGGCGTTGTGCACCTCCATGTCGATCTCTTCCAGCGTCTCGATGCAGTCAGACACGAACCCCGGGCACACCACGTCCACGGTCTTGACGCCCTTCCTGGCCAGCGCCTCCACGGTGGGCTGGGTATAGGGCTTGACCCATTCCGCACGCCCGAAACGTGACTGGAAGCTAAGCAGCCAGTCCTCCTTGGCCAGCCCCAGGGCAGCGGCAATGAGGGCGGCGCTTTCCTGGCACTGCTTCACATAGGGGTCGCCCTGATCCACGCAGCTCTGCGGCAGGCCGTGGAAGCTGAAGATGAGCTTCTCGGGCTTGCCGGCCTCGGACTGGCGCCAGAAGTGGCGGATGCTCTCGGCCACGGCGGCAATGTAGCCAGGGTCATCGTGAAAGCTCTGCAGGAAGCGCAGCGCCGGAATGCTGCGCCACTTGAGGAACTCGCGGGCGATCACGTCGAACACGGTGCCGCTGGTGGCAGCCGAGTACTGCGGGTACATCGGCAGCACGACAATGCGCGAGAAACCCCGATCGCGCAGGTCGCGCAGGGCCTCGACCATCGACGGGTCGCCATAGCGCATGGCCCAGACCACCTCCACCTGCCGGCCCCGCTTGTTCAGCTCGTCCTGAAGCGCCTCGGCCACCAGCTTCGTATTGACCAGCAGCGGCGAGCCGGCCTTGGTCCAGATGGACCGGTACTTCTCGGCTGACTCCTTGGGCCGACGGGTCAGCACCAGGGTGTGCAGGATGGGCCACCAGATGAGGGGCGACTGCTCGACCACCCGCCGGTCGGTGAGAAACTCACGCAGGTAGCGGCGCACCTCCGGCACCTCCGGCTTGTCAGGCGTGCCCAGCTGGACCAGCAGGATGGCGGCGCGGGAGGGTGGGACGGTATCGTTCATGGCAGGCGTCGGTCATGTGGACAACGGGGTCCATCGTCGGTGATCAGCGCTGATTGTAGGGGCTGGCTGACAATGCCGTTTCAGGCGTTGCACGGGGTACGACAGCAGGCCACGCCCGAGGGCCGTGACACCCAGGTCACTCCCGCCCCACATCCAGCGCCGACGACACCAGCCGCGCCGTGATGTCCACCATGGGGATCATCCGCTGGTAGGCCATACGGGTGGGGCCGATGACGCCCAGGGTGCCCACCACCTTGCCGTCGGCCTTGTAGGGGGCAATGACGATGGACAGTTCCTCCATCGGCACCAGCTCGGATTCGCCGCCAATGTAGATCTGCACGCCGCTGGCGCGGGCCGAGGCATCCATCAGCTGCAGCAGGTCGGTGCGCTGCTCGAAGAGGCTGAAGAGCTGCTTCAGGCGTGCCATGTCATCGGCGAAGTCGGGGATGCCGACGAAGTTGCTGCTGCCGGCAATGAGCATCTTGTCGCTGTCGTCTTCCACAGCCTCGCGACCGGCATCGACGGCGCGCTGCATCAGGGCGCTGATGTCGCGGCGCAGCTCGGCCAGCTCGGTGCCCAGGCGGCGCTTGATCTCGTCGAAGCCGATGCCGGCGTAATGGGCATTGATGTAGTTGGCCGCCTCGTTGAGGGTGGATGGCGTGTAGTCGCGGTCAAGCTGCAGCATGCGGTTGTGCACGTCCCCCTCGGGCGACACAAGAATGAGCAGCACACGTCGGGCCGAGAGCCGCAGGAACTCGATGTGCCGGAAGGTGCCACTGCGGCGCTGGGTGGAGACCACGCCGGCAAAGGACGAGAGCTGCGACAGCAGCCCTGCAGCCTTGGCCAGGACCTGGCGCGGCTCCTGGGCCACCAGGGCGCCCTGCATCTGGCTGGCCTCGCCGGCTTCCAGGGGCTGGACGGTGAGCAGCGAGTCGACGAACAGCCGGTAGCCACGCGGAGTGGGCACACGACCACTGGACGTGTGGCGGTGGGCAATCAGGCCGTGCTCTTCCAGATCGGCCATGACGTTGCGGATGGTGGCCGGCGACAGGTCCAGGCGCGAGTACTGCGACAGCGTGCGCGAGCCCACGGGCTGGCCGTCGACGATGTAGTGTTCGATGAGGGACTTGAGCAGGATTCGGGCGCGTTCATCCATTCGGCTTACCCGGGATGACCCGGCAGGAGTCAATGACCATGACGCAATTATCCGGAATTATGGTTCAATCCGCCGCATGACTGCCCCTTTCAAGACCATCGCGCTGTTTGGTCGCCCGCAATCCGACGGGCTGCGTGAGCGCATCCTCGAGGAAATTGCCGACTGGCTGACCCAGCGCGGTATCACGGTGCTGACCGAGATCAGCCGCAACATGCGACTGGTGCAGTCACTGGGGCGCCGGGCAGATTTAGCCGTGGTGGTGGGGGGCGACGGCACCATGCTGGGGGTGGCCCGCGCGCTGGCCCCGCTGAAGGTGCCCATCGTCGGCATCAACCGCGGGCGGCTGGGCTTCATCACCGACATTCCGATGTCGGACTGGCAGAAGGGGCTGGACGAGATCCTGAACGGCCACTACGAGATCGAGGAACGGTCACTGCTCGAAGCGCACATCTGGCGGGACGGCAAGGCGCTCTTTCACGCCCGGGCGCTCAATGATGTGGTGATCAGCCGCAGCTCGCACACCGGGCTGATCGAGATCGAGGTGAGCGTCAACGGGCTTTACATGTACAGCCCGCGCGCCGACGGCCTGATCGTGGCCACGCCCACGGGCTCCACCGCCTACGCGCTGTCGGTGGGCGGGCCGCTGATGCACCCGTCGCTGCACGGCTTCGTGCTGGCGCCGGTGGCGCCACAGTCACTGTCGGCACGCCCCATCATCCTGCCCGACCAGTGCGAGGTGGAACTGACCATCCGCCACGGACGGAACGCCCGGCTCAACTGCGACATGCAGTCCTTTGCATCCCTGCAGCTGGGCGACCGGGTGGTGCTGCACCGTTCGGCCGACTCCAGCCGCTTCCTGCATCCGCCCGGCTACAGCTACTACGCCACGCTGCGCACCAAGCTCAACTGGCACGAGATCCCGGGGCTGGAGCCGCGGCGGGGCTGACGGTTTCATACGAAGTTCATACGAAGCGCTTTCCAGGACGAGAGGCTTTCCATCATGCTGCAATGGTTGCGACTCAGGGATTTCGTGATCGTCGAATCGGCCGAGATCGAATTCGGGCCAGGCTTCACGGTGCTGACCGGCGAGACCGGGGCCGGCAAGTCCATCCTGCTGGATGCGATGGGCCTGGTGCTGGGCGGGCGCGGTGATGCAACGCTGGTGCGCGAGGGGGCCGAGCGGGCCGACATCTCGGCGCTCTTCGGCATTGACGACACGCTGGCTGCCTGGCTGGCCGAACACGACCTGGCCGGCGATCCAGGCCAGCTGCTGCTGCGCCGCATCGTCGAAAAGGACGGCCGCTCGCGTGCCCAGATCAATGGCCACCCCAGCACCATCGCCCGACTGCGTGAGCTGGGCGAGCAGCTGGTGGACATCCATGGCCAGCATGAATCGCAGCACCTGTTGCGCCCCGGCGCCCAGCGCGAGCTGCTGGACCGGCTGGCCGGGCAGGAACGACTGCTGGCCGACCTGGCCCAGGGCTGGCAGCGCTGGCAGCAGGCGTCCAGGGCGCTGGAGGCGGCACGCAGCGGCTCCCGCGAGGAAGCCATCCGCATCGAGCGGCTGCAGTGGGAGATCGACGAGCTGACGCAGCTTCGGCTGGCGCCAGGCGAATGGGAGGCCCTGTCGACCGAGCAGCAGCGGCTGGCGCACGCCCATGACCTGCTGGCCGGGGCGGATGCGCTGGCCAATGCACTGGAGCGCGACGAGGACGCCATTGCCGGCCGCCTGGGCAGCCTGCAGGGGCGCCTGCGGGCCCTGGCCGAGATCGACCCTGCCCTGAAGAACGCTGCCGAGCTGGTGGATTCCGCCGTCATCCAGATTGACGAGGCCGCCAGCGAGCTGGCCGCCTACGCCGACCGGGTAGACCTGGATCCGGAACGCTTTGCCGAGGTGGAACAGCGGGTGGCGGCGCTCTTCAACACGGCCCGCAAGCTGCGCCTGCAGCCGCAGGACCTGGCCTCGCACCTGCAGGGCTTGCAGGCCGAGCTGGAACAGTTGGGCGCAGCGGTCGACATCGAGAAACTGGAGGCCGCGAGCGCAGAGGCCGAGGCCGCCTACCGCAAGCTGGCCGAGAAGGTGTCGGCGGCCCGCAAGAAGACGGCCGCTCGCCTGGCCGGCGAAGTCACCAAGCAGGTCGAGCGTCTGGGCATGCCGGGCACCCGGCTGCTGATCGCCTGCACGCCGGCCACGCCCGGACCATCGGGCATCGACGCGGTGGAGTTCCAGATTGCCGCGCACGAGGGCGCCACGCCACGCCCCATCGCCCGGGTGGCCTCGGGCGGGGAGCTCTCCCGCATCGGACTGGCCATTGCGGTGCTGGCGGCGCGCTCGGCCCCGGTCTCGATCCTGATCTTCGACGAGGCGGACACGGGCGTGGGCGGTGCGGTGGCCGCCGTCATCGGCGAGCTGATGCAGCGGCTGGCGGCCGAGTCACAGGTCCTGTGCGTGACGCACCTGCCGCAGGTGGCGGCACGCGCCGACCATCACCTGAAAGTGCTGAAGACGCGCTCGGCGCATTCGGTCTCCAGCCGGGTGGAACGGCTGGACGAGGCCGCACGGCAGGAAGAGATCGCGCGGATGCTGGGGGGCAAGAAGATCACCGGGACGACACGTGCCCATGCGGCCGAGCTGCTGGAGGCCAGCCGGCGATAGTTATTGCAGCTGCCAGAATGTCCGGCAGCACACAGCCCCATGAGACGTACTGTTTTGCTAACCGCCGTGTCACACACATGAAGGTCTTGGTGCATGACGGCGTAGGCATCTGGGTGGGTTTCGCTGGTATGGGGACCGCTGCAGCGGCCGCCGTCAAGGTGCGGTTGGGAGGGATGTTCACCCTTCCACGACAAGCCGGCGGCATAGATACGCCCCCTTGTCAACGCAGCCCTTACCATAAACAGGCAGGCGCTCTTTCGTGATCGCCTTCCTGCCCGCCCAATCATCCACGCCGCGCACTGGCACCGTGACGAACTGTATGTACAACGACCGCCCCCCAGCTGAACATTGGAGCCCTCCGTTCGACGGCCTGAACGGCCATCAACACATAGCGTTACGAATATGCAACAACATACCCCTCCTTTGAGTCGATGACGCAGAAGCAGCACAACCAAGACTCAAACGCGATCAAATATAGAGCCCATTCGAGGAGAGAACAACCTATCGTAGGTTCTCATTAAATAGGCATCGGTCATGCCGGCGATGAAATCACAAATAGCCCGAAGCCCTTGCTCTTTATATAATTTACCCTTTTCATAAGGCAATAGATTATCCGGATCATTTGCGAACGCGTCAAATACTTCCACCACCATCTTCTTTCCTTTGTGTTCTAACTGCCTGACGTTCGCAGACCCAATAACCTTCTCCTTGACAACATTCTTCAAATTACAAAGAAGCTCCTTCTGGGGAGCACCAAGCACAACAGACCACCTGAGCAGGGGCTCAGAAAATCCAAACACCTCTTTATACGCCACAGACTGGATCATATACCCCACCAGTTTGCCCACCATTCTCTTTCTTTCCTTCTCGGAACCAAAAAGCCCAGAGAAAAAACCATCGCTACCACTGACCTTACTGGCTGACAAAAAATCCTCAAGAAAACACAAATCAATACAACTTCTAAAATCACGCTCAGACAACAACCCCGTCTCTATAGAATCCTCAAGATCATGAATGCCATAAGAAATATCATCAGCCAACTCCATGATCGCACAGTCCAGGGACTTGTAAATAGTTTTCGCCTTGGAAGATCTATCAACCTTAACGAACTCCTCCCTATCCCTTTTCGAGACGGGATCCAAAATCCACCTAACCACATCCTTTTCGTCATCAAGATAGCACTTCGGCGGCACCCTCAACTTACCCTTTGATGAACCAATACATAATGAACCATCTTTCTCCGCCATATCACTATAGCTTGCAGGGTACTTCAGAACTCCCAGAAGGGTACGACGACAAAGGTCTGCTCCATCTCTATCAGAAAATTTTTCGAGCTTTGTTAATATTCTCAATGTCTGACCATTTCCCTCAAACCCACCACTAGTCGCCATACACTCATTCAAAGCAACCTCGCCTCCATGCCCGAATGGAGGATGACCGAGATCATGCGCACTACTAATTGCCTGCATCAAGCTAATGGAGGGAAGAAATTGAGTGGCTTCTTCCGTCTTATTTCTTGACAACTGCCTAACTATTCCACAAGCAACTTGAGACACCTCAATCGAGTGCGTCAATCTGTTTCTATAAAAATCACCGTCCCCCAAACTAAGAA
>ERZ772968.148-NODE-148-length-32517-cov-6.949017_pt1 | contig 32517 bp, 32 predicted proteins | sample MGYA00580674_ERZ772968 | MGnify/ENA primary metagenome ERZ772968 (study PRJEB29015, sample SAMEA2737940) | human oral metagenome | biome: human oral; feature: human-associated habitat; material: dental | place: China | collected 2138 ...
TCCATTTTTTCCTCGGCTTCGAGGAGCGTCTCGTCAATCATGGTTGTCCTTTTCTACTCGGAGGCTGACACAAGCGTACCGATCTTTTCACCGCGCAGCGCACGCGTGACGTTCGTCGACTCTCCCAGGGCGAAGACCCGCATGGCCACATCATTGTCCTGACACAAGGAAAAGGCAGCGGCATCAACGACCCGAAGTCCCTTCGAAATCGCCTCTTCGTAAGTGAGGAAATCGAGCTTGACGGCATCCGGACTTTTCTTCGGATCCGCGGTATAGACACCGTCCACGCCGTTCTTTCCGACCAGAATCTCATCGCAATGGAGTTCTGCCGCCCGCTGGGCGGCCACCGTGTCGGTTGAGAAATAGGGCATTCCAGCACCCGCCCCGAAAATGACGACGCGTCCTTTCTCGAGGTGACGAACAGCCCGCAGTGGAATATACGGCTCGGCCACCTGGGTCATCGTGATGGAAGTCTGAACACGACACGGAATTCCGGCTCGTTCGATGAAGTCTTGGAGAGCAATGGCGTTCATGACGGTTCCGAGCATTCCCATGTAGTCGGCGCGCCCGCGATCCATTCCGCGGCTTTGCAGCTCCGCTCCGCGGAAAAAATTGCCCCCTCCCACAACGATGGCAACCTGGACCCCGTCGCGGACCGCCACGGCAATCTCTCCTGCAACGCGACTGAGCACATCGGCGTCCAACCCCACTGCTCCCCCGCCGAACATTTCCCCCGATAACTTGAGAAGGACTCTTCTCTTCTGGTCGTTATTGCGGTCGCCTTGGACTGCGTCTGCCACCTCGTGTCCTTCCTCAAGCGGATGAATGCTGTCAATGACAGGATCAAGAGTATCAGCGCTGAAGGAAACCGGCGACGCACTCGTCTTGGCACCCGCCCGGGCCTGCGACGAAGGGAAATCGAGACCCGAGCGGGGATTCTATTACGCAACATTCACATGGTCGTCAAGCGCCCCCAGGCTTCGTGGTACTCGAGAGGCTCGATTCCGGGATACGCGCCAGCGCCCTCAGGCCATTCGTCTTCCCATACACCGGACCTGCCGCGCTGACGCGAGCCCATGAGATGCCCGTCGACCATTCCTATGGCCAGCATGAGAGCGAAACACGTGGTAGGGCCGACAAATCGAAATCCGCACTCGCGCAAAGCCGCAGCCATCGCCGCCGATTCGGGAGTATGCCGCGGAATGTCCTCGTGTCTTTCAGGAAAAATATTGATCTCGGGTTGAAAGGACCATACGAATGACGGAAGACCGCCCGATTCGCGAAGGGCCAAGGTAGCCCTGGCGTTGCGGATCGTCGCCTCAATTTTCACGCGATTGCGAATAATCGCGGAATTGCCCATGAGCCGTTCGACGTCGGCGTCGGTGAACTCGGCCACCGTCTCAGGATCGAATCCCGCGAACGCCTCGCGAAATGCCTCTCTTTTCCGTAGAACGGTCAACCATGAGAGCCCCGCTTGAAAAGCTTCCAGGCACAGGCGTTCGTATATTCCAGCCTCGGTGCGGACCGGCTTTCCCCATTCCTCAGCGTGATACACGGCAAGCAGCGGGTCCAAAGTGGCCCATCGGGGAAGCTTGGCATCGTTTTCCTCGACTTTTCCACCCGCCGGCTTCCGATCATTGCCAGCGTCAATCGGTGCACCAAATGTTCGTGAAAGATTCGACGCCTCACGACGGGGCTCACGATCGATTACGCTGTCACGATCGATTTTTCCTTGCTCATTCATATTCACCACCCTAGAGCGCCATACGGGAAGCCCGCCGCGCCATACACAAAACTGTGGATAAGTCATACGCAACATATCTTTGTGGACCAATTGACGCAATCTCTGGCCGCACCGGAACCTCTGGAGAGTGCGCAAGCCGGCCCGCCGTGTCACAATTGTTTCCATGCGGGCAATCATGACAGTCACAGGGCTCGATCATACGGGGATCATTGCGGCGGTCGCCGGTGCCTTGGCCGGGCAAAACGTCAACATCGTCAATGTCTCCCAAACGCTCATGGAAGACTATTTCACCATGATCCTCCAGATCGATTTCGACGACGATTCGCTTCCTCTCGCCGACCTTCAGCAGATCATGGCTGACGTCGGCAACCGCGAAGGTTTGGAGATACGCATCCAATCGGAGGCAATCTTCGACGCCATGCACAAGCTATAGGAATCGGCACGGCAATGGACACGACAAGCAACATCCTCGAGACGATCGAGATGATTTCGGAAGATCGTCTCGACATTCGCACGGTGACGATGGGAATATCGCTTCTCGATTGCGCCGATTCTCACGGGCCGGTGGCTCGTGAACGCTGCTACGAACGCATCACTGCTCGGGCAGCCGATCTGGTGTCCGTGTGCGCAAAGATCGAGGCTGAGCTTGGCATACCGATCATCAACAAACGCATATCGGTCACGCCCATCTCGCTGGTGGCAGCGGCTTCGCGAGAAGCTGACTTAACCCCCTGGGCCCATATGCTCGACACCGCTGCAGCCGCCGTAGGCGTCGATTTCATCGGAGGCTTCTCCGCGCTGGTGGAAAAAGGAACCACTACAAGCGATCAGGCGCTTATCGATTCCATACCTGAAGCTCTGGCATCAACACAGGTAGTTTGTTCTTCCGTCAACGTCGGCTCTTCACGAGCGGGAATCAACATGGACGCGGTACGGGCTATGGGCGAGGTCATTTCAGCCTCCGCCCGCGCCACCGAAAGAGGCTTGGGAGCCGCCAAGCTCGTTGTATTCGCGAATTCGGTGGGAGACAACCCTTTCATGGCGGGAGCCTTCCACGGCGTAGAAATGCCGGATTGCGTCGTATCCGTTGGAGTTTCCGGACCAGGCGTGGTCAAAAGAGCAATCGAGGCAGCAGCGGGCGAGGCTTTCGACATATTGGCCGAAACGGTGAAAAAGTCGGCATTCAAGATCACGCGAATGGGCGAGCTCGTCGGGCGCATGGCCGCCGAGGAACTCGGCGTGGATTTCGGCATAGTGGATTTATCGCTTGCGCCGACGGCGGAAGTCGGCGACTCGGTCGCCCGTGCGCTCGAGGCCATGGGGCTTGAACGCGTCGGCGCTCACGGCACGACAGCGGCATTGGCGCTGCTCAACGACGCCGTGAAAAAGGGCGGCCTCATGGCCTGCTCTCGCGTCGGCGGTCTATCAGGGTCGTTCATTCCCGTGTCCGAGGACGAGGGCATGATCGAAGCGGCTGAGATCGGCGCGATTTCACTGGCCAAACTCGAAGCGATGACGGCCATCTGCTCCGTGGGCCTCGACATGGTTGCCGTCCCGGGCGACACCCCGGCGTCCGCGATAGCGGGGATGATCGCCGACGAAGCCGCGATCGGCGTCATGAACCACAAAACGACCGCTGTGCGGATCATTCCAGCACCGGGCATGGTTCCGGGCGACGTCGTCGAATTCGGGGGGTTGCTCGGCAGGGCGCCCGTCATGCCGGTCAGCCCGTATGCCAACGAGGCTTTCATCGGCCGTGGCGGCCTCATACCGGCGCCTGTCCACGGCTTCAAGAATTAACAGAGCGGAAAAGAGCCCCGCAAACCACCCCACAACACCCGCAAACCACCCCACAACAAAGGGAGGGAGCTAAAGCCCCCTCCCTTTTATGAACCTAGAAGGCTCGAATGGAATCTCACTCAGCCGAAGCGCCAACGCGCAGACGAGCAAAAGCGGTGACCTTGCCTCCAGCTTTAGAAACGACCTCGCCCACGGTGACCTTTGGATCACGTGCGAATCCCTGCTCAAGCAACACAACGGACTTGTAGAAGCCATTCATGCGGCCCTGAACAATCTTCGGCACGGCCTTCTCGGGCTTGCCCTCGGCAATCGTCGTCTCTGTGGCGATCCTTTCCTCGGCCTCAACGACGTCGGCGGGAACCGATTCGCGATCAAGGTAGGTCGGATCAAGGGCGGCGATGTGCACAGCAATGTCGTGCGCCGCAGAAGCGCCTGCGGCATCTGTGGCCACCAGGACTCCGACCTGGGGAGGCAGATCGGGATTCGTTCGGTGCATATAAGCCTCGACATGGTCGCCTTCGACGACGGTGACGTGCGAGACCTCCATCTTTTCGCCGATGATGGCAATGAGTCCGTCTATGCGGTCTTTCACGGTTCCGTCGGCGAGCTTTGCCGTCAGAACGGATTCGACGTCCGAAGCATTCGCCTCTACAGCCGCTTGAAGGATTTCGTCGGCCATGGCAATGAACTTCTCGTTCTTCGCCACGAAATCAGTTTCGGCGTTGACTTCGATAAGGACGCCGCGCTGGCCCTTCTCAGCATCGTACACAGCTGAGGCCACCAAACCATTGGCGGCGGTACGGTCCTCGCGCTTGGCAACAGCCTTCAGACCCTTGACCCTGAGAAGCTCTTCGGCCTTGGCTGCGTCTCCGTCTGCTTCTTCGAGAGCCTTCTTGACGTCCATCATGCCGGCGCCGGTCTTATCGCGCAAAGCCTTGATGTCGCTGGGGGTGTACTTGGCCATTCTTGCTCCTTCTTCTCAATCCTGCTTGGCTTCTGGCGCCGAGTCGGCAGATGGGGCCGAGTCAGCGGAATCCGGCGAATCCGGGGAATCGGGAGAATCAGGTGAATCCGGAGAATCAGGTGAATCCGTAGACGCAGCCTTAGCTTCGTCAGCCTTCTTCCCTTCCGTCTTCTCTTCGTTCGCACCCGCTAGAATCTCGCGCTCCCATTCGGGCATAGGCTCGGAAACCTCTTCCCCTGAAGCGCCCCTTCCGCGAGAGACCAAGCCCTCGGCAACGGCGTCGGCTACCACGCGAGTGAGCAGACCGACGGAACCGATGGAATCGTCGTTACCCGGAATCGGGTAAGTCACTTCATCGGGATCGCAATTCGTATCGAGAATGGCCACCACTGGAATGTCGAGTTTCTTGGCCTCAGACACGGCGAGGTGCTCTTTCTTCGTATCGACGATCCAAACGGCGGAGGGCACCCGAGCCATATCGCGAATTCCGCCGAGAGTGCGCTCGAGCTTGTCCTTCTCGCGGCGCATCATGAGAAGTTCCTTCTTCGTGCGCCCAGAGGATGCGACGTCATCGAAATCGATCTGTTCGAGTTCGCGCAGACGCTGAAGGCGCTTGGCCACCGTCGAGAAGTTCGTCAGCATGCCGCCGAGCCAACGGTGGTTGACGTAGGGCATGCCCACGCGCTGGGCCTGCTCCGCCACGGCCTCCTGGGCCTGCTTCTTGGTGCCGACGAAGAGGATCGTGCCGCCGTGGGCGACGGTCTGCTTGACGAAATCGAAAGCGATGTCGATGTCGGCGATGGTCTGCTGCAGGTCGATGATGTAGATGCCGTTGCGCTCGGTGAGGATGAAGCGCTTCATCTTCGGGTTCCAACGGCGAGTCTGGTGCCCGAAGTGGACGCCGGACTCGAGGAGTTGACGCATGGTTACGACTGCCATGGTTCTTCCTTCCCCGCGCGGTGCGAGTTCATGGGGCGGTGCCCCGGGTTTTCGGTTGTCCGCCCACTTCTGTGGGCCCTGGTGCCATGACCGGACCGCCCCGAGGGGACCGTGGCCGCTGGCCCTGCCTGCCTCCCGCGAGGCGGTGGCACGCAGAAAATGGCACGCGAAGTCGCCTGCACGTGGCAAGCGCCCGTTCATTCTAGACCAGACGGGATCACACCACATGCCCCACGAAGTGTCGCTGGTCACTGGGGATGCGCCTTCCGGAGCACGGGGGCGCCGTCCACAGGACTGGGCAGGACTGGGGCGCCGTGCACAGGGCCCCGGCCCCGGCATGCGCGCGGGCGCCCCACGTGGTGAGACTGGGTCCATGACTCCCCGCACCCGCCTCCGCCGGTTCCTCCGGGCCGCCGCCGCAGCCGCCCTCCTCGCCCAGCCGCTGCCGGCGCGGGCGGCTCCCGGCGGAGAGGACCAGCGCTGGATGTGGCCCACGGGGTCCCCCTCGCCGGTGCTGTCGTCCTTCGCCCCTCCGGCGCACGACTGGCTGCCCGGTCGGCGGGGAGTGGACCTCGACGTTCCCGGCGGCACGCCGATAGTCGCCGCAGCCGACGGCGTGGTGGCCTTCGCGGGCCCCGTCGCGGCCCAGCCCGTCATCTCCGTCGAGCACGAGCGGGCGGGATCGCCGGTGTGGGCGACCTACGTGCCCGCGCAGGCCGAGGTCGAGGCGGGGCAGAGGGTCGTCCGGGGCCAGGTGATCGGCCGGGTCCCGCCCGGCGCCGACCACCTCCACTGGGGCGCCAGGACCGGTCGGCGCACTTACACCGACCCGATCCGGCTCACCCTGGGCCCGGTCGTGCTCAAGCCGTGGGAATAGCGGGGGCGCGCCGCCCCCCAGCCCGGAGAGCGCGAACGCTGCGCGAGAGGCGGGCGGCGGTGCCGTCAGACCGGTTTCGGATCGGCGGCGGGTCATAGCCTGCGGTGGAGCGCCCAGGCGCCGATGCCCACGCCGAGCACCGCGGCGACACCGGAAGCGAGCACCATCGGCGCCGGCGATGGCGGGTCGGCCATCCAGGTCCATGCCTGGAGGTTCTCGAACACCGCCGCAGGGGGCCAGAACCGGTCGAACACCTGGACCGGGCGGGGCAGGGTCGCCACTGACGAGAACCCGCCGGAAGCGAAGAACGAGCCGGCGAATGTCACCATGAGCAGCGGTTGAATGGTCCGGTAGTCGCGCAGCCACGCTCCGACTGCGACACCGATGCCGGCGCAGGCGACTGACACCAGCCCGGCGACGGACAGCAGGACGGGCAGCCTTCCCAGCGGGATACGGACCCCGAACACGGTGACCGCCACCATCAGGGTCACCACGGTGTTGATCGCACCGGTGATGATCCCGGCCAGCAGGGTGCCGGTGGTCAAGTCGGCCAACGGCCGCGGCGCGAGTCGGATCTCTTTGGTGGTTCTGCGCTCCCATTCGCGAGCGACCATGATCGCCGCATTGAGCGCGGCCCCGACCATGATGGCGAGGATGACAGCGCTATTGGCGATGAAGGTCCGGCGCCACACGTCGTCAGGGCGGGTGGTGGTTTGGGTGACGGTGATCGGCGCCAGGCCCTCGGCATGGGCGGCGGCGTAGTCCTGGATGGCGCGGTCGAGCCGTAGGCGCGCGTTCTTCATCATGTCGGTGTTGATGTTGTAAACGTGCGTTTCCAGCGTCGGCACGCCACCGGCCTCGATCACCTGGTCGAAGTCGTCGGGGATGGTGAGCGCCATGTGCAGGCGGCCTTCGGTGACGAGCCGGTCGGCCTCTACTGGGTCGGTGGTGACGACGCGGAAGTAGGGGCTGATGTTGCCGCGCAGTCCACGTACCACGGTCTCGAACGCGGTCGCATGCGGACCGGTGCCGCGGTTGACCAGTGCGATGTTCCACTCGTCGCCGCCGAATCCGAACAGGACGCCGCAGAGGAACATGAGCACGAGCGGGATCAGCATGGGGCCCGCCAGGGCTTGCTTATCGCGGGACCATTGGCGCATGTTCTTCGCGATGATGGCATTGATGCGGTCGAGGTGCATCATTGGCCTCCGTTCAGGTGGGAGAAGGCGCGGCGCAGCAACCCGGCCGCGGCCGCGAAGATCACTGCCGTTGAGGCCAGTACGATGGTGAGGTTGACGGCCAAGTCCGAGGTGTCGCCGGTGAGGAAGATACTGCGGGCGGACATGAAGGCGTACGTGGTGGGGAGTGCCCGGGAGAGCTGCCACAGCGCGGTGATCGGTTGCCCCCAGGCCAGGCCCCGCATCGATTCCTCGTTGCCGGAGACGAGGAAGAACGCGATCGCCAGCGCGATGAGCGCGGACGCTGTGGCGAGGGACTTCTTCGAGGCGACACCGAATGTCGCCCCGATGCCGGATCCCATGAGCAGGGTCGCGACGACGATGCCGACCATGCCGAGCAGATCGCCGGTGGGCTTGAAGCCGAAGCCGACCACCAGGACGGCCAGGACCAGGCACAGCGACACGAGGCTCTGCCCGAGCCCTGCCAGGATCTTGCCCGCGACGAGTGCGCCGCGCCCCGCTGGGGCGAGCAGCAGGTTCTTCACGGTGCGGTCGTTCCATTCAGCGGCGACCTGCAGGCCGGTGTTGACCATGGCGGCGTACAAGCAGCCGAACAGCAGCAGACTGGTGGAGATGTAGCCCAGCATGGTGGGGTCGCGAGACAGCCAACGGGTCTCCTTGACGGTCATCACCGGTCCGGCCAACTCGTCGTTCAAAGCGCGGACGGCATGGTCGAGGCGCAGGCGCAGGTTCTTGGAGTAGTCGGAGTTGATGTTGTTCAGCCGCAGCTCGACGGCGGCGTTGCCCGCCTCGGCGGCCTCGGAGAAGCCGTCGGGGATGACGATGACGGCCAGGGCGCGCTGCTCGTCGAACGCGCTCAGGGCGGCGCTGGGGTCGGTGGCGATCACGTCGTAGTAGGGGCCCTCTTCACTGTGGACGGCGCGCAGTGTCTCGACGAGCCGGGCTGCGGCGGGGCCGCCGTCGGAGTCGGCGACCATGACCGGGTTGTTGTTGCTGACCGGGATGACGAGCGAGTAGAAGAAGATGAACACCAATGGGATGACCACACTGATCACCAGCAGGAACGGTTGCCGGATGAACCGCGTCCAGTCCTTGACCGCGATCGCCCATACGGGCTCCAGCCGACTCATGAGGCGCCCCCGTCGCGCAGGGCCTTTCCGGTCAAGGCCAGGAAGACGTCGTTGAGGTCGGGGCGGCGCACTCCGGCGAGCACGGCGTCCGCGTCGTGGTCGGCGAACCAGTCCAGGATTCCGCGGACGGTCGCCGGACCGCCGTCCGCGGCGATCGACGCGATCCCGTCGCGCCAAGTGACTTCGCGGACCCCCGGCACGGCTCGCAGACCGGTTTCGCTCGGGGGATGGGAGGAGCGGACGTCGATGAACGTCTGGCCGAGCGCCCCGCGCAGTTCCTCGGGAGTCCCCGTCACGACGAGTTCCCCGTGGTCGAGGACGGCCAGCTGGTCGGCCAGCGCCTGGGCCTCCTCCATGTAGTTGGTCGTCAGCAGGACCGTACCGCCCTCGTCGGCGATCTGGCGCACTCGTTCCCAGAGCGCCGCGCGCGACTGCACGTCCACGCCCAGGGTCGGCTCATCCAGGACGACCACGGTCGGGCGGGTCAACAGGGCCCGCGCCAGGGCGAGGCGGCGTTGCATCCCGCCGGAGTAGGTGCCGACCCGATCGCCTCGGCGCCCACTGAGGCCCACCAGGTCGAGGAGCTCGTCGATACGGGCCTTCCGCTTGGCGCGGGGCACTCCGTACAGGCGGGCGTGGAAGGAGAGGTTCTCATCGGCGGTCAGGTCGTCGTACAGGGCAGTCTCCTGCGGAACGACGCCCAACCGCGAGCGCACTCCGGTCACGTCACTGCGGACGTCGATCCCCTCGCAGACCACGGTCCCCGATGTCGGCCGCAACAGGCCGCACAACAGGTTCACACTGGTGGTCTTACCTGATCCATTCGGTCCCAGCAGACCGAGGATCTGGCCGCGGACAACCTCCAGGTCCAGCGAATCCAAGGCGACCACGGGCGGTCGGCCCGGTCGGCGGAACTCCATCCGCAACTTCTGGAAGGACACAGCGATGTTCGTCATGGCGTCTATTGAGGTCCCGGGTATGGCATCATTTCAACTGTGGTGAATAAACGACCGGGGCGTCCCGCACGACCGACCGACAGCAAGGACCGCATCCTCAGAGCGGCCCAGGCGCGCTTCGCCGAACACGGCTACGCCAGGACGTCCCTGCGGTCGATCGCCCGCGACGCGGACGTGGACCACGCCTTGGTCAGCTACTACTTCGGCTCCAAGGAGGGCCTGTTCAAGGCGATCGCTGAGCTCAGCCTCACCCCCGCCGAGGTGCTGGACGTCATCTCCGACCGGGTGCCCAGGGACCAGCTGGGCCGCGCACTGCTGGAAGCCGCCCTCACCACCTGGGACCGGCCCGACTACCGGGAAGGGCTCGCCCAACTCATCGGCGACGGCCTCGCCCCGCCGGCAGCGCAACGAATATTCCGGGAATATCTGCAGACCGAGATGGTCGCCCGCCTCGCCGCCGTCATCGGCGGCGCGAACGCCAGCAAGCACGCAGCCGCTCTGGCCTCCATCATCGCCGGGATCTTCTTCACCCGTTGCATCCTCAAAGTCGAACCCATCGCCTCCATGAGCCGAGCGGAAGTGATCAGGCACCACACTCCTGCGGTCAACGCGATCCTGCGGCCACCGCCCCCTACGCGCGCGGGTGCGCCCTGCGGTACACGTCGCTGAGCCTGCCCGCGTCCACGTGCGTGTACCGCTGGGTCGTCGCGAGCGAGGAGTGCCCCAGGATCTCCTGGACCGCCCGCAGGTCCGCTCCGCCCTGCAGCAGGTGCGTGGCGGCGCTGTGGCGCAACCCGTGGGGGGCGATGTCGCGCACCCCGGCCCTGGCGCACATCCTGTGGATCATCGCGCGCACGACGCGGGGGTCGATCGGCCCGCCCTTGGCCCCGACGAAGAGGGCGTCCGTCCCCACCGCCAGCGAGGGGCGGGCGCGCACCGTCCACTGGTCGAGGGCATCGCGGGCGGGGACGCCGAAGGGGACCGTGCGCTCCTTGTCGCCTTTGCCGAGCACCCGGACGGTGAGGGCGGCGGGGTCGATGGAAGACGTGGTGAGGGAGCACGCCTCGGAGACCCGGATCCCCGTGGCGTAGATGAGCTCCAGGATCGCCCAGTCGCGGACGGAGACGGGGTCGTCGGCGCTCGCCCGCGAGCGCGCGCACTCGAGCAGGGCCGCCGCCTCGTCCTGGTCGACGACGCGGGGCAGCCGCTGGTCCGCCCGCGCCGAGGCGAGGGCCGCCGCCGCGTCCGTGGGCGCCAGCCCCTCCCGGTGCGCCCACGCGGAGAAGTTGCGCAGCGCCGCGACGTGGCGCGAGACGGTGGAGCGGGCGGCGCCCCGGGCCACGGAGTCCGCCAGCCACGCGCGGGCGGCCCTGAGGGTCAGGGCCGAGGCCGCGCCCGGGTCGGCGGGGTCTGTCCCCGTGAAGGCGAGGAACGCCGCCAGGTCCGCCGTGTAGGCGCGCACCGTGTGGGCGGAGGCGCCCCGGCTGTGGCGCAGGTGGGCGCCCCACTGGTCGAGGACCGACGTCGTCATGGGGCGATCCTACCGGCGCGCCACCGCTGGCATCCGCTTCCAGCCCGTGGTGTCGGAGGAGACCATGCCCGCCAGTTCGAGTCCCGCGAGCGCCACGAGCACGTCGCGCTCGGAGAGCCCCGAGGCGGTGACGACGGCGCCGAGGCGGGCGCGCGACCTGGCGGGCAGGGCCTCCCAGACGCGCCGTTGGGCGGGGGCGAGGGCGTCGGCCCCCCGGTCCTCCTCCACGGGGGCGCCGAAGAGGGGCTCGGGCGCGCACGAGCCGATGGGCGCGTGCATCTCCTCGACGTCCGCGGCGTCGCGCACCAGTGTGGCGCCGTTGCGGATGAGGGCCAGGGCGCCCGCTGACATGGGCGCCCGGACGGAGCCGGGGACCGCGCCCACGTTCCTGCCCAGTTCCATGGCGGCGCGCGCGGTGGACAGGGCTCCCGAGCGCATCCCGGCCTCGACGACGACGGTGGAGCCCGACCAGGCGGCTATGAGCCGGTTGCGCGCGAGGAAGCGCCATTTCGCGGGGCGCCACGACGGCGGGGCCTCGGAGACGACGGCGCCCCCGGCGTCCATGACGGCGCGGAAGTCCTCGGCGTGGGCGCGCGGGTAGGGCGCCCCGACTCCCCCGGCGAATACGACGGTCGTGGGGCCGGGGGCAGCGAGGGCGCCGCGGTGCACGGCGATGTCGATGCCGTAGGCCCCGCCTGAGACGGTGCGGTAGCCCTTCTCCGTCAGGGCGCACGCCATGTTGGCCGCCTCGTTCTGCCCTTCGCGGGTGCACGCGCGCGCGCCGACGATGGAGATGGAGGCCCGCGTGGCGGATCCGCGCGGATCGAGCCGTCCGCGCGCCCACAGGCCGACCGGGGCGCGGGGGCCGAGGTCCGCCATGCCCTCGGGCCACTGCGGGTCGGAGGGGGTGAGGAACGCGGCGCCGATCCTGTCGGCGCGCTCCAGCTCGGCGTCGAGGGCGTCCGCGGCGGCGCGGGGGTGCCATCTGCCCCACGCCGCCTCCCAGTCGTGGCCTGCGAGGGCGGGCGGCAGCGGGGAGGGGGCGGGGGCGCGCGCCCAGCGCCGGGCCTCCTCGTCGCCCAGGGCGGCGCGCAGTGCGTGGACGTCGGCGTCCCCGGGCTCGACCACGGTGGTCCACCAGGCGGCGTTGTAGTGCGTGTCGTCAATCATTGGGGTTGTCTCCTTTCCTGAGCCATATCGCCAGGCCGCGCTCCACTTCTCCCGGTCGGGCGGCGCCGTTGAGGTCGGCGGTCGTCCACATGAGGCGCAGGACCCTGTCGGCCCCCCGCATCGAGAAGACGCCCGCTTCGACCGCTCTGTCCAGGTCGGCCACCATCCGGGGGTCGATGCCGCTGGAGGCGCGGATCCACCGGCCGGGGACCTGGGCGTTGAGGGTCCACGGGGTTCCGGCGAGGCGGCGAGCGCACCGGCTCCTGGCCTCGGCGACGCGCTCGCGCAGGCGCGCCGAGGACGGGGAGGGCCCCCGGGCGAGGTCCGCCCTGGTGGGGGTGTCGACCCGCACTGTGATGTCGATCCTGTCCAGGAGCGGGCCGGACAGGCGCGCGAGGTAGCGCATGCGGGCCTGGGCGCTGCATGTGCACGACCTCCCCTGGCGCCCGCCGCCGCAGGGGCAGGGGTTGGCCGCCAGCAGCAGTTGGAAGCGGGCGGGCAGGCGGGCGTGCAGGCCGGCGCGGTGGATGTGGACCTCCCCGTTCTCCAGGGGCTCGCGCAGGGCGTCGAGGACGGAGGGCTGGAATTGCGCGGCCTCATCGAGGAAGAGGACTCCCCCGTGCGCCAGGGAGGCGGCGCCCGGGGTGATGCGGGCGTGCCCTCCGCCGACGAGGGCGGCCATGGTGGCCGAGTGGTGCGGGGTGAGGATGGGCGGGCGGCGCACCAGGGCCTCGCCGTCGCGCAGTGTGCCGGCCAGGGAGTGGAGGGAGGTGGCGACCAGGGCGGTGTCGTCGTCGAGGTCGGGCAGGATGGTGTGCATGCGGGAGGCGAGCATGGTCTTGCCGGAGCCCGGCTCGCCCAGGAGGAACACGTGGTGTCCGCCCGCTCCCGCGACGGTGAGGGCCTCGACGGCGTCGTGCTGGCCCCGCACGTCGGCCATGTCGACGTGCGGGCCGCTGGTGGCGGGCTCCGGCTCGGGCGCGTCGGGGAGGGCGCCGCCGATGCTGACGGGCGTTTGGGCGTTGCCGCCCGCCCATCGCACGAGTTCCGCCAGGTGCGCGAACGCGGCCGTTTCCACTCCGCCCACCAGGGAGGCCTCGGCGGCGTTCGCGGCGGGGACGATGGCGCGGGTGATCCCCTGGCCCCGGGCGGCCAGGACGGCGGGCAGGACGCCCCGCACCGGCTGCAGCGAGCCGTCGAGGGCGAGTTCGCCGATGATGACGGCGCCGTCGAAGGAGGTGGGGCCGACCCTGCCCGCCGCCAGCAGGACGGAGGCCGCGATCGCCAGGTCGAAGCCGGAGCCGGATTTGTGCAGTCCGGCGGGCGACAGGTTGACGGTGACGCGGGAGTCGAGGACCTCCAGGCCGCAGCTCTCCAGGGCGGAGCGGACGCGGTCCTTGGACTCGCGCACTGAGGCGTCGGGCAGTCCCACGATGACGAATTGCACGAGGCCGCGGCCGACTTGGGTCTCCACGCGCACGAGGCGGCCCTCGAGGCCGACCAGGCTCACCGAGTGGGTGCGGGCGAGCCGCGTGGCGGCGCTCATGCCACGCCCCGGATCCACTCGACGCGGGCCCCCGCCTGGCGCAGGTCGGCGCACGAGGCGAGGCGTTCCCCCAGTTCGCGCGCCCGCCCGGGGTCGATGGTGATGGCCACCACGTCGATGCGCAGCTCCCCCGGCTGGCCGGGGTTGGCCCTGCGCCAGGCGCCGGCCAGTGCGCGGAGCCTGGCGATCTTGCGGGAGTCGACGGACTCCAGGGCGCTGCCGCGCTGGTTGCCCACACGGGTGCGCACTTCGACGACGGCGACGCCGGGCCGGGGGCCTCGGGGGACGCCCGCGACGATGTCGATCTCGCCGCGCCTGCCGTCGCGCCAGTTGCGGGTGAGTATGGTGGCGCCGCTCTCCTCGAGGAATGCGGCGGCCGTGTCTTCGCCCCGGGCTCCGAGGCGGTTCGTGCGTGCGGACATGTCATTACCTCCGCCTCCACTGTCGCGCGGGGCGCGCAGCGCCTTCAAAACGGCGCCCGCCCCCTGTGGACGGGGGCGGGCGGGCGGAGGGGCCTGTGGACGGAGCCGGACCGGGCGCGGTTCAGGACGAGGGGATGGACAGTTCCGGTTTGGACAGCTCCTCGACGTTGATGTCCTTGTAGGTGATGACGCGCACGGAGCGGACGAAGCGGCTGGAGCGGTAGATGTCCCACACCCACGCGTCGGTCAGCGCCAACTCGAAGAAGACGTCGGAGCCCACTGGGCGCGCCTGGACGTCCACCTGGTTGCACAGGTAGAAACGCCGTTCTGTCTCCACGACGTACTTGAACAGTCCGATGACGTCGCGGTACTCCTTGAAGAGCTCCAGCTCCAGGGAGTTCTCGTATCCTTCGATTTCCTCACTCACACACCCATGATGCCCGCAGGGGCCCCTGCCGCGCAGAGCGAGGCCCGGCGCGGCTCACTTTCGCGCGCGGGCGGCCCACCCTCGCTTCCGCGCACGGGCGGTTCCGCACGGCTGCGCGGCGGCGGCCCAGCAGACTCCTCACTCGCTGGCCCGGGCGGGCAGTTTCCAACTGCGCCTGTGGTGGGCGCTGGGCCCGAGCTCTGCGAGGGCGGCGATGTGCGCCGCCGACGCGTACCCCTTGTTGCGGGACCACTCGTAGCCTGGGTCGTCGAGCTCCGCCATGAGGCGGTCGCGCTCGACCTTGGCGATCACCGAGGCCGCGGCGACGACCGCGCACGACGCGTCGGCCTTGACGCGGGTGCGGATGGGCGCCGGGCAAGGCGGCGGGTATTCGGGCCCGCCGAGGCCGCCGAGCAGGTCGTCGGGCACGGCGAGCCAGTTGTGGGAGCCGTCGAGCACCACCGCGCCGGGGACGCGCCCCCGTCCGGCGAGTTCGTCGAGGGCCCTCAGCCCGGCGAGCCTGAGGGCGGCGACGATCCCCCACTGGTCGATCTCGTCGGGGCCCGCCCACCCGACCGCGCAGTCGAGCGCCCACTGGCGCACGGCCGGGGCCAGGGCCTCCCTCCTCTTGGCGGTGAGCGCCTTGGAGTCGGCCAGGCCGGCGGGCGGGTCGGCGGCGCCCGGGGATGTGAGGGCGACACCGACTGCGACGGGGCCGGCCAGGGAGCCGCGGCCCACCTCGTCGACGCCGGCGACGACGCCGAATTGGTCGGCCAGGGACTGCTCGAAGAGCGCCGAGGCGCTGGGGGCGCTCACTGGGGGTCGGGGACTACGGCGAACACTTCCCTGTGCCCGATGTCGGTCGTCCACCTGCTCACGGGCCAGATGATTGCCCAGACGGTGCCGACCACCGATTTCTGCGGCACGAAGGGGGACTGCCCCTCCCCCATGTGGTAGCGGGAGTCCGCGGAGTTGCCCCTGTTGTCCCCCATGACCCACAGGTGGCCCTCCGGCACTGTGACGTCGAAGGGGATCGTCGAGGCGGCTTGGCCCTCGGCGATGTACGTCTCGGAGATCTCGACGCCGTTGATCATGACCTTGCCGTCCGTGGAGCAGCACTTCACGCGGTCCCCGCCGATCCCGATGACGCGTTTGACCAGGGTCTGCTCGCCGCCGGCGGGGACGAAGCCCGTGAACTCCCCGATGCTGCGCAGCACCGAGCCGGAGGAGTCGCCTCCGCTGCCCAGCCACCCCAGGGTGTCGTCGAAGACGACGACGTCGCCGCGTTTGATGTTGCCGGTGAGGGCAGCGATGCGCGACACCGCGATCCTGTCGTTCTCCACGAGCGTGCCCCGCATCGACGGGGAGGGGATCCAGAACACCTGGACGACGAAGGCGCGCAGCAGGGAGGAGATGATCAGGGCGATCACCAGGATGACGGCGATCTCGCGCAGCCACACGACGGGGTTGCGCCTGGCCTCGGCCTCCGCGCGGTCGCGGTCCTTGAGCGAGGGCAGGTGCCGGGGGGCACTCGGTGGTTCTGTGGCCTCTGACATGGCGTCTCCTCGCCTCGGATCGGAGTCGGTGCAGGTCTAGCATAAGACGGGGCCCGGCTCCCCTGCCGGGTGCCGGGCCCCGTCCGGGCCTTTCCTCAGAGCCGGTCCGCCCCCGCGGGGCGCCCGGTTCCTCCTGGGGCCCTCACTCGGACTTGCCCGAGCGGTGCTCCTTGATCTTCGCGGCCTTGCCGTGGCGCTTGCGCAGGTAGTAGAGCTTCGCGCGGCGCACGTCGCCCTTGGTGACGACCTCGATGCGGTCGATCGTGGGCGCGTGGACCGGGAAGGTGCGCTCGACACCCACGCCGAAGGACATCTTGCGCACCGTGAACGTGGAGGACACGCCATGGCCGCGTCGGGCGATGACGACGCCCTGGAAGACCTGGATTCGGGAGCGGTTGCCCTCGACGACCTTGACGTGCACCTTGACGGTGTCGCCCGCCCGGAACGGGGGGATGTCGTCGCGCAGGGATGCCGCGTCTACGGCGTCCAGCTTCTGCATTTGTTCTCCTAGGCGCGCCCGCCGCAGGTCACGCGCGCCGGATCCGGCGGGCCGTGCGGCCCGCGTTCCGTGTGCCGGCGGTGCGCCCGGGCCTCCCCCTGCGGCAGGATGGGCCGCGCACGGCCGACGTTATAGTGTGCCACACGCGCACCGCCCCCCGGTAGTCGAAGGGGTCCGGGGCGGCGGGCCCGCCAGTGAGTTCGCCCACTCCGCCCCGGGGGGATACCCCCGTGGGCCCGGCCTCGGGGCCCTGCCGGGCCCGCCCGCCGCGCCCTGGGACCACGGCGGCGAACGCCGCCCGCGCCTCAGCGGTCGGCGGGACGCACCATGACGTCGTCGGTGGGCGCGGCGGAGCCGACCCGGAAGGTGCGCCGCCCCGATTTCTTGAAGCCGTGCCGCTTGTAGAAGCGCTGGGCGCGGGTGTTGCGGATGTGGGTGGCGAGCACGATCTGGGTGGCGCCGTGGGCGCGGGCGTCCGACACGGCCCTCTCCAGCAGCGCCCCGGCCAGTCCGCTGCCGTGCGCCGCGGCGTCCGTGTAGCACTTCGACAGGTAGGCGGCGCCGCCGTCGAGCGGCACCGCGCCGTTGCCCTCGGGCATCTGGTCGGGGTGGCCCAGGACCGTGAGCGTGTACCCCAGGATCGGCGAGCCGCCCTCGCCCCCCTGGGCGCGCGCGATGAGGACGCGCGTGCCCGGGCCCGCCAGGTGGTCGCGGAAGGACGCCTCGTCCAGCTCCTCGCGGATGAAGCGGGCCACGTCCTCGGCGGGGATCTCGGGCGGCGCTGCCATGGGGAAGGTCCTGGCGGCGAAAGCGGCGAGCTCGGCCGCGTCCGACTGCTCCCCCGGCAGGTAGCGGACCCGGGTGGGCCCGGGGGCGAAGACGACGCCGCACGAGGCCAGCGCCTCGCGGTCCTGGGCGTCGAGGCCGGCGGGGTCCAGCGCGTCGATCAGGTCGGGCCGGCGCTGCGCGGTCCTCAGAAGGCTCTGGTCGCGCCTCCACCGCCTGATGGCGCCGTGGTCGCCGGAGAGCAGCACGTCGGGCACGTCGAGCCCCCGGAAGCTGCGGGGCTTGGTGTAGGCGGGGTACTCCAGGAGGCCGCCGTCCCCGTGGGACTCCTCGGCCAGGGAGTCGGGGTTGCCCATGAAGCCGTCGACGAGGCGGGCCACCGCTTCGACGAGGACCGCGGCCGCTGCCTCCCCGCCGTTGAGGACGTAGTCGCCGATCGAGTACTCCAGGACCCGCAGCCCCCGCTCCCGGTAGTGGTCGGCGACGCGCTGGTCGATGCCCTCGTAGCGCCCGCAGGCGACGACGATGTGGTCGGCGCGCGCCAGTTCCCCCACGAGGCGCTGGGTCAGGGGCGTCCCCGAAGGGGTCGGCACCGCCAGGACGGGGGCGCAGGACGCCCCCAGGATCTCGTCGAGGGCCGCGCACCACACCCCGGGGAGCATGACCATGCCCGCTCCCCCGCCGTAGGGGGCGTCGTCGACGCTGCGGTGGGCGCCGTGGGCCCAGTCGCGCAGGTCGTGGGCGCGCACGGAGACGAGGCCGGAGCGGTCGGCGCGTCCCAGCAGCGACAGGGACAGCGAGTCGAAGTACTGGGGGAAGATGGAGACCAGGTCGAAGCGCACGGTCAGGCGCCCCTGCCGGAGTCGTCGGCGCCGTCGTCGAAGAGCCCCGGGGGCGGATCGATGACGACGCGGCCGCCCTCGACGTCGACGGTGGGGACGAGCTGGCGCACGAAGGGCACCATGACCTCCCCCCGCTCGGTGCCGACGAGGAGCAGGTCCTGGGCGCCGCCGGGCCGCAGCCCGCTCACGGAGCCGAGGGGGCGGCCCTGCGGGTCCTCGGCGCGCAGGCCCTTGAGCTGGTGGGGGTACCACGCGTCCTCCTCGTCGTGGGGGGCGACCAGCAGCGCCGCCCCCCGCAGGGCCTCGGCCTCCTCCCGTGTGCCCACGCCGCCGAGGCGGGCCAGCACCCTGCCCTTGTGGACGCGCGTCGATTCCACGACGACCCCGGACCCGGATCCTGACAGGACCAGGGACGCCCCGGGGGCGAGGACCGCCGGGTCGTCGGAGCGCACGTCGAGGACGACCTCCCCTTTCAGGCCGTGCGCGGGCCCGATGATCGCCGCGGTCATGAGCATGGGTTCTCCTCCTGGGTGGGTTGGGGACTGCGCGGGTACGGGAAGGGACCCGGGCGGGCGCCCGGGTCCCCACACTGCGACGGCCTACTCGCGGTCGGTGTCGACGACGTCGACCCGGACCGAGCCCCGCGTCGACAGAGCGCCCATCACGGTGCGCAGGGCGCGCGCGGTGCGCCCCCCGCGTCCGATGACGCGCCCGAGGTCCTCGGGGTTGACCCGGACCTCCAGGAGCTGGCCGCGCCGCAACTGGCGCGGGGTGACCTGGACGTCCTCGGGGTGGTCGACGATGCCGCTGACCAGGTGCTCAAGCGCGTCTGCGAGCATGCTCAGGCTTCCTCTGCTTCCTCGGAGGCTTTGGCCGCGGCGGCCTCTTCCTCGGCCTTCTTCGCGGAGGCCGCGGCCTTGGACTTCTCAGCCTCGGCCTCGGCGTCCTTGACGGCCTGCGCGGCCTGGGCCGCCTTGTCGGCCTCGGAGACCCGCACGCGGGACACGGCGTCGGCCTTGCCGTTGAACTTGGCGATGTCGCCGGTCAGCACCAGCAGGTTGCGGACCTGGTCGGAGGGCTGGGCGCCGACGCCGAGCCAGTACTGGGCGCGCTCGGAGTCGATGCGGATCACGGACGGATCCGGCTGGGCGTCGTAGACGCCGATCTCTTCGATGACGCGGCCGTCGCGCTTCTTGCGGGAATCGACGACGACGACGCGGTAGGCGGGGGCGTGGACCTTGCCCATGCGCTTGAGGCGGATTCGAACTGCCACTTGAGTGGTCTCTCCTACTTTCAGATTGGTGTGGGCCTCGGCCCTCCCCGGTGGGAACACGGGTCCGGCGTCGGTCCGGGACACGGCTGGGCGAGGTGAGAGGGCTCTCGCGAAGCCGGGTACAGCGCACTATTGTGCCACACGCGCGCCGCGCGCCCAAGCCGGCCGCCTGGGCGCGCGCAGTCCGGGGGCCGTGGGATCGGTCACCGCCCCGCCGGGCGCGCCCGCAGCGCGGGTCCGCCGCGCGTCCCAGTTCCGCGCCGCCCCCTAACCCACGTGGTGGCCGCCGGCGAAGACGTGGAGGGGGCGGGCCAGGGCGCTCACGTCCTGGCGGGGGTCGTCGGCCAGGACCACCAGGTCCGCGGCGCCGCCCTCCGTCAGAACAGGGCGCCCCAGGGCGGTCCTGGTGCCCCAGGTGGCGGTGTCGACCACGCGGGCGGGGTCCATGCCCGCCTCCTGCCACAGCGCCAACTCGTTGACGATCGACCCGTGCTTCTGGTAGCCCCCCGAGTCGACGCCCGACACGAGCCGGACCCCGGAGTCCGCGAGCATCGCGAAGTGCTCGCGGCGCTCCTCGTGCATGGCGCGCATGGTGGCGGCGTAGACGGGGTACTTCGCGCCCGCCTGGTCGGCGAAGGAGTCGAAGAGGGCGACCTGGGCGAGTGTGGGGGCGACCAGGACGGACCTGCGGGCGATCTCGTCGGCCTGGTCGGCGTCGATGCCGCTGCCGTGCTCGATGTCGTCCACGCCCGCCTCGATGAGGTCGTCGATGGCGGCGTGGGAGAAGGCGTGCACGGCCACGCGCGCCCCCGCCTCGTGGGCCGCGGCCACCGCGTCGCGCAGCACGGGCAGGGACCACAGGGGGTCCAAGTCGGATTCGGCCCCTTTGGACCGGTCGATCCAGTCGCCCACGAGCTTGACCCACCCGTCCGACCGGGAGGCCTGGTCGGCCAGGACGCGCGGCAGGTCGCGCTCGTCCTCCACCTCGACCGCCAGTCCGCGGATGTAGCGCATGGGGCGGGCGACGTGGCGGCCGCAGTGGATGAAGTCGAGGGAGGGGCCGCTCCCCTGGCGCGCCAGCCACGAGTTGTCCACCGGGCACCCGCAGTCGCGCGCGAGCGTGACGCCCGAGGCGAGGGTCGCGGCCGCCTGCTCGCGCTGGGCGGCCTCGCCCACGGAGCCGCCGCCGTCGGTGATCCCGATGTGGCAGTGGCCGTCCACCATCCCGGGGACCGCGTACCCCCTCACGTCGGCGCGCCCGGGGCGCCCGAGGCGGGCGACCCTGCCGTCCTCGATGGCCCAGGAGCCCCTGGTCCACTCGGGCCGCTGCCCGGGCGAGGCGGCGATCAGCATCCATCCGTCGAAGATCACGGCGTCATCCCCCTTCTCGTGCGGTGGGCGTCCGCTCCCGGTCCGCCGGGCGCGCAGAGCACAGTCTCATCCCCCGAGCTGGCCGAGCATGCGCTTGACGTCGTCGGGCAGGTCGTCCATGGAGGGGCGCCGCGCGGGCTCGGGCTCGGGGGCAGGAGCGGGGGCGCCGAAGGAGCTGCCGGGGGCGTCGGGGCGTTTGCGCTGCGATTGGGGCAGCAGCGCCTCGAGCTCCTGCTGGCGGCGCTTGGCGGGGTTGCCCGAGCGCGCCTTCTTCTTCACCTTGGCGCGCTTGGCCTTGGCGGCCCGGGCGTTGGACTTCTGCTTGGCCTTGCCCCCGCGCCCGGGCAGGGCCCCCATCCCGGCGACTCCGCCGCCCCCCATCTGGCCCATCTGACCCATCATGTCGCGGGCGGCCTCGAAGCGCTTGACGAGGCCGTTGACCTCGGCGACCGTGGTGCCCGAGCCCTTGGCGATGCGGGCGCGGCGCGAGCCGTTGAGCAGCCCCACGTCGTCGCGCTCGGCCGGGGTCATGGACCGGACGATGGCCTCGACGCGGGAGACCTCCCTCTCGTCGAAGTTGTCGATCTGGTCGCGCAGCTGGGCGGCACCGGGGATCATCCCGAGCATCTTCTTCATCGAGCCCAGCTTCTTGATCTGCTGGAGCTGGTTGAGGAAGTCGGCGAGGGTGAGCTCCCCCGCCATCGCCTTGGCGGCGACCTTCTCGGCCTCCTCCGCGTCCATGCGCTTCTCGGCCTGCTCGATGAGGGTGAGCACGTCGCCCATGTCGAGGATGCGCCCCGCCATGCGGTCGGCGTGGAAGCGCTCGAAGTCGTCCAGGCCCTCGCCGGTGGAGGCGAAGAGGATGGGCGCGCCAGTCACGCCCCGCACCGACAGGGCGGCGCCGCCGCGCGCGTCGCCGTCGAGCTTCGACAGGACGACGCCCGTGAAGCCGACGCCGTCGCGGAAGGCCGTCGACGTGGACACGGCGTCCTGGCCGACCATGGCGTCCAGGACGAACATGATCTCGTGGGGGGCAACGGCGTCGCGGATCGCGATGGCCTGGTCCATCATCTCCTGGTCGACGCCGAGGCGGCCGGCGGTGTCGACGATGACGACGTTGATGCCGCTCTGGCGGGCGAAATCGACGCCCGATCGGGCGACCTCGACCGGGTCGCCCACCCCGTTGCCGGGCTCGGGCGCCCACACCTTCACACCGGCGCGCTCGCCGACGACCTGCAGCTGCTGGACGGCGTTGGGGCGCTGCAGGTCGGAGGCGACCAGCATGACGGTCTTGCCCTCCTCGCGCAGCCACTTGCCGAGCTTGCCCGCCAGCGTGGTCTTGCCCGCGCCCTGCAGGCCCGCCAGCATGAACACCGTCGGCCCGCGCTCGGCGAAGACCAGTTCCCGCGTCTGCCCGCCGAGGATCTCCACCAGTTCGGAGTGGACGATGGAGACGACCTGCTGGCCCGGGTTGAGGGCCTTCGAGCGCGCGGCGCCGTAGGCCTTCTCGCGCACACGCGTGGTGAACTGGCGGACGACGGGCAGCGCCACGTCCGCGTCGATGAGGGCGCGCCGGATCTCGGAGACCGCCTGGTCGACGTCGGACTCGGTCAGCACGCCCCGTGAGCGCAGCCTACGGAAGGACTCGGTGAGGCGGTCTTGCAGGTTTCCGAACACTATGATCTCCCGCGTGGCGTTGGTTGGGGTACTGGGCGCAAGGGTAGCACCCCGCCCCCGGCTGTTCAGGGGCGCTCAGGCGCTGACGATGGCGTCCACGAAGCCCTCGGGGTCGAAGGGAGCCAGGTCGTCCGCGCCCTCGCCGAGGCCGACGAACTTCACCGGAACGCCCAGCTGGCGCTGCACGGAGACGACGATCCCGCCCTTGGCGGAGCCGTCGAGTTTGGTCAGGACGATGCCGGTGACGCCCACCGCCTCGGCGAAGACGAGGGCCTGCTGGAGGCCGTTCTGGCCGGTGGTGGCGTCCAGGACCAGCAGGACCTCGCCCACGGGGGCCTGCCTGTCCATGACGCGCTTGATCTTGCCCAGCTCGTCCATCAGGGTCGACTTGTTCTGCAGGCGCCCGGCCGTGTCGACGACGACCACGTCCACGCCCCGCGAGGCGCCCTCCTTGACGGCCTCGAAGGCGACCGAGGCGGGGTCGGCGCCCTCGCGCTCGGAGCGGACCACGTCCACGCCCACGCGCTGGCCCCAGGTGGCCAGCTGGTCGGCGGCGGCGGCGCGGAAGGTGTCGGCCGCGCCCAGCAGCACCGTGCGCCCGTCGGCCACGAGGACGCGCGCGAGTTTGCCGACGGTCGTGGTCTTGCCGGTGCCGTTGACGCCGACCATGAGGACGGCGGCGGGCAGGGCGCGCCCGTCGGCCTCGGGCTTGTCGAGGCGCAGGGAGCGGTCCATCGCGGGATCGACCAGGGCGAGGAGCTCCTCGCGCAGGATGCGGCGGATGCCGGCCGTGTCGCCGACCTTCTCGACGGCGACGCGGCGCTTGAGGGCCTCCATGAGCTGGTCGGTGGCCTCCAGGCCGAGGTCGGCGATGAGGAGGGACTCCTCGATCTCCTCCCAGTCGGCGGCTTTGAGCTCTCCGCGCGAGAGGATGTCGACGATGGCGCGGCCGAGGGCGCCGGAGGCCGCCAGGCGCGCCCGCAGGCGCTGCATGCGCGAGGGGACGGGCTCGGGGGCCTCGACCCCGGGGGCCTGCGGCGCCCCCGCCTCGGCTGCGGGGCCGCCCCCGGTCTGCGGAGCGGATCCGTCGGCGGGCGCGGGGGCCTGCGCGTGAGAGGGGGACGGCGCGGCGGCCGCCTGGGCCCCGGCCTTTTCCCCGGCGCCCGCGGGCAGCGGAGCGGATCCTGCGCCGTCGGCCGCCGGTGGCGCTTGGGCCTGGGGGCCGCCGGGTTCGACGGCGCTGCCGCCGGGGGCGCCGGGCGCTTCGTCCGGTCCGGGCGCGGTGGGCGGCGCCTGCACGTCCGACCCCTTGCCGGTGGGGCGGTTCCGCTTGACGAGGAACCTGATGAGGACGCAGAGCAGGACGATGACCAGCGCGCCCACGACCATGGCCATCGGGCTGCGCATGAACTCCAAGAAACTCTCCATGCGCCCATTATCCCCTATCGGCGCCCCGGCCCACACCCCGGGTGCGCGGCGACCGCCCGTTCGCCGGGCTCGGCGCTACTGGTCCTGGTCGGAGGAATGCCCGGAGCGCTGGCCCCTCCGCTCAGACGCGGCCTCGAGCTTGGCGATCCCGGGCAGGCGGTCAGCGCTGAAGTACGCGTTCGAAGGGGTCGACGCGGAGTCGAGCAGGGCGTCCAGGGACGTCATCCGGGGCGAGCCCCCCGCCTCGGACGGGGCGTCCTCCCTCTCAAGGTGGAGCTCCACCTTGCGGTCGCGCAGTCGGCGCTGCCACTGGTCGGCGCTGCGCCGCGATAGCGCGAGCACCACGAAGACGCCGACGGCGACGACGATCACAATGCACACGGTCACAACCATGGTCAAAGCGCCTTCATACATGCTGCTATCGTCCTCCACGATCGGCTTCGCGCGCCACAACGGCACCGGGAATACTCTAAATGTGGTCCGAATGGCATCGGCCCCGGCGTCCTTCCCTTGGAGGAGGGCACCGGGGCCGATATTACCTTTGGTCAGTCGAGGTAGTCGCGCAGGACCTGGCTGCGCGAGGGGTGGCGCAGTTTCGACATGGTCTTGGACTCGATCTGGCGGATGCGCTCACGGGTGACCCCGTAGACCTTGCCGATCTCGTCGAGGGTCTTGGGCTGGCCGTCCCCCAGGCCGAAGCGCATCGACACGACCCCGGCCTCGCGCTCGGACAGGGTGTCGAGGACGTGGTGGAGCTGCTCCTGCAGGAGTGTGAAGGACACCGCGTCAGCGGGGACGATCGCCTCGGAGTCCTCGATGAGGTCGCCGAACTCCGAGTCGCCGTCCTCGCCCAGCGGCGTGTGCAGCGAGATGGGCTCGCGCCCGTACTTCTGCACTTCGACGACCTTCTCCGGGGTCATGTCGAGCTCCTTGGCGAGCTCCTCCGGTGTGGGTTCGCGCCCCAGGTCCTGCAGCATCTGCCGCTGGACGCGGGCGAGCTTGTTGATGACCTCGACCATGTGCACGGGGATGCGGATGGTGCGCGCCTGGTCCGCCATGGCACGGGTGATGGCCTGGCGGATCCACCACGTGGCGTAGGTGGAGAACTTGTAGCCCTTCGTGTAGTCGAACTTCTCGACAGCGCGGATCAGGCCCAGGTTGCCCTCCTGGATGAGGTCGAGGAACTGCATGCCGCGCCCCGTGTACCGCTTGGCCAGCGACACGACCAGGCGCAGGTTGGCCTCGAGCAGGTGGTTCTTGGCCTGCTGCCCGTCCTGGGCCAGGAAGTGCAGTTCGCGCCGCTCCTTGGAGGTCATCTCGTCGGCCCGGTTCTTGAGCTTGTACTCGGCGTAAAGGCCGGCCTCGATGCGCCGGGCCAGGTCGACCTCCTGCGCGGCGTTGAGCAGCGAGACCTTGCCGATCTGCTTGAGGTAGTCCTTGACGGGGTCGGCCGTGGCGCCGGCTACCGTGACCTGCTGGACGGGCTCGTCGGTCTCGTCGGAGTCGGAGACCACGAAACCGCCTTTGACGTGGATGCCGGCCTGGGTGCGCTCGCGCAGGGCGGCGCCGTCGGTGGCCTTGACGGGATCGGCGCCCGCGTCCTTTTCGGGCTCCTCCTCCTCGTCCTCCTCGTCGTCGGTGTCGATGGCGTCCTCGAGTTCGGCCTCGGGGTCGAAGCCCTCGTCGGAGTCGTCGACGACGACGCCCTCCTCGAGCTCCTCCTCGTCGACGGCCTCGCGCTCGTCCGCGGCCCCGGCCCTGGCGGCGCTCTTGGCGGCGTCGGCCTTGGCGGTGGACTTCCTCGCCTTCTTCTTTGCGGGCGCCTTCTTCGCGGGGGCCTTCGCCTCGTCGGGCTTCCCGGCCTTCGCCCCGTCGGACTTCTTCACGGCCCTCTTGGGGCCGTCGGCCTTGGCTGACGCCTTCTTCGCCGTCTTCTTGGCGCCGTCGGCCTTGGCGGCGGCCTTCTTGGCGGCGGCCTTCTTCGCGGGGGCTTTCGCCTCGTCGGGCTTCCCGGCCCCCGCCTCGTCGGACTTCGCCGTCCGCTTCTTGGCGGGCGCCTTCTTGGCCGCGGGCTTCCTGGCACCAGCCCTCCCCGTGGCGGCTGCCTGGGAGGCCTTGTCAGCTGTCACTTCAGGGGATTCGCTCTCACTGGGGCGCGAAGCACTCACACGTGTCCCTTTCATTGATGGGTGGGGTCGCCTGTCGCTCCTGGCGGCACGCCCTTTCGATTATAATTGACCACCCGGTGTTTCTCCCGGCGGATCCGGGCCCGGCCAGCGCATCCCACAAGGACCAAAGACCCACAGTGTGGCCCCGGACCCACTCCCCTGGGATACACTGCGCCCATGTCCGACCTGCGAGACCGCATGATCCCACTGCGCGCCGCCGTCGACGCGGCCACCGAGGCCGCCATCGGCGCCATGACGCGGGACCTGGCCCCCACCCAGCGCGGCGCCCCCCTCGCCTCCCTGGCGCGGTCCTGCTCCGAGGGCGGCAAGAGGTTCCGGGGGATCCTGGCCCACGTCGGCCACTGCCTGGCCCGCGGCGGCCCGCTCGACGAGGCGCCCGTCGCCCCGCTGTCCGCCGCCCTCGAGCTCTACCAGGCGAGCGCCCTGGCCCACGACGACATCATCGACCACGCCCGGACCAGGCGCGGGCGCCCGACGCCGCACGTCTCCCTGGCGGCCCTCCACCGCGACCGGGCGTGGCGGGGCGATCCGGACCGCTTCGGCGAGGCGGGGGCGATCCTGGTCGGGGATCTGCTCTTCTCGTGGGCCGAGGCCGCGATGGCCGACCAGGCCGGCCGCCTCGCCCCCCGGGACGCGGCGAGGCTCTGGGCGCGCTACAGCCGCATGCACGCCGAGGTCGCCCTGGGGCAGTTCCTCGACGTCGCGGCCGAGCAGGCCCCCCTGGACCCCGGCGATCCCGGGGCCATGGACACCGGGGCGGCCATGGAGGTGGTCGTGCGCAAGTCGGCGCGCTACTCGATCGTCCACCCGGCGGCGCTGGGCGCGATCTGCGGGGGCGCGGACGACGCCCTCATCGCGGCCATCGAGAGCATTCTCACTCCGTGGGGCATGGCGTTCCAGCTCCGCGACGACCACCTCGGCGTCTTCGGCGACCCGGAGCTGACGGGCAAGCCCTCCGGCGACGACATCCGCGAGGGCAAGCGCACAGTGCTGCTGGCCCTGGCGTGGCAGCGGGCCACCGACTCCGAGCGCGCAGTCCTGTGCCGGGCGCTGGGCCGGGCGGACGCGCCCGGCGCCCTCATCGACGAGGCGCGCCAGGTGATCGCCGCCTGCGGCGGCGACGCCCACGAGGAGCTCATCACCAGCCTGGTCGATCAGGGGCGCGCGCACCTGCGCGAAGCGCCGGTCTCCGAGCAGGGCCGCGCGGACCTGGTCGGCCTGTGCGGCATCATCACGCGGCGCGCGGCGTAGGTGCGGTGGAGCGTTATTGACACCACGAGGGGGTTGTCGACACTGTGATGGGTTCGTTGGCACCGCAAGGGAGCTACAACGCGCGCCGGCGCGAACAACATGCATCGGCGTCAGTCGTCGCCGGTAACCCGTACTGGCACGGTAACTGCTGTCGTCACCGGTAACCCGTACTGGCACGGTAACTGCCGTCGTCACCGGTAACCCGCGCCGGTTGCCAACAACACCCGCTGGCTCGGCAACGCCCGTCGCCGCAAGCAACCCACCCGCCAGCCGCGTCCCTACCCCCGCAAACAACGTCACCCCCTCATACAACTAGGCACGATTAGGGAACTCACCCGAATCCGCAGGGGCGTGGGAGCACCGCGCAGTCAAAGGTGGTCCAAAAAACGTCTGAGTTTCGCCGCGTTCGGGAGGCACAGGGGCAGTGTGGTCCAAAATGCGTCTGAGTCTCACGACTTTTGACGAATTCCCGAAATATCGGGCGAACTCAGACGCATTTTGGACCAACCACCCGGAGGACCCCCGAAACGGCCCGCGACTCAGACGCATTTTGGAACACACGCACACCAATGCGGGTGAAACACCCTCACATACCGCAGCCTCAGCACCAGCCACACCGTCGATCACGACGGGGACCGGGTGAAACACCCTCACACACCGCAGCCTCAGCACCCGCGAATACCAGTTCAAGCGGCAGCGGCCTCATCCCCGGCATACGGGTACGCGTGCAGGCGGGGCAGAGTGGCGGCGCGGGAGTCGCGGGGGCTCGGCCCCGCCGCCCGGGCGGCCGCTCCTCAGAAGGCCAGCGCCGACGCGATCCGGTTCACCCTGCGGTGGCGGCCCGCCACCAGGGCGTCGATGGGCCGCTCCCCCAGCTCGTCCTGGACGGCGTACAGCCACCCCACCGCCTCGTCGGCGGTGAAGCCGTCGTCGGACAGCAGCGTGAGCGTGCCCTGCAGGTCCGGCAGGGGCACCCACCCGTTCTGGCCCTTGACGATCATCTCAGCGGGGACCCCGCGGGCGCCCGACTCCTCCTCGGCGACCACCAGCACGTGGTCCCGGATCAGCTGCTTGAGGCGCCGCTCCTCGATGCCGAGCAGGCGGCACGCCTCGGTGGCGGGGATGACGGAGGGGACACGGGCTGTAGTCATGCCACTACCCTACCCGCCCCCGCGCGCCCGCAGACGTGCCCTGTCGCACAACGAACGAGTGGGAGCGGACACACCCCGCCCACCTGCGGCAAGAGGCGCGCGCCGCAAACGCCCGCCACACTCCGCCCCGATGGCGCCCACCGCGGACAACTCCCATAGAATCGGGGGAATGAGTGACGTTCACCAGCCCCAAGGCCCGGCCGATCCGATGATCGGCCTCCTGGTCGACGGGCGCTACCAGGTCACCGCCCGGCTAGCCCGCGGCGGCATGGCGACCGTCTACGTGGCCCGCGACGAGCGCCTCGACCGCCTCGTGGCCCTCAAGGTCATGCACCCGCACCTGGCCGAGTCCGAGGACTTCGTGGCCCGATTCAGGCGCGAGGCGCGCGCGGCGGCCCGCATCCACCACCCGGGCGTCGTGGCCGTCTACGACCAGGGAGTCGTGTCGGGCCAGGGCTTCCTGGTCATGGAGCTCGTCGAGGGCACCAACCTGCGCGCGCTCCTGTCCGCGCAGGGGGCCTTCACCATCGAGCAGACCCTGCGCTACGTGAGCGACATCCTCCAAGCCCTCCACGCGGCCCACCGGGTCGGCGTGGTCCACCGCGACATCAAACCGGAGAATATCCTGGTGCCCCCCGAGGGGCCGGTGCGGGTCGCGGACTTCGGACTGGCGCGCGCCGCCTCCGAGGCGTCCCAGTCCTCCACGGGCAACATGCTGGGCACGGTGGCCTACATCGCGCCCGAGATCGCGCGGGGCGGGGGCGCCGACGCGCGCTCGGACATCTACTCCGTGGGCATCATGGCCTACGAGATGCTCACGGGCGACGTCCCGTGGGCGGGCCAGAGCCCCATCCAGATCGCCACCCACCACGTCAGCGACGACGTGCCCCTGCCGTCGGCCTCCCAGCCGTGGATCCCCCGGGAGGTCGACGACCTGGTCGCCGCCCTCACGGCGCGCGACCCGGCGAACAGGCCCGCCGACGCCGTCCACGCCCTCGACCTGGCGCGCAGGGCCGCCGAGTCCCTCCCCGCGGACCTCGCCTCGCGCAGGGCGGACGTGGCCGGACGGGAGCAGACGGGCTCGGCGCTGACGGCCATGAAGACCGCCGTGGTGTCCGCGCCCGCGCTCACCGCCGTCCTGCCCGCCTCCTCGCAGACGACCGTGCGGGTCGCCGACGCCCCCGCCAAACCCGAGCCCCCCGCCGTGGTGCGCCACGGCCGCAGGACCGCCGCCGTCATCGGCGCGATCGCCGTGCTGCTGGTGGTGGGCCTGATCGGCGGCGGCTGGTGGTGGACCGAGTACGGCCCCGGCTCGTACATCGCGATGCCCACCACTGACGGGCGGGACCTGGGCTCCGTCCGCGCCGACCTCGAGGGGGCGGGGCTGGGGGTCGTCGTCGAGGAGGAGTTCTCCGACACGGTCGCCGCCGGACTGGTGGTGCGCTCCGACCCGGCCAGCGGCACGCGCGTCCACAAGCGCGGCGATGTCCACGTCTTCGTCTCCAAGGGCGTGGACATGCGGGTGGTGCCCGCCGTGACGGGCAAGACCAAGGACGAGGCCACCGAGGCGCTCACCGCGGCGGGCCTGCAGCCCGGGACCATCACCTACGACTACTCCGAAGACGTCGAGGAGGGCCGGGTCATCACGCAGGGCTCCGAGCCGGGCAAGAGCCTGGTCCACGACACCACCGTCGACCTGTCGGTCTCCAAGGGCAAGGAGCCGATCCCCGTGCCCGACCTGGTCGGCCAGAAAAGGGACGCGGCGAAGCAGCGGCTCGAGGAGCTCGGCCTGGTGGCCAAGCCCACCGAGGCCTACTCGGACACTGTGGCCGCGGGCGACGTCATCTCACAGCAGCCCGCGCCTTCCACGGTGCTGCACCGCAAGGACGCGGTCGACTACGTCGTGTCGAAGGGGCCCGAGAAGGTCCCGGTGCCCGACGTGCAGGGCAAGCAGCGCGACGAGGCCCGCCGCGTCCTGGAGGAGGCCGGTTTCAAGGTCGAGGAGAACAACATCCTCGGCGGGTTCTTCGGCACCGTCCGCTCGACGGACCCCGCGGCGGGAACCGTGCTGAAGAGGGAGTCGACGGTCACCCTCAACATCGTGTGAGCGGCGCGCGGGCGCCCGACGGGGCCTGCGCCGCGCCTCGTCGCCGACACGGACGACGGGTGGGCGGTCCCTGCTCTCGGGAGGGCACCGCGACGGCGCGGCACGGCTTGGGCGCGTTGAGGGAACGCCCTGCGGGGCGCGGACAACTGCGTCCACAAGGCGGCTCCCGGGTTCACGAGGCGGGCGCGGGGTTGCTCCACAAGGCGCGGACTGCGGTCAGCCGTGCAATCAGCCGACGCCGACTCCGCCCAAGGCCGCAGCCGTTTAGTCCGACGGGAACGCGGTTGTCACGCCTCCGCCACTCCGGGAGCTGAGGCGCTGCCCGACTCGCGGGCGCGCCTCGCGGCTTCGAGGTTGCGGCGGGAAGCGAGCGTGCTGGGGTGGTCGGGTCCCAGGACGCGCAGACTATCGGCGAGCACCTCCTCGAAGAGGGCGATCGTCTCGTCAACGCGGCCCGCCGCATAGTAGGCGCTCGCCAGGTTGTTGCGGGAGGCGATCGTGTCAGGGTGGCCGGCGCCCAGAACCCGCACGCGTTCGGCGAGCACCTCCTCGAACAGGGGATCGCGAGGTCGTCCCTGCCCTCCTGCAAGTACTGATGGGCGCGGGCGTTGCGCTCCGCGAGGGGGTCGGCGTCGTTCATTCGTCGCTCGATTCGGGGGACGGGGCTGGGGGCTGGTTCGTTTCGCGTTCAAGGGTTTCGAGGCTCTTTCGAACCCTGGTGGTGAGGGGGTGGCCGGGGCTCAGGACTTCTTCGCACACCTCGAGTGTGTCTTTGAACAAGGTGATGGCTTCGTGGTGGCGGCCCGCCGCCTGGTAGGCGTATGCGAGGTTGTTGCGGGAGGTGAGGGTGTCGGGGTGGTCCTCTCCCAGGACCCGCCTCCTGTCGGCGACCACCCCCTCGAACAGGGGGATCGCCTCGCCCAAGCGCCCCGCCGAATAGTAGGCGTATGCGAGGTTGTTTCGGAAGGCCAGCGTGTCGGGGTGGTCCTCTCCCAGGACCCGCCTCGTGTCGGCGAGCACCCCCTCGTACAGGGGGATCGCCTCGCCCAGGCGCCCCGCCGACTCGTAGGCGCCCGCGAGGTTGTTGCGGGAGGAGAGCGTGTCGGGGTGGTCGGGCCCGAGGACTCGCAAACGGTCGGCGAGGATCTGCTCGTGCAGCGCGACGGCCTCGTCAACGCGGCCCACCGCCTGGTAGGCACACGCAAGGTTGTTGCGCGAGGTGAGCGCGCCGGGATGGTCGGCACCAAGGACACGCAGACTGTCTGCAAGGGTCTGCTCGTACAAGGGGATCGCCTCACCCAAGCGCCCCGCCGACTCGTAAGTACGCGCAAGGTTGTTACGGGAAGCGAGCGTGTCGGGGTGATCCGGCCCCAGAACGCGCACCCGATCAGCGAGCACTTCCTCGTACAGGGGGATCGCCTCGCCAACGCGACCCGCCGACCGGTAGGCGCCCGCGAGGTTGTAACGCGAGAAAAGGGTATCGGGGTGTTCGGGCCCCAGAACGCGGACCTGATCGGCGGCCACCTCCTCGAACAGGGGGATCGCCTCACCGAGGCGGCCCACTGACTCGTAGGCGACTGCGAGGTTGTTGCGGGAGGCGAGAGTGTCGGGGTGATCCGGCCCCAGGACGCGCACCCGATCAGCGAGCACTTCCTCGTACAGGGGGATCGCCTCGCCAACGC
>ERZ772968.149-NODE-149-length-32286-cov-7.255717_pt1 | contig 32286 bp, 31 predicted proteins | sample MGYA00580674_ERZ772968 | MGnify/ENA primary metagenome ERZ772968 (study PRJEB29015, sample SAMEA2737940) | human oral metagenome | biome: human oral; feature: human-associated habitat; material: dental | place: China | collected 2138 ...
TATTGATATTTCAACGTTTTCGACCCTGTGACGAATCATATGCGGCAGCACCGGATCGCGAGGCGGCCGGCTCCCGGCCCGCTGCCGTTGCGCGCAGCGGGCCGGAGGGCGCGGTCACGGGAAACTGAGGATCCACTCGGGCAGGCCGGAGGTGGAGTCGTTGGAGTCGCGCACCTGGACGGTCAAGTCCGTGCGGTTGGAGACCTCGTAGGCGACCGTCCACGTCTCCGTCGCGCCGGGCCGGATCTCGCCGAAGATCCCGTTGAGGTCGAAGCCCTCGGGCTCCCCTCCCTTGGGGTAGTCCGTCAGCGAGCGGTCGGCGCCGTTCTGGGTGACCTCCGGGAGCAGATCCACTTTGAGCAGGGGCGCGTCGGAGTTGTTCGTGGCCGTGAGGGTGAAGACCACGGTGCTGCGGCCGTTGATGTCCTCGGGCCCTTCGCGCACGTCGTCGACTGCGATGTGCGCCTTCGCGACGGGCAGGTCCGCCTCCATGGGGTCCTCGTCCTGGGACGCGCTGGTGGAGGAGTACCCGGGCGCCGGATCGTCGGGGGGCGAGGCGACCAGGGCGACCCGGTAGATCGCGAAGACGACCAGACCGATCAGGACGACAGCGATGGCGATCCCCGCGATCGTGCCCGCCGCCTTCGTCGTCGGCGACGCGTTCTGCGGGGCTACTGCCGTTCGGGCGGCTGGGAGGGTCGGAGCGTTCACCGCGGGCATCGCCCCGTACCCCGTTCCGCCCTGGGCCGGTGCGCCCGGGTAGGGCGCTGCCTGGTAGCCGGAGGGGACGGGGGCGCCGGTCTGCGGGAAGTGGCCGCCGCCGCTGGTCCCACCGCCGTCAGCCGACGAGGCGGGGGCCGCTTGCGCCGACCCGGCTTGGGCGCCGCCGGGGGCCGGGGACCCCTGGGAGGGGGCCCCGTTCAGAGCGCCGTAGGGATCCTGTGGGTTCGTCTGCCCTGAGGGCACCGGACCCGGGTTGGGGCCGCCCCCTGTGGGTGGTGTGTACGACACTGTGTGCTCCTCGATTCATCCCGCCCCCGGCTCAGGGGCTCCTATGAGCGGATCCTATCGCACAGCGCTCCTTGGGAAACGGCGGTCGGAGCGAGGCCCCAGCCAGCTGCAGGGCCCGCGTGGCGATGGCCCTCCTGGCCCCCTCTTCGGCTGAGCCCCCCATTAATTGGGCTGCCAGTAGTACTTCGCGTAATCGATGCTCAGATCGTTCTGCTCATAGGGCTCGATTTCAACCTGTGAGGAATCGACCAGCGTGTACGCGAAGGCGACTGTGGTCTCCTGACCGGGCCGAACGGCCTCCCACCACTTCCCCGGGTCGACCTGGTCGGGCTCTTTGCCGGACGGGTAGTCGGAGAATTCAAGCAATTCCCCGTTCTGCATGACGAACATGGAGTACTCATCGACCTTGATCGTCTGGGACGAGTCGTTCGTCACTTTCTGCATGACGATAATGGTTCTCTTCCCGTTCGCGTCATTGGGCCCAGGAAGAATGCTGAACTCGGACTTGACACTGCCCCCGGCCATTGAGGCAGTCCCCAGGACCGTTGTCCCAGCATTCGCCGACGGTGCTGCCCCGCTCGTGGCCAGCTTGTAGATCCCCAGACCGCCGAGGGCGATGACCAGTACGCCCACCACTGCGGCGATGGCGATCCACATGCCTTTGTTGCTGCCGCTGCCGGAAGCCAATGGAGCGGGCGGCCGCATCTGGTAGCCGCCCTGCACGGGGCCCGCCGCGCCGTACCCCGTGGGGGCGAAGCCCCCCGGCGGGGGCGGCACTTGCGGGCCTGCGGAGCCCGAGGGCGCACCGGCCCAGGGCGCTCCGCCGCCTGCGGACTGCCCGGGGAGGCCCTGGGGCGCGGGGGCCTGCGACGGGGGCTGGGCCTGGGCGCTACCCGGTTTGGGCGCACCCAGCGGCGTCTCCCCTTGCGGGCTGGCGCCCATTGTCCCGTAGGGATCGGTGGGCCCCCAAGAGCCGGTTGGCCCTCCTGGGGGTGGTGCGTAGGACATGGTCCCTCCTTGCGCCCGTTGCCGGACTGGTGCTGTCCGCGCGGGCCGCACCATCGGCGCTCGCGCGCTCGTCCCGGTGCGGCCCGTACGGAATCCGCGGTTACTTAGGGAGTTTCACTGTCCAGGGGCCTCCCGTACTCGCATCTATGCCGATCAACTGGATGCTAACCTCATCAACCGTCTGCGGCATCGCGTACGCCATCTTCCACGTGGCGCTCTCCCCAGGTCCGAGATCTTTCGGAACGTCTTCTCTCAAACCCAACCCATCTGGCTCTTTGCCCGCGGGATAGACCGCTAGCCCGAAGACGTTCCCTTGGTTCGCCTCCCGGCCTGAGAACGCTATCGGGGCGGCGGCGACCACGGGCTGGGTCGAACTGGCGTTGTTCGTCGTTGTCAGGGTCACGATCACAGTGTCATATCCGTTGATGTCCTTCGGTCCGCGCTCAACGCTGTCGATCGAGACTTCCGCACCGGACACATCCAGGGTCATACTGCCCGGTTGCCCCTGGGAGGCGGAACCCCCGTTCGGGCTCCCGCCGCCCGACGAGGTCGGCGCGGCGCTGGGCGAACCGCCGGCACTCGGAGCACCGCCGTCACTGGGAGCGCCGGGGCTGGCCGGCGCGGACTCGGTTGGCGCGGATCCGGCCGACGGATCGGAGGAACCGCGGAATCCGAACCAGTAGACGGCGAATCCCGCACCCGCGACGACCAGTACGGCGACGATCGCGCCGATGATGATCGCTGTCTTGTTCTTCTTGGGCGCAGAGGGGCCACCGGGGCCACCGTTCCCCGGTCCGGGCTGCCCGTAGGGGGCGCCCTGGCCGTAATCCGGCGCCCCGTACCCGCCCTGCTGGGCGGTGGGGGCGTAGCCGTTCTGCTGAGCACCCGGGTTCGACTGGGGAGGGTACCCGCCCTGGTACGGGGAGCCCGGGGCGCCGCCGCCCTGGGGCGCGCCCTGGTACGGGGCAGAGGCCGGGGGGAGCACCGAGGTGGGCTGATCGGAGTAGGGCAGGGGAGAGGCGCCAGGAGCGCCCTGCTGAGAAGCGCCCGGGTCCTGGTTCGCGGACCGGGGATCCTGCGACGGGCCCAACGGTGTGGGGCCCCCGGCTGAGGGTGGGACTGTGGACATGGAGCTCTCCTCATGTTCGACTGGCGCGCCGTGTGGTGGCCGCGCCCGTTGGGTGCGATACTACCGCAACGAACCACAGTGGAATAATACTTATTAACAAACTGTTCGTTCTGCGGACACGGTGCGCCCCTCACCCGTAGGTGTCGCGCGGCCCCCTCCCTTTGACCGACAGGGGGCCCTTGCGCCACGAGGGGGCCACCGGTCCGCGGATGACGACCTGCTGGACCACTCCCGGGCCCACCTCCTCGGCGATGCGCCGCTCGATCATGGGCAGGTACAGGTGGAGGTTCTTGGCCCACGCGGTCGACGAGCACCGCACGATGAGTTTGTGCCCCTCGAAGGTCTCGATCGTGGCGTGCGCGGCTATGTCCTCTCCGACGATGGCGGGCCACATCGCCATGATCGACCCCATACGGGTCGGCGTGTCCCACTGGTTGCGCCGGATCATGCGGCTCAAGACGCTCCCCAGGCTGGAGGCACGCCGGTACTGGGTGCGCATCGGGGCCATCCCCGGGTTCTTGCGCCATTGATCGGGGTGGCTGGCCAGCGCCGCGCGCAGGGCGCCCAGCTCCCCCTCAGCGTCTGGGGCGGCGCCCGCGCGCCCGTAGGCCTCGGCCCTCATCCGCGCGCGGCGCGCGCTCGAGTCCGCCCCTCCGGCCGTGCCCGCGCCGTCGACTTCGATGGCCGCGTACTCGGAACTGCCGTCGGCCGTGCGCGCGGGGCGCTCCTCGTCGATGCCCCACGTGGGCATGGTCGAGCGGATGTAGCCCCTCGCGCGCGCCACTTTCTGCGCCCGCTCCAGGGCGCGGGCGGCGAACTCCTCATCGGCGCCCTCAGGCATCGGCGGCGCTCCCCTCCGCGGCGTCCATGCGGATGCGGATGGTCCGGTGGTCCAGTCCAGCGGGGATGTCCTCCTCGACGGCGCACGTGATGATGGCCTGTTCGGCGCGCGAGGCCATGGCGGCCAGTCCCTCGCGGCGCGCCGTATCGAGCTCGGCGAAGACGTCGTCGAGGATGAGCACCGGCGTGTCCCCGTCCTCGCTGAGCAGCTCGAAGGCGCCCAGGCGCAGGGCGAGGGCCACCGACCAGCTCTCGCCGTGCGAGGCGTAGCCCTTGACCGGCATCCCGCCCAGGACCAGGGAGAGCTCGTCGCGGTGCGCGCCGACCAGGTTGACGCCGCGGGTGACCTCCTTGTCGCGGTGCGCGGCCAGCGCCGCCAGGGTGCGCCTCTCCTGCGCCGGCGCGTCGCACGGGTCCGCGCTGGCGGGGTCGTCCGGGTCGGTGCCGATCGCGCGGTCCACTGATGCCTCGAAGGACAGGACGAGGCGGCGGGGAGAGTCCGAGACCTCGTCGTAGGCCCGTGAGGCGGGACCGGCCAGGGAGGCGACCGCCTGGGCCCTGGCGGCGCTGAGGCGGGCGGACAGATGGGCGAACTGCTGGTCCCACACGTCCAGAGTGGACAGGTCGGGCGGCGCGCCCCGCCGGGCGGACGCCTGCGCGGACTTCATGAGCGCGGCCCTCTGGCGGGCCACCCGCTCGAAATCCGCTTTGACGCCCGCCATGACTGGGCTGCGCTGGATGACCAGGTCGTCCATGAACGCGCGGCGCGCGGCGGGCTCCCCGCGCACGAGTGCGAGGTCCTCCGGCGCGAAGACCACGGTCCTGACCAGGCCGAGTATCTCACGGGGCCGCACCTGCGTGCGGTTGATGCGGGCGCGGTTGGCCTTGCCGCGCACGATCTCGAGCTCGACGACCTGCTCGCGCCCTTCCGCCTGCACCAGCCGCACGCGGATCACGGCTCCTCCCGGTGCGGTCGAGGCCGGATCCGCGGGGATCCGCACCAGGGCCGACTCGGCCCCGACGCGGTGTGAGGAGAAGGTGGACAGGTAGGCGATCGCCTCGACCAGGTTCGTCTTCCCCTGGCCGTTGGCCCCCACCAGGACCGTCGCTCCGGGCGGGAACTCGACGAGCCCGCGCTTCCACGAGCGGAAGTCGTCGAGCGCCAGGTGGGAGACGCGCACGGCGGGGTCAGATGCCGAAGCGGATCGGCATCAGGAGGTAGCGGAACTGCGTGACCTCGCCCTCGTCGGGCTTCTTCTGCCCAGTGATGACGGCGGGCTTGGTGGCGTGGGTGAAACCGAAGCGCACGTAGTCGGTGTCGAGCACGGACAGCCCCTCGATGAGGAACTGCGGGTTGAAGGCGGTGGAGATGTCGTCCCCGTGCAGGGTCGCCTCGATGGCCTCCGAGGCCTGGGCGTTCTCGCCCTGGCCGGCCTCGAGCACCACTTGCCCCTCGCTGAAGGCCAGGCGGACGGAGGTGTTGCGCTCGGCGACCAGGGACATGCGCTTGACGGCCTCGAGCAGGGCGTGCCGGTCGCACACTGCCTGGATGGGCGTCGTCTCGGGGAAGAGCCGGCGCACTGCGGGGTAGTCGCCGTCCATGAGCGTCGAAGTGGTGTGGCGGCCCGAGGCGGAGAAGCCGATGAGGGAGGAGGCGCCCGGCTGGGACTGGCCCGACAGGCCGACCTCGACCTTCGTCCCCGAGGTCATGGATTTGGCGACGTCCTGGAGGATGCGGGCCTTGATGACGGTGACCTCCTCGATGGAGGTGTCGGTGGGCTGCCAGTCGAGCTCGCGCATCGCCAGCCTGTAGCGGTCCGTCGCCAGGAACGTGATCGTCGAGCCCGTCAGTTCGGTGCACACGCCCGCGAGCAGGGGCAGGGTGTCGTCGCGGGAGGCGGCGATGCTGACCTGGGCGACCGCCTGGGCGAGGGTCTGCGGGTCGATGTAGCCGATGGCGGCGGGCTGTGCGGGCAGCAGGGGGTACTCGTCGAGCGGCATGACCGCCAGTGTGAAGTGGGAGGAGCCGCAGACCAGGTTGACCTTCTGCCCCTCGAGTTCGACGGTGACGGGTTTGGAGGGCAGGGACTTGGAGATGTCGGCCAGCAGGCGTCCGGAGACGAGCACTTCGCCCGCCTCGTCGACGGTGGCCGGGATCTTCGAGTTCGCGGAGACCTCGTAGTCGAAGGAGGAGAGGGTGAGCTCATCGTCGGCCGCGCGGATCCGCACGCCGGCCAGGATCGGGCTGGCGGGTCGGACCGGTAGCGCGCGGGCGGTCCAGGAGACTGCCTCGGCGAGGACGTCTCGTGCGACGGTGAACTTCATGCCAGCCTCCAAACAGGGAATACGATCGCGTCCCTACTTTACCTACAAGTGACTGGTTTCGGCGCATCGGCTACGGCCGTTCGACGATTCGCCCCCGGGCCGCGTCGCGCCGGTGGGAGCGGGCGCCCATGTGCGGGGGAGTGGATTGATTCCTCTATATTCTCACTTCATCACAATAAGGGGTGTTGAAACTGTGGATAACCGGACTTTTGCTTGATGGGGCGCGGGTAATCACAGTGTTGTAATTTTGGGATGGGGTTGGGGACGCGCCCGTTCGGGCTGTGGACGGAGGATCCGGCCCCCTGCGGCCCTCCACAGGAGGGGCGCCGCCGTGCACAGGCGGGACGGGGTGTGTCCACCGCCGGCCCACAGGGCTTGTGGAAACCGGGCTAGGACTCCTTGGCCTTCTGCTTGATGCGGTTGGTCAGCTCCGACACGTGGTTGAAGGTCTCCCTCTTCTCCTTCATGAGGGCGGTGATCTTCTTGTTGGCGTGCATGACCGTCGTGTGGTCGCGGCCGAAGGCCTGGCCGATCTTCGGCAACGACAGGTCGGTGAGCTCGCGGCACAGGTACATGGCGATCTGGCGCGCCTCGACCACCGTGTGGGAGCGGTCCGAGGAGGACATCTGCTCGATGGTGATCCCGAAGTAGTGGGCGCACTGGCCCATGATGAGGGGGACGGTGACCTCGTTGTCGGTGGGGTCGGAGACGAAGTCCTTGAGCAGCATCTCCGCCAGCGGCAGGTCGATGCGCTCCTTGGACAGGTTCGCGAAGGCGATGACGCGCAGCAGGGCCCCCTCGAGTTCGCGGATGTTGGACGAGATCCGCGAGGCGATGTACTCCAGGACGTCGGGGGTGACCTCCAGGGAGTCGGTCGTGGCCTTCTTCTGCAGGATCGCGATGCGGGTCTCCAGGTCGGGGGGCTGGACGTCGACCAGCAGGCCCGAGGCGAAGCGCGAGCGCATGCGGTCCTCGAAGCCGTTGAGCTGGGCGGGGGGGACGTCGGAGGTGAGGACGATCTGCTTGTTGTTCTCGTAGAGGGCGTTGAAGGTGTGGAAGAAGCCCTCGACGGTCTGCTCCTTGTCCCCGATGAACTGGATGTCGTCGATGAGCAGGATGTCGAGCTCGCGGTAGCGCCTGTGGAAGGCCTCCACCTGCGAGTTGTCCGTCTTGTTGAGGCGGATCGCGTTGATGAACTCGTTCGTGAACTCCTCGGAGTTGACGTAGCGGACCTTGAGGTGGGGGAGCAGCGACAGCGCGTAGTGCCCGATGGCGTGGAGGAGGTGGGTCTTGCCCAGGCCGGAGTCGCCGTAGATGAACAGGGGGTTGAACGAGGTGCCGGGCGTCTCGGACACGGCGAGCGCGGCGGCGTGGGCGAAGCGGTTCGAGGGGCCGATGACGAAGGTCTCGAAGGTGTACTTGGGGTTGAGGTGGGTGAGCCCCCCGTTCTGGGCCGAGGAGACCAGGGCGGGACCGGTCTGGGGCGCGGGCGCGGGCCGCGCGAGTGGGGAGGAGGCAGGGGCGGCCGGGGCCAGGGGGGAGGCGGCGGGGGGCTCGGGTTTGGGCTCCTCGGTGACGGCGCTGATCGAGGGGTCGACTGTGATGGCGATGCGCACGGTGCGCCCCAGGGACGCGGTGAGGGCGGCGGTCAGCTGGTTGGAGGCGCGGTCCTCGATCCACGACTTCGTGAAGGCGTTGGGGACGGCCAGCAGGATCGTCCCCTCGATGTCCCCCAGGGGCCGGGCGGATCGGAGCATCGACGTGGCGGCGGGTCCGAGCTCTTTGGTGGGGACTGTCTCGAGTGCCAGCGCCCACGCGCTGGTGATGGTGTCGGTCGCCACGCTTTCCTCCAGGGCTTCACGGTTGTGAGTTGGGTCATTAAGGGATGGGATCCTGTGGATGACCTGATGATAGTCGAGTCTATCCCGTCCACACCTGGTTCCACAGGTTGGGGAAAGATCTGTGGACAACTTCGGTGGAATCACACCTATGTAACTACACCAGGGGGATCGCGCCGCGTCTGGGAAAGGTGCCGGCCGGCCCCTTCTGTGGATAACTCCGCCCTGTGGGCGCTGTGGACGGCGGCTGTCCACAGCGGAATCCACACCTGTGGATGGATTCGGTTCGTCACACAGTGGATAATCGCATTGACTCCGTCCAGGCGGGCCCCTAGTCTTGTCATTTGTTTGCGCCCATTTCCGGGTGCGCGTAATCGCCTCCGCGCCAGCGAGGGGCGCGCCCACCGCGAACGGGGGAGTCATCCCCGTTCCCGCCCGAGGAGAACTGCAGTGACCACCAAGCGGACCTTCCAGCCCAACAACCGCCGCCGCTCCAAGACGCACGGCTTCCGCCTGCGCATGTCGACCCGTGCCGGCCGCGCGATCCTGGCGAACCGTCGCCGCAAGGGCCGCGCCAAGCTGTCCGCCTGAGCCGCTTCGGTGCTGCCCCGCGCGCACCGCATGGTCGATCCGGCTGATTTCAGATCCACGATCCGGACAGGGTCGCGAGGCGGGGATCCGCTGGTCGTCGTCCACGCTCGAACCGACGAGGGGGAGGAGAACCGCCTCGTCGGTTTCGTCGTACCCAAGCGGGAAATCAAACGCGCGAACGGGCGCAACAGGGTGAAGCGGCAGTTGCGGCACATCATGCGCGAGCGCGTCGGATCCCTGCCACCGGGCGCCCGGGTGGTCGTGCGCGCCAGCGGCCGCGCCCTCGGCGCGTCCTCGCAGGAGCTCGCCCGGCGCCTCGACGGGGCCCTGGCGCGCGCTTGGCGCAAGTGGAGCGGGGGAGGGGAGCGGTGAACCGCGCGACCGGGGCACTGCGGGCGGCGGCCGTGTGGCCCATCCGCCTCTACCAGCGCTTCGTCTCACCGCTGCTGGGGCCGCGCTGCCGCTACGCGCCCACGTGCTCGGCGTACGCCGTCGAGGCGGTGACCGTCCACGGCATCGCCAAGGGGACGGCGCTGGCCCTGTGGAGGCTCGTCCGGTGCAACCCGTGGAGCCTGGGGGGCGTGGACCGCGTCCCGCCCCGGGGGCGCTGGAGGCCGGACCCGTGGGTCCCGCCCGACGACTGGGCGGGCAACGACCCCACCATCGAGCATCCGCTCCCCATGGGACTGAGTCCGGGGGGCGGGCGGGAACGCTGACCCGCCCCGCATACTTGTCCTCGGCGCGCTGCGCCGCCAATTGAAAGAGAGAGCGCATGTTTGACGCAATCATCCACCCCTTCGCGGTGGCAGTCGCATGGGTCTGGGTGTGGATCCACGACTTCCTGGTCCTCATCGGCATGCCGTCGGGGTCCGGCATCGCGTGGGTCCTGTCGATCGTCCTCCTCACGATCCTGGTGCGCGTCGCGATCGTGCCCCTCCTGCTCAAGCAGATCCGCTCCTCGCGGGCGATGCAGGCCGTCCAGCCCGAGATCAGGAAGATCCAGGAGAAGTACAAGGGCAAGAAGGACATGGTCTCGCGCCAGAAGATGACGGAGGAGACCCAGGCGCTCTACCGCAAGCACAAGGTGTCGCCCTTCGCCTCGTGCCTGCCGCTCCTGGTCCAGATGCCCGTCCTCTTCGCCATGTACCGGGCGATCTACGCCGTCAAGGACCTGGCGGAGGGCACCTACACGTACTCCGGGCAGGCCGCGTCCAGCCTGGGCCCGATCACCCAGACCACCGCCTCGGAGATCAACGGGTCGACCGTCTTCGGCGTGCCGCTCTCCCACACGCTCAGGACGGAGACCTCCAACAGCTCCGCCGCCATCGTCTTCGTCGTCGCGATCATCCTGATGGTCGCCCTGCAGTTCGTGTCGATGCGCCTGTCCTTCTCGCGCAACATGCCCGACATGGGATCGAACCCGATGGCGCGCTCGCAGCGCTCGATGATGTACGTGATGCCCGTGATGTTCGTGTTCTCGGGCGTCTTCTTCCAGATGGGCGTCGTCGTCTACACGGTGACCTCCTCCTTCTGGGCGCTCGGACAGGCGTACTGGACCATCAAGGTCATGCCCACGCCCGGATCGCCCGCCTACGCGGATCTGCGCGCCAAGCGCGAGAAGGACTACCAGGAGTGGGCGAAGCCCTACTTCGTGGAGTACGACCGCCGCCGCGCGGAGCTGCCCACCTCGGCCACTGACCCCGATGTCGTCGCGTTCAACGAGAAATCCCTGGCGGAGATCCGCCAGCGGGCGAAGAAGCAGAAGATCGCCTCGGACTTCCCCGATTTCATGAGCGCGGGCGACATCGTCACGGTCTACCGCAACCTCGCCTCGCAGGAGTGGACGACGCTGCCCGACGAGCAGTGGATGCACGGCCTGCGCCAGGCCCTCGAGAAGGCGAGGAGCCGCAAGGAGGCCGTCGCGCGCCCCACCGGCAAGAAGAAGTCCCGCGAGCAGCGCCTGCGCGAGGCCGCGGCGCAGCGCGAGGCCTCCGCCCCGGACAAGGGGTCCTCGGCGAAGGCCGCCCAGGGGGCCGCGATCAGCGCCGCTGAGCTCGAGCGCCGCCGGCAGGAGCGCCGCAGGGCGCGCCGGAAGAAGTCCAAGAACAAGCGCTGACTTGTTCTCACAACGTCCGAAACCACCGAGGGAGGAACACAATGAGTGACGAGAAGTCCGAGGCGCTCACGCGCCTGGAAGAAGAGGGCGAGCTGGCGGCCGACTACCTGGAGGAGCTGCTCGACATCGCGGATCTGGATGGCGACATCGAGATCGGCGTCGAGAACGGCCGCGCCTCGATCGAGATCATCGCCGACTCCAACGACGACCTGGAGCGCTTGGTCGGCGAGGACGGCGAGGTGCTCGACGCCCTTCAGGAACTCACCCGCCTGGCCGTGCAGACCGAGACGGGGGAGAGGTCGCGCCTCATGCTCGACATCGCCTCCTTCCGGGCCGACCGCAAGGCCGAGCTGCAGGAGATCACGCAGGAGGCCATCGCGCGCGTGCGCTCCACTGGCACAGAGGTCAAGCTCGAGGCGATGAACCCCTTCGAGCGCAAGGTCTGCCACGATGTCGTCGCCGACGCGGGCCTGGTGTCCGAGTCCGAGGGCGTCGAGCCCCACCGCCGTGTCGTCATCCTGCCAGAGGACGAGGACGGTGAGTGAGGCGCCCCTGAGCCCCTCCGACGGGGTGCCCGCCCGGCGCGACGGTGGACGCGCGCCGCGCCGGGCGGGCGATCCCTTCACCCCGGAGGCTCCCACAGACGAGGTGCGCCGTTTCTTCGGCCCCGCCTTCGCAGACATCGCGGAGTTCGCGCGCATGCTCGAGGAGGAGGGGGAGTTGCGGGGCCTCCTCGGACCGCGCGACATGGAGCGCATCTGGTCGCGCCACCTCGTCAACTCGGCCGCGGTCCTGGACTTCCTGCCCCGCCGGGGCCAGGTGCTGGACATCGGCTCGGGCGCGGGGCTGCCGGGCATCGTCATCGCCGTGTGCCGACCGGACTTGGACGTCCACCTGGCCGAACCGATGACGAGGCGCTGCGAGTGGCTGGCGGATGTGGTCGACGCCCTGGGCCTGGACAACACCACTATCCACCAGGCGCGCGCGGAGGAGCTGCGGGGCAAGGGGAAAGCGGATGTCGTCACCGCCCGCGCTGTTGCGAATATGGCGAAGCTGGTCCGCATGACCTCGAAGCTCATCGCACCGGGGGGCGCGCTCGTCGCACTCAAGGGACGGAGAGCTCCGATTGAGATAGAAGAAGCAGCTTCTGAATTGAAGCGCCATCATTTGATGGCGCAGATCCACGAGGTCCCCTCGGTCATGGAGGACGAGTCGACTTACATCGTGAAATGCACGCGCACGAAGTAGCGCCCCGTGGCGCAGCTCCCTGCGCCCTGCTCCGCAGGGCGGCTGCCCGCCGCGGGTATTCGCACGTAGACTAGTGGTGAGCCCGAAGGAAGGTGAGCCGTGACCACTGAGAACAACGCGCCTCTATCCGGCCAAGTCGAGCGCGCGCTGCGCGACTTGAAGATGCTGGATGACGCGACCTTCGGCCGTCCTGAGCGCACCCGCACTATCGCCATCGCCAATCAGAAGGGCGGCGTCGGCAAAACGACGTCGACGGTCAATATGGCCGCTGGATTCGCACTCGGTGGCCTCAATGTCGTCGTCATCGACGCCGATGCGCAGGGGAACGCGTCCAGCGCGCTCGGTGTCGCGCACGACACGGGCGTCCTGTCCACTTACGATGTCATTATCGGTGGCGCCTCCATCGAGGAGGTCCTCAGGCCGTGCCCGGATATCGAGGGGGTCAGCGTCTGCCCGGCCACGATCGACCTGTCGGGGGCCGAGATCGAGCTGGTCGATGTCGAGGGGAGGGAGTTCCTCCTGCGCAATGCGCTCCGTGAGTTCCTCGACTCGCGCGACGACATCGATGTCATCCTGATCGACTGCCCCCCGTCGTTGGGGCTGGTGACTCTCAATGTCATGGTCGCCGCGGATGAGGTGCTGATCCCGATCCAGGCCGAGTACTACGCGCTCGAGGGGCTGAGCCAGCTCTGGGCGACTGTTGAGCGCATAGGGGCGGATCTCAATCCCGGCCTGCGCGTGTCGACGATGCTGTTGACGATGGCTGATAGGCGCACGCGCCTTTCCGAAGAGGTCGAGGCCGAGGTGCGCGCGCACTTCCCGGAACAGACGCTGCGGACAGTCATCCCGCGCAACGTCCGCGTCTCCGAGGCGCCCTCGTACGGGCAGACCGTGGTCACCTACGACGCGCGTTCGGTGGGCGCCGTCGCCTACCGCATGGCCGCCCTGGAGGTCAGTCTCCGTTTCCCGCAGTCCGAGTGAGGCCATGCACCGCGTGCCGCTGGCGCCGCGGTCGCGGGCGCGCCGGAGCTGCATGTTTCACGCGGAGCCCGCGCGTCAACACGCCACGTTTCCGCAGGTCATGAACGTTTTGCCGACCGCTTTGAACGAGTGCTCCCGAAAGTGACCAATGACGCGCCCTGACGGTGCCCGCGGGGTTGTTTCACGTGAAACAATGAGCTGACGCAATTGAAGGAGTATCGCAATGGCGGATGTTCAGAAGGCTGACGGCGTGAAGCGCGGGCGCAAGCACACGGGTCTTGGCAGGGGGCTTGGGGCGCTCATCCCCCCGGTGCAGGACGCTCCGTCGCAGACTCCGGCGCCCAGGGCCGGCGGCAGTCCCCTTGATGTCTTCTTCCCCGAGGGGAACACTCGCCAACGCGGTGGTTCAGCGAAGGAACTGCTCCAGCCGAAGCAGCGCTCTTCCTCGCAGGGGAAGAAACGGGGCCCTGCTAAGCGAGCGGAAATGCTGCGACAGGCCACTCCAGTGAAAGACGTGGCGGAAGGCGGAGCCGCGCCTTCCAGGGGGACGGATCGTGCCCCCTCTGCCGGGGCCGACAGCGTCCTCCCCGTGGAACAGCTGGCGCCGGATGCCCCTTCCGATGTTTCACGTGAAACATCGGAAGAGGTTGAACTGCTTCCTGTTCCGGGCGCCTCCTTCGCGGAGGTTCCTGTTGATCAGATCGTTCCCAATGCGAAGCAACCGCGTGAGATCTTCGACGAGGAGGATCTCGCCGAACTGGCCGCCTCCATCAAAGAGGTCGGCGTCCTGCAGCCGGTCGTCGTGCGCCCGATTCCTAACGGTGAACCTGAAGGCCGGCTCAAGGAGTACCTCGCCGAGAAGCCCGAGGCGAAGTACGAGCTCATTATGGGCGAGCGCCGGCTCCGCGCCTCCCAACTGGCGGGCGAGACGACGATTCCCGCGATCATCCGGCAAACCGACGACAGTGATCTGCTGCGGGACGCCCTTCTGGAGAACCTGCACCGCGCTCAGCTCAATCCGCTGGAAGAGGCCTCCGCGTATCAGCAGCTCATGGCCGATTTCGGTGCGACGCAGGAAGAACTGGCCAAGCGCATCGCGCGTTCTCGTCCGCAAATCGCCAATACCCTCCGTCTGTTGAAGCTGCCCCCCGCCGTTCAGAAGAAGGTCGCCGCCCAGGTGATCTCCGCAGGCCATGCCCGCGCCCTCCTGGCGCTTCCCTCAGCGGATGAGATGGAGCGCTTGGCTGATCGGATCATCAGTGAGGGCCTTTCCGTGCGGACCACGGAGGAGCTGGTGCGACTCGGCAAGGTCAAAGCGGGTCCCAAGCCGCGCGCCCGCAAGAAGCCACAGGTTTCGGCGCTCGGGGAGAGTGTTGTCACTGCACTCCAGGATGTCTACGAAACGCGCGTGACGATCACAGAAGGGCGCAAGAAGGGGAAGATCGTCATCGAGTTCGCGGGTTCCGATGACCTGCAGCGCATTGCCGATCTCATTCTCCGACACTGAGGGCATCCAGATCCGTAGAACGCTGCTGCTCAGAGTCGGTATGTTCGAAAGCTGACATTCTTAGCACGTGCGCGTCCGGATACCGGTAAATACACTAAGGGTTTCCAGTGCCGGGAACCCCGATCTGATGAAGGAGCGAAAGGCATGATTGCTTCAGGCAGTACGCGCAGCGTGCTTTTCGATGTCGGCGGCGTGCTGGTGGACTCCCATCCCGATCCGCTGGCTGTTGCCGCGTTGCTCGGCGAGGAGACGGCGGCTTTCGCCCGCCTCGTCGACCAGGCGATCTGGGCGCATCGCGGCGAGTACGATGCAGGTTGCTCGGATAGGCAGTTCTGGGACCGTGTCGCCGGCGACTGTGGGCTCCCCGAACCCAGCCCCGCGACCCTCAAGGAACTCGTCGGCCTGGATACGGCGCGCATGCTCGACGCCAATCCCGATGTCATCGAACTGGCCCGCGATCTGAGGCGCGGAGGAGCGCGGCTCGGTATTGTCTCCAACGCCCCCTACTCGGTCTCCCGGTCGATCAAAGAGTCCGAATGGGGGAGCTGTTTCGACTTCTTCGTGTTCTCCTGCGACTACGGGGTGTGCAAACCGCAACGCGGGATCTACAGGGACGCCCTCGTCCAGTCGGGATCGAACGTCCACGACGTTGTCTTCGTCGATGACCGCAAGGTCAACGTGCGGGCGGCCGAACTCATGGGCATGGGCGGGATCCTGTGGACGAATCCGTTGGACGCGCGTCAGCGCCTCAGAGAGTTCGGTTACCTGCTCTGAGCGGGGAACGAGCCCCGGATCCTGGAGGATCTGGGGCTCTGGTCGCCTTTGGCACCGGGGCCGGGACTACTCGCTTGTGGAGTTCCCGCCGGTTGATGCGACGAAGTCGACGACCTCCTTGCAGAACGCGGCGAAGGAATAGTCGTCGGCTGCCTCCGCCGCCTGGGGGAGCAACGACGTGTCCGTCATTCCGGGTGCGACATTGGCATCGATGAACCAGCACGTCCCGTCCTCGTCGATGACGAAGTCGATGCGGGACAAGTGGCGGAGTCCCAACGCGGTGTGGGCTTCGATGGCTGCCGCGCGCAGATCGGCGAGCGCATTCGATTCGAGGCGGGCGGGCACGAAGTACTCGGTCTCGTCAGTCGTGTACCTGGCGTCGTAGTCGTAGCGGCCCCCGTCGGTGGAGATCTCCACAGGCGGCAGGGCGATGGGGCCGTCGCCCAGGTCGACGACGGAGACCGCGACATCGCGGCCGTCGATGCGCTGCTCGACCATGAGTTTCTGCCCGTAGGCGAAGGCGTCGACCATGGCGGTGCGTAGTTCTTCCGCGTTGTGGGCCGTGGACAGCCCCAGGGCGCTACCGCCGTCGGTGGGTTTGATGACGACGGGGAAGCTCACGCCGTGCTCGATGGCGCTGAGGACGTTGGTGGCGCCGACCTGGCGGAAAAGGGCCTGGGGGAGTGAGAACCATCCCGGTGTCGGCATTCCCGCCGAGGCCAGGAGCGCCTTCGCCGTCGGCTTGTTCGAGGCGAGCATGGATTGGACGCTCGCGGATCCGACGAAGGGGATGCCGAGGGATTCCAGTAGCGTCTGCAGGGAGCCGTCCTCGCCGATGGAGCCGTGGACCAGGGGCCATACGACATTGGGCTGGAATGAGGCGATAGTGGACACGAGCGTGTCATTGACATCAGTGATGCGGACCACGAATCCTGCGCGGGTGAGGATATTCGCCACCCGGCGCCCCGAGCGGACGGAGACGTCGCGCTCGTGGGTGAGCCCGCCGGCGATGATGAGGACTTTGGTGGGGGTTGCCATGGGGTGCTCCTAGATGTGGGTCGGCGGTCAGCGGGACGACGGGTTGTCACCTGTTCCGAACATGTCGACGATGTCCTTCTCCGCGTTGACGACGGTGGAAAGGCGGCGGACTCCCTCGCGGATCCGCTCGGGTGTGGGGTAGCAGAAGGACAGGCGCATGTGGTCGTTCCCCTGGCCGTCGTAGTAGAAGGCCGTTCCGGCGACATAGGCGACCCGCGCGCGCACAGCACGGGGGAGCATGGCCTTCGCGTCGAGGCCGTCGGGCAGGGTCACCCATGTGTAGAAGCCGCCCTCGGGAACGGTCCACCGGCAGTCGGGCATGTACTCGGCCAGGGAGTCCAGCATCGCCTTGCACCTCTCGGCGTACATCGCGCGGAAGGACTTCACCTGCCCGTACCAGTCGTAGTCGCCGAGGTAGTCCGCGATGGCCATTTGGCCGACCATGGAGGGGCACAGGATGGCGGATTCCGAGGCGAGCACCAGCTTTGCCCGGATCGCGTGGGGGGCGTACGCCCATCCGATGCGGAACCCGGGTGCGAACATCTTGGAGAAGGAGCCCAGGTAGACGACGCCATCGGGGGAGAAGGACTTGAGAGCGGGCAGGGGGTCGGAGTGGAAGCCCAGTAGGCCGTAGGGATTGTCCTCCACGATGAGGATGCGCTCGCGCATGCAGATCTCGGCGATGACCGGGCGCCGTTCCAGGGAGAGGGTGACCCCAGCGGGATTGTGGTAGTTCGGGACGATGTAGATGAACTTGATGGTCTTCCCCGCGGCGCGCGCATTGCGGATCGTTTCGACGAGCGCCTCGGGAATCAGGCCGTGCTCGTCCATGGGGACGTGGATGACGTCGGCTTGGCGCGCGCGGAAGACGCCGAGGGCGCCCACGTAAGAGGGGGCCTCGGCGAGGACGACGTCGCCTGGGTCGACGAAGAGCTCGGTGACCAGGTCGAGCGCCTGCTGGCTGCCCGTGGTGACGACGACGTTGTCGGGATCGGCGCCGACGATGCCGTCGTAGGTCATGACCTCGGTGATCCGTTCGCGCAGGACCTCCCAGCCCTGCCCGCTCCCGTACTGCATGGCCTGCGCTCCGTGCCTGGTGATGAGGCGCTCGGCGGAGGCGGCGAGCTGGTCGAGCGGCAGATCCTTGAGATTGGGCATTCCGCCGGCCAGGGAAACGACTTCGGGCCGTGACACGACGGAGAACAGAGCGCGGATCTCGGATGCGCGCAGGTTGTGAGCTCGCTCGGCGTAGGCGTCGAACCAAGGGTCGAGGCGGGTGCCGTGGTGGGGTTTCTTTCCCTGCGGGGAGGGGGTGGGCGTGCTCACGCGTGTCTTCCTTTGTTCTGACGCGCCCTTCGTTCGGGGCGCGGATAGGTCAAGTGTGCCACTTTTTCGGCTCCGGTGCGGGCGGGTACCGCAGGCCGGGAAGGGGTGTCCCAGTGGGCGCGATTCGATTGTTTCACGTGAAACAATCGAATGCTTCCGGAGTGGGGCTGTGGGTCCTGCCGCGCTGTGGGGCGGGTGTCCCGCGCCGCGCGGCGTGCGGTGATCATGGCGCTGTGATCGCGATCGGTTCACGAGGCGGGATCCGTTCCCGGCATCCCATCCGGGGGTGAAGGGATGGGCCCCGACTCCTAGCCCCGGAGGCGTTCGCTAACGGGGTGGGTCCCGACTCCTAGCCCCGGAGGCGTTCGCTAACGGGGTGGGTCCCGACTCCCGGCCCTGGGGCTACCAACTGATGGTGCGGGGCGGGTGCTCCGCGAATCGGGCTCTGTTCCCGGGGGGAGTGGGTTCGTCGGCGCTCTGCGCGGGGAGACTGTGCTTGCGCCCGCGTTCATGCCGTCAGCCTTCTGAACATCCGCTGGCTCGTCGCTTCCGTCGTCCTTGGCGGGCATCGCGTGCTGGGGCTGCGCTGGTGCAGGAGGGCGTGGCATTGTTGGCGGGGCGGGGAGGGATCTTGCTTCCGTTCCCCTCGTCGGGTCGTTACTCGGGCCGCCCTTGGAGTTCCCAGAGGATCTGCCAATCGAGGATCGCCGTCTGCTCGGGGGAGTTGACTGTCAGATCCACCAGCGCTTGATTGGCTCCAAGAACGATGTTCGATCCATTGGCCAGGCGCCACCGCGCCTGCGGTCCTGTTCCATCGTCCTCGGCCTCGCGCTTGGCGCCGGTACGGGCGTCGATGATCTGGGCGTAGGTGAGGTACACGGATTGGGTGAGCGGAGCGGAGGGTCCGTACTGGTCAGGAGTGGCGATAGTCGATAGGGCGACGTGCGCGCTCTGGACGTGTTTCCCATTCGAGGTGAAGAAGGAGTCCGCCACAGGGCACAGCTCCGAGCGGAAGGCGTGGGTGCCGTGCCTGTCGGGCATGAAGCCGGTCTGGGCGAACAGGCGGGCGGCGTGGCGTTCCTTGAGGGGCCATCGCACCGCAGCCCACGCGGTGATGATCTGGTCGACGCGCTCGGGGCGCAGAGCGATGAACTCGGTCATGAGTGGATCCTCTCTCTCAGGACCGCCAAGGTTTCGGGCGTGAAGGCGAAGGGCTGCGACCGGTACTGGATGGAGTCGAGGCCCGTGTCATCGACCCAGCACATATCGTTGTGCAGACGGATCCGCCCGGAGGCGATGCCGTCGAAGAGGTCGGGGTTCTCGCGCAGCAGTTGGATGAAATCAGGATCCACAGTCGCGATGTGGTTGAGGTACTCGGGTGTGCCTTGGGCGAGGTTCCTCCCATCCGAGGTGGAAACCTGCGCGAATGCCCAGTCCTTCGCCCGCACCGCGACGAAGTGCAGGTTCTCGACGCTTTCGTCGACTGAGAGGAGGTTGAAGTTCCATGGGCGGAACTTGGTGCCCCCGACGGAGGGGATGCAGGTGCGGCCCGCTTGGTTCTGGGAGTACTCGGCCGCGAGGAATGCGAGTTCCACTTTGGAGGACGCCTGTTGCATGTGGGCGTCCATGTACTGCAACGCGTTGTCCATGAACTCCTCGGACTCATGGACCGGTTGGCCCTTGGCCTTGAACTGGCGCAGCGTCTTCTCGCGCTGCCGAATGAGTATCTCGTCCACTCCGCCTCCTCAGTCAGCTACTTCATGGTATCCCCGCTGCGCGCGTCCGCGATCCGTTTTGCCCGGATCGGATGGCTCCGGTGGCCGGAAGGCGCACCAGGCGCATGGGGGAAAGACCCACCGTCCCGAGGCGCGCCAGGCGGGGGAGTGGCGGCTCTGCCTGGCGTTGTCGGACTGTTGGTCGTCGAGGTGCGCCAGGCGCATTGGGGTGGGCGCGCAGGGCGCTGGGGTGGCGGTGTCGTGGCTATGAAGTTCCCTGGGGCCGAAGGACGCAGGTGGGGTGACGGGTACGTGGCTGCGCGAGGGGCACGCGAGGTGTCCAGGATGCGGGGAACGGCCGGGCCGAGCCGCGGGCAGTGTGCCCGGAGCCCGGGGTTTCAGAGCGTTGTCGCATCGATTGGGCGTTTCGGGAACCCGGAGCCTATAATGATAACGATTCTCATTCAGTGTAAGTTGCAGTCAAAGGTTGGATTCTATGGCCGTCACTAATCGCCGCTCCCGTCCGTTGGCCTCGGCCAGCAGGATCCAGTGGCTCCGACGAACGATCGTTGCCTCATTGGCGGGTGCGGCGCTCCTCGTTCCCCTCGCGCAAGGAGGGGCACGGGCATCCGAAGGGGATGGTGGGGCGGCTCCCTCCCCAGTGGCGGTGGTCGACTCTCCCGGTGCGCAATCCTCTTCTGGGCCTGTAGTGCCCTCCGATGGGGGCGCTCCCATGAGCGGCGGCTCCCAGGCTCCTGCAACCGCCGGTCGGGACTTCCGTGTCGTCGCGACTGTTTCACGTGAAACATTGAGCCTCGGCCTTGCGCTGGACGGGCTGGCGGTGGATGCGCAACACGCGGTGCTAGGAGTGGATGACTCCGCTCTACTGAAAGGCGCGAATGCGCCCATGTCCACAGAGGGCTACGAGATGGGCCAGGCGCCCGGCGATGGAACGGACGCGCTCGGCTGGTCCCTGGGCGCACTCAGGGAGGCCGGATACGACCGTGCGCAGATCAATGTCACGGCCTCGGGTCCCGAGGGTTCCCAAGTCCTCGTGTACAGGAGGGATCCGAACGGGAAGGCGACCGCAGTCCTCCACGGCGGGTCCTTCAATATCGCCGACGCGGACACGGAGGCCTACTCGATCCTCCCATTGGGGGAGCAGACCGAGGGAACGCTGTCGTGGATGTTCACGGCTCCGGGTGAGTACTCACTGAATATGACGATCACCGCGTGGAGCAGTACGACCGACGCAGTCGTCCAGTCACCGGCCACACTCGCGCTGCGCGTCGCCGTGGGATCCGAGGCGATCGCGAATGCCCTCGCCCCCGCTGGCGTTCCCGCATCGAATGCGCCATCGCAGCCCGCTACCGCGCAACAGCAGACCGCGCCGACCAGTAATGCGACCGTCTCGCCGAGCGCACAGGGCGACGGGAGGGCGAGCGGACAGTCGGACGCGCGCGGTGCGGCCCGTGCCTCGTCGAGCGGCGAGAAGTGCGTGGCCACCACGATCACCCGCGAGGCGACCGCTGAGGAACAGGCGTCGCTCACCTCCAACCAGGCCTCGCCGAACACGGCGCGCACGACCCTCACTTTCAGTGTCGGTCCAGGGGCCTCGGGGAATGCGACGGAAGGGCACTTCGACCTGGGGCCCGCGATAGAGAACGGGCAACTGGTCGCGCGCGTGAAGGACGATCGCAGTGCGCCCGCGCAATGGGTGGATCCCGCTTCCCTCACTTTCGCCCTCGGTGACGCCGCCCGCATCACGGCGCCCGACGAGACTTCCTTCGTCGCCACCCCCGGGTCGCAGGTGTGGCTGATCTCCTCCACCCAGGTGCCGGGCGTCCCCTGGTTGGGCATGAACTCCCAGAGGGACGAGATCGTCAACGGCACCACAGGCGGGGTGAACTTCACCCTTGACTCCGTCGACGGTCCCGGGCGCGTCGCGGTCTTCAACTCCGGAAGCCTCGGGGGAGGGGTCGGCGAGCACGTCTTCGACGGAGCCGGCAGCACCTACACCCTGCCGCCCAACACCCACGCGCACCAGAACTGGCTCTTCACCGAGCCCGGGACCTACACCCTCACCCTCTCCATGCGGGTCACGCCGACGGGCGCCGACCTGGCGGGCACCGGCGGCGGCACCACGACGCGCCTGACGCCCACCGGCGCGACCGGGGCAAATGGGCGCCCCGTCGTCTCAGAAGTCGTGGGACGAACCGCCTCGGGCGACGAATGCGACCTCACGCTGGCGACGACCGGTGCTGACGCGCAACGCATCCTCCTCCTCGCCGCGGCACTGGTGTTCAGCGGGTGCGTGGCCGTGGGAGCGTCCCGGCGCAGGGGCGCGCAGGGCAGAGTGGGGAACCGCAGTGCCCACTAGGCGTCGCGCGGCCGGCCTGCTGCTCGCAGCCGCCCTGTCCGCCTCCGCGTGCTCCAGCGCCGCCACAGGGGCGGACGCCCAGCAGGACCGCATCCGCGTCGTCGCCACAACGGGGATCCTGGCGGACCTGGCGCGCAACGTCGCCGGCGACCGCGCGAGCGTCACGCAGATGGTGCCCGATGGCGCCGACCCCCACTCGTGGGAGCCCTCTCTGCGCACCATCCGCGATGTCGCCTACGCGGACGTGGCCCTGTCGAACTACCTGCTGCTGGAGGAGCACGCGATCATCCGCGCCATGGACGCCAACCTGCCGCCGAACGCGAAGTCCGTGTCCGTCGCCGAGGAGGCCGCCAAACAGGGGGCGACGGTGCTGCCCCTCGTCGAGGACCGGAGCCTGGACACCGTCTGGCTCGGCATGCGCGTGATCGGCAGCGGCCGCTCCCTGGGGGCGGACCGCTCATCCGAGGTCGACCTGGTCGCCACGGGGGTCAAGGGACCGGGCGCGGCGTCGGCCTACCTGACGACCTCCTTCGGCGAGCCCCAGGTCGGATTCGCCTCCTCCGACGGCTTCGACGAGGCGTCGGGCTACCAGGCGGACACCTCAGTGCTGCCCGCCGACGCCCACCAGCACATGAGCTGGGCGTTCACACAGCCCGGCGTGTACCGCATCCACTTCGAGGCCCGCCTGCGCACGAGCCCCGGCGCCGCGCCCACCCCGCTCGGCTCCGGGACCGCTGTGTTCGCGGTGGGCGTCGGGGCGGACGAGGTCGCCGCCCAGCAGGGCCGCGCCGTACTGGCCGCCGGGCACGCCGACATCACCGCGGACCTCGACCGTGGGATGCTGACCCTCGCCGCCGACAAGGGCGCAGTGGGGGAGGGCGCCACACCGCTCCCCGCGGCGGCCCCGCCGGCCACTGGGGAAGGCGGGGGAGCAGGCCCGACCGGGGGAACAGGGCTGTCCGCCATGGAGTCCTACAGCCTCGACGACATCGTCATCGACGTGCCCACGCGGACCCTCACCCAAGTGCCGGGCACCGGGTACCGCTTCGTCGGCGAACCCGGCTCCGACGTGTACATGCTGCCGCAAGCCGTCCTCGGCAAGCACGTTCACGGCGAGATCGACCCGCACCTGTGGCACGACGCCCACAACGCCGCCGCCTACGTGCGCGTCATCCGCGACGCCCTGACGGAAGCGGACCCGGCCTCCGCCGACGAGTACCAGCGCAACGCGGCGGCCTACCTCGCGCGGCTCGACGGCCTCGACGCCGAGGTGCAGGCCGAGATCGCGCGGATACCGCCCGAGCGCCGGCGCCTCGTCACCACCAACGACGCCTTCGGGTACCTCGCACGGGCCTACGGCCTCGAGGTCTCCGGTTTCGTCGCCCCCAACCCGGGGGTGGAGCCCTCCGTGGCCGACAGGGTGAGGCTCCAGGCGACGCTCACCGACCTGCGCATCCCCGCCGTGTTCCTGGAGCCCAACCTGGCGCGGACCCGGTCGACCCTGCGCACGGCCGCCGAGGACGCGGGGGTGCGCGTGTGCCCGCTCTACGGGGACACCCTGGACGCGAACGCCCCGACCTACATCGACATGATGCGCTTCAACGCGCACTCCCTGGCGACGTGCCTGGGGGACACAGAACAGGAGACACCATGAGACTCCGCACACGAGGCGCGGTCGCCTCCCTGGCGGTGGGGATCATCGCACTGGCACTGGGGACCGCCCCCGCCCGGGCCGCGGACGACCCGGCCCTGGATCAGACGGTCGCCGCCGACGAGGAGGCGTCGACCGAGTCCGCAGTCATCGACACCGGGCACGTGGACATCGGCCCCCGCATGGTGGACGGGCAGTGGAGCGTCGCCCTGCGCGACGACTCCGGCGCCCACCCCGTGTGGCGGGACCCCGACCGGACGGTGCTGCGTGTCAGCGACGCCGCCCTCATGGCGGCCCCCACCGGCTCCGATTACGCCTTCATGGGCGCCCAAGCGGGCGAGCAGTACTACGTCGTGCCGCAGACGCAGAACCCGGACGTCGTGTGGCTCGGCTGGAACACGCAGGACCCCGGGGTCGTCTCCGCCATCGACCGCGGGGCCACCATGCGCATCGGATCCGTCAGCGGCCCCGGGCGGACGTGGATGTTCCTCCAGGACGGCACCTTCGGCAAGCCCCGGCTCCTGGTCGACGGGCAGAGCGGGCAGGCCCAGGACGTGTGGGTCGACGCCTCCACCCACGTCCACGCCAACTGGGTGTTCACCGCGCCCGGCGTCTACACGGCCGCCCTCACCTTCTCCGCCCGGACCACCGACGGGCAGCAGCTCAGCGCCTCGACGACCCTGCGTTTCGCAGTCGGGTCGCAGACCTCCGCCGACGAGGCCTTCGCCGCTGCTCCGGCTGCGGCCGCCGAGGCGGGCGCCCCGGGTTCTGCGGATTCTGCGGGTGGAGGGGGCTCGGCGGCCGGCGCCGACCGCGCAGGGGACAGCGCCCTGGCCGACGACGGCGCCTCGGCGAACGAGGCGCGGGTGCCCACCGGATCATCCGCGGACGGGACCGGGCTCTCCGACCAGGTGATGCTCATCATCGCCCTCGTCGTCGCCGCATCCATCACCGTGGCCCTCGGAGCCGTCCTCATCATGCGGTCGAGGAGCATCGCCGCCGAGCGCCGCAAAGCCATCGCGGAGGCCGACGAGGCCGAGGGGATGGACGGAGCAGCTGGAGCAAACGCAGCCGGGGGGACTGACCGGGCAGCTGGAGCAGCCGGTGCCGGAGGAGTGCGCCAGGCGGTTGGAGCGGCCGACGCCGACAGAACGGGCGGATCCGACGGAGCTGGGGGAGCGGACGGGGGCCCGGCCCCCGCCTCGTCAATGGGTGAGCAGACGTCGGCCCCCGCCTCGTCGAAGGAGGGAACGCGGTGAAGCAGTCGCACAGGGGAGGCGCCCGCCCGACAGGGGGCCCGACGGAGGAGGCGGACAGCCCGCTGGTCGTGCGCGGCCTCAGCGTGAACCTGGGCGGGCGGCCCGTGCTGCGCGGCGTCGACCTGACGGTGTCGGCGGGGGAGCTGGTCGGGCTCATCGGCCCCAACGGCGCTGGCAAGACGACCCTCATCCGCGCTGTCCTCGGGCTGGTCCCAGCCGCTGTGGGCAGCATCGAATGCGCCGCCGCCGTCGGGTACGTGCCGCAGCGGCACGAGTTCGCGTGGGACTTCCCCATCAGTGTCCGCGACGCGGTCCTGGGCGCCGTGAGCGTCAGGCTCGGGCTCCTCGCGCGCCCCCGCCTCGCCCACCACAGGGCAGTTGAACGCGCGCTGGCGAAAGTCGGAATGAGGGAATTGGCCGACCGACCGGTCGGGGAGCTCTCCGGTGGACAGCGGCAACGGGTGCTCGTCGCCCGCGCCCTGGCGTTGGAGCCCTCCGTCCTGCTGCTCGACGAGCCCTTCACCGGATTGGACATGCCCACGCAGGAACTGCTCATGGACCTCTTCGCCTCCTTGGCGGCATCGGGCTGCGCGGTCCTCATGACCACGCACGACCTGGTGGGGGCGCGCGCCCAGTGCGACCGCCTCTGCCTGATCAACGGAACCGTCATCGGATCGGGCGCGCCCGATCAACTGCGCGACGCCGACGTGTGGGTGCGGACCTTCGAGGTGCGCGAGGACAACCCCCTGCTGAGCGCCCTGGGGGTGGTCGCGTGAACGGGGCGGTGATCGCGCGCGCCGCCGAGTTCCTCAGCCCCGTCGATTTCCTGCGGGACCTGACGAATCCGGTTCTGGCGTTCCTGCCGCGCGCGCTCCTCATGGCGGTCCTGGCCGCTGTGGTGTGCGGAGCTGTCGGCGTGCACGTGGTGCTGCGCGGAATGGCGTTCATCGGCGACGCGGTGGCGCACTCCGTGTTCCCCGGGCTGGCCATCGCCTTCCTCACGTCGGGGTCCCTGGTGCTCGGCGGTGCGATAGCGGGAGTGGCCACGGCCGTCCTGGTCGCCCTGCTCTCGCACAGCCGGCGCCTCAAGGAGGACTCGATCATCGGAGTGCTCTTCGTCGGCGCCTTCGCCCTGGGGGTCGTCATCATCGCGCGCGCCCCGGGGTACGCGGGCAGCCTGCAGGACTTCCTCTTCGGGTCGATCACCGGCGTCCCCGCGTCGGACGTACCGGTCGCCATCGGCGGGGGAGCGGTGGTGCTCACCCTGCTGTGCGTCTTCCACAGGTGGATCGTGGCCGTCACCCTGGACCGCGAGACCGCGCGCGTGGCGGGGGTGAGGATCCTCGCCACGGACCTGGTGCTGTACACGGCCGTCGCCCTGGCGGTGGTGGTCTCCGTGCAGACCATTGGGAATGTGCTCGTGCTCGCCCTGCTGGTCGCGCCCGCCTCGATCGCGCGCCTGCTCACCGACCGCCTCTTCACCATGATGTGGCTGTCGCCCGCCCTGGGGGCGCTGGCCGGGATCGTCGGCCTCTACCTCTCATGGTCCATCGACGTTCCCACCGGCGCGACGATCGTCCTGGTGCTCATCGGCTTCTTCGCCCTCGCCTGGGTATTCGCCCCCCGCCACGGCGCGCTCGCCCGGACCCGGGCCGCGAGGCGGGGGCCGTCCCGGAGACTGTCCACTGCCCGCAGTTGACGAGGGTGGTGGCGGGGTGCGCTTGTTGGTGGGTGTCCTTGTTGGTGAGTGTCTTCGGTGGTGGGTGTCTTTCGTTGGTGGAGGCCCCTGGATGGTGGACGCTCTTCGTAGGTGAGTGCATTTTGCTGGTGGGCGCTCCTCCGGATCCAGGTCACGAGGCGGGGGACGGCTGTTGAGCACTGTTGGAACCTCGATGGTGGGCGTTGCTCGTTGGTGGAGGCTCCTCGTTGGTGGACACTCTTTCGTGTCCAGGTCGCAAGCCGGGGCTGGCCGGTTGTCGAGCGCGCTGTTGGCGTCGTTGCTGACGAGTGGCTGCGCGGGTTCGTTTCTTCGATGGAGGGTGCGGCGACGACTCGGCGAGCCGTGAAAACGCCCGGTGTTTCACGTGAAACAACGGGCGTTCTGCGGGTTCGGGATGTTTCACGTGAAACAATCGGCAACTGCGCCAGCGGTGTCGATAACCGGAGTCACCGGCGCGGCGGTAGTCGTATGCGATGGTGGGAGATGTGATGGCAGCGCTGACCTCAGTGGTGCCCACGAGTGGCAACTATCCGGAAATTCCGGATAGTTCAGTAAAGCAGGGCGTATGTGTTTGGCACGGCGCTGACCACTACAACTATGACATGATCGTTTCCGTTGGCGGGAAGCGTGGTGTCGGCAGGTGTGGCGCCGCTTGTGGACATGGGAGATGCTGTGACGGCCCGGGAGGAGCGAACCTCTTTGGCCTTCAACGACCCTCAGAGTACTAGGCGGATGCCTACCTTGTTCAGCATGGTGAAGTTGTTCATGTGATCAACATTGAAAGAGTCGCATGCATCGGGGATTTTGATGCGTTTCTTCGACCTTGATCGACCGACTTCCTGTGTGACGACTGTGTGTCCGTGTGCGGCTCCGTAGGCGACGAGGGCTGAATCCGCCGCCCGGAGGAACTCATCGGCAGCGGATTCCGGGTACTCCTCCATCGCTCAGGAAGTGACGTTCCGAAGCGCTTCGACTGCGCGTGCGTCGAATGGGAGGAAGAAATCGGGATGCTCCTTTGCCCATTCGCTGAGCTTGTCATTCCCCCGGATGATCTCGGACTTGACTTGCTCAATACTCGCCAGCATGCCTTCATGGTGATGCAGGTCGAGCCACTCCCAGAATCCCGGCGCCAGGTCGAAAGCGTAGTAGCGGTTCTTCGCTTCGATGAGGACATTGGTGTCGATGATGTACATCAAGCGTTCTCCAATTGTTCAGCGAAGTTGCGGATGACGTCTGGATTGCGCGTCCCGATGAGGCGGAACGCCTCGCCGTATGTTGTTCTACCCTCCAGGGTGGCCGAGATCAGTGCCGATGTGAAACGGTCGCCCATCCGCAGGATGGTGGTGCGGTAGTAGTTGCCGTGGCGCGCCTTCGCCTCTCCCGCAGAAGGCGTGGAATCATCGTTTGCGGCGATTATCTGCTCGTGGAGATCCCGGTGGGTCTCAGCGTCCAAAAGTCCGCAGTCGTGAAGGCGGTGGAGGACCATCTCTTTCGATACGGCGAATCGGTGTGCGACCGTGTCGACGTTGGAAAGTTGATAGTGCTTCTGCGCCCGCCACATGGACCTCAAGATGGGAGCCGGGAGCAGTGTTTGAGCGGCCACCGCGTTGCACCACGACTCCTCGCCGCGCCGGTGGTTCATACCCTCACTTGCATCCGCATCGGATAGTGCGCTGTGCCCCAGGAAGAGGTGTGCGAGCTCATGAACCAGCGTGAAGTTCTGAGCGGTCTTGGCGTCGTTGTTGTTGACGAAGATCAGCGGGGCAACTGGATCCGTGAGTGCGAAACCGCAGAATTCGTCAACGGACAGGGGGCGTCTGGTCTGATTCCCCACAATGCCGCTGATCATGACCATGACGCCGAGTGCTTCAATGCGTTTGACCAGTGCGCGCCGGAAGTCGGTGGGCCTGCCCCGGGAATGATCGGAGTCAGTGCCGAGGATTCGGGAGAGGTGCGATGTTACGCCGGACGGGTCGTCGTCCAAGGAAGCGAAACCGATGAATTCAAGAGGAGTGGCGCCCTCGTTGATGGCGAACTCGCGGTACCAGTCCTGACGGCGTTGGCATAGGTAGATCGTGTCCAGCAGGTTGCCGGAGGGCTCGCGCACGCCGGTTCCGCCGTGTGTGCGCATATCCGGTATGGGAAGCGTTTCACGGGGAGGTTCTTTCAGGAGCAGCATAGCGGTCGGCACGTGGGTCGCGTTCGCGAACGCCTCGAGCTGCTTGAAGGTCGGCTTGTGCTGATCCGCGAGCCAACGGTGTTTGTGCGCGGCAACGTCCTCGTTGATTCCCGCGCGCGCCAACGCCCAGCGTAGAACGCTCGGGGTGACATCCACACGGGTGCTCATGGGGGGATCCAATCAGTCGGCGCCTGGCTTCAAGCATACGTCAGGGCAATGGCGCCTGGAGCGTTGCTCGGACCGTTGCGCGTTGCAGGTTCAATGGCTTTGCGTTCAGTGGCAGAAGTGCAGCGGAGTCTTGACCGAGCGAAGCGGTATGGCGGATGAAGCGGATCCGGCCCGTGGACTCAGCGTCCAACTCCAATGTCCCACGTACGAGGCGTTTGATGACTGTTTGGCCCGGTGCCGGAGGGGGCCGCGAGATTCGTGCCGTCTGCCCCGTACATGTCAGGTTCGCCGACCTGCGTGTTTTCGGATTCCGTTGATCCCTGGAATCGGCGTAAAGTGTTAACCGACATGGGCGTAAAATGTGCAACCACGGCGCACGGGAGCACGGCACGGCTTGAACGCCAGGGATTCGAACGCGATGGCGCTTGTGCCCGTAGCGCAGAACGCGGATTCGATCAAGAAGAGGAGGTCGTGCAATGGCAAATGACAATGTCCTGGAAGTGGGGCGTCCTCGTTTGGGGTGGCTTTACGACGATGATTCCGATAGCGAGTTGACGGCGGTCATGCTGAACAATACCGGTCATTCGATAGAGCTCACCATTCCGACGCGGGGAATGATGTCTGCCGATCGTGGGCCTTACGATAGATGGTTCAAGCAGGGGTTTTCATATGCCGATGATCTTGATAGGACCAAGTATTCGTACTCGCCGCCGAAAGTGCTCCTGTTCGAGGACTCTTATGGCTCCGTCGCTTTAGTCGGTTGTCATGCGGGAAGATGGAAAGAGAGTGCTTCGGCGGGGCACGGAGTTGTGGTCGCCGATGCCGCTGTGCTCGGATCCAGGGATTTTTCCGCGAATGAGATCAACGGTATGCGCGCGAGCGTAGTCGCGTATAGAAAGTGGTTCGATGGGAGCAGTGTCGAGACCCTTCCTGAAGCTGATGAGAATGGAAGAATGAAGTCCCTCACTCTTCGGTTGTCCGAACCTCGACGCGTCGTATCCATAAAGAATCTCGATTTTCATGCCATTGGAACGTGGCAAGTGGATCCTGTTCCGGATGGCCATCAGATCCGCCAGTACATCCGTACCGGGACAATGGTCAAGAAGGCGTGCGCCATCGCTGAGCATCTGAGGATGCATGATGAGTTCCTAGACCTCGTTAGCCTCGCTGCGTGGAGGGATCTGGCCTTCGATGAGATCGAGGTGCTCCGCACCTCCGATCCTCAACGAGCGCTCAGCGGGGATTCTCTGGGGGAGAAATGGTGTCCTTTCCTCAGTTACAGGACTGGTGGCACCGTTCAACACTGGGACAAGGGTGAGTTTCTCTTTCGCTATCATGATACCGATAGGGATCTCGCTCCCTGGTTCACGATGAGGAAGCGCTACGCTCGGGCCATTGATCCAGTCATGCGCATCCTTCGTTCTGGGGAAACGTGGTCCCATCAGTCCGCCGTTCTCACTGGCATCGCACTAGAACAGTTGGGGTTTCTCATATGCCAGGTGAATGATGGCGATCTGAATAGGAATGGAGGTGTGTCGTTCAAGACAGCGCTTGACTGGATCGTCAAGGACAGCGACGAGTTGTTCGTTGAGAGTGTTGATGAATGGAAGGAGCGGACGCACAACGTGTACATGGGCGCGAAGCACGGTGACCGCGCAGAACCGAGTCATCTTGACGTACTGACTGCGGTCCGTGAGAACCTCATTGTGATTCGCAGCTGGATAGCGATGAAACTGGGTGTTGATCCGTCGATCATTGAAAGCAACATGAGCTCTGACCCGGCGAACAGGTATTTCATAGAATCGCGAGCATTCGGGGAGTAGAAGGCCTCCTCGTCGGCAAAGGCGACATCGTGTACAGGCGCTCCGACGGGAGTAGTGTAACCGCGTGGTGGTCGGCCTGTTGATTGTGGTGGGTGCGGTCACCGTGTGGTCCTTCGAGAAAGCTCACTACTTCTGACTCGAATTCATTGGAGGCGCCACGATGACCGCACCTCATATTATCGACCCTGGTGGCTTGCTTGGTGGGGCCTTGTGCCAGGCGTCCCCGGATTTGATGCGCTCACTGCTGCACAACGTGATCAACGCTGTTGTCGGCCGACGCCGACGCGGTGTGCGGGGCCCAGTGGGGCCAGCAAGACCCTGGGCGCCAGGCCCAGCGCAACGGGTACCGCCACCGGCCTTTGGACACCAGGGTCGGCACCATCGACGTCGCAATCCCCAAGCTGCGCTCTGGCACGTACTTCCCCGAGTGGCTGCTCCAGCGCAGCGAACGCGCCGGGACGGCACTGGTCACGGTGGTGGCCGACTGCTACCCCGCTGGCGTGTCCACGCGCCGCATGGACAAGCTCGTCAGAGCACTGGGGATCACAGGCCTGTCCAAATCGCAGGTCTCGCGCATGGCAGCCGACCTGGACGAGCGCGCTCGGCCAGTTCCGCCACCGCCCCCTCGGTGATGCCGGCCCCTTCACGTTCGTCGCCGCCGACGCCCTGACGATGAAAGTCAGGGAGGGAGGGCACGTGGTCTCCTGCTCCGTCCTGGTCGCAACCGGTGTCAACAACGACGGGCACCGCGAAGTCCTGGGAGTGCGAGTCGCCACCGGCGAGAGAGCTGCGGCGTGGAAGCAGTTCTTCGCCGACCTGGTCGCCAGGGACCTAGGCGGAGTGCGCCTGGTGACCAGCGACGCCCACCCCGGCCTGGCCGGGGCCATCGCGGCGAATCTGCCAGGAGCCTCCTGGCAGCGGTGCCAGCGCCCACTACGCCGCCAACCTCATGTCCGTGACCCCTAAGGCGCTGTGGCCCGTAGTCAAAGCGATGCCGTGCTCGGTGTACGACCAGCCCGACGCCGCCTCGGTCAGCGCGCGGTACGACCGGCTCTTGGACTACGTCGACGGCAAGCTCCCCGCCGTGTTCGACCACCTCGACCAGGCCAGGGCCGACCTCTTGGCGTTCACATCACTGCCCACCGGGGTGTGGACCCAGATCTGGTCCAACAACCCCAACGAGCGCCTCAACCGCGAGATCCGGCGCCGCACCGATTCCGTGGGCATCTTCCCCAACCGCCAAGCCGTCATCCGCCTCGTCGGAGCCGTCCTGGCCGAACAAACCGACGAATGGGCCGAAGGCCGACGCTACCCCGGCCCGGGCGTCCTCGCCAGATCCCGACTCGCACCCCAACCCACCCTCCAGGAGGACACCACACTCACACTCACCGCATAACCCACCCGAAGGACACGAAACGAATACACCACTCCACTGGACTTGACCCGGGATGATCCAAAATCCGTCTGAGTTAGACGGTTTTGACCGGATCCGGGCGAATTCGGGCAGACTCAGACGCATTTTGGACCATGCGCTCGACCAGCCCCCGTTCGAGCCTGGAACTCAGACGCATTTCGGACCTCCAGAAAGGCGACCGGGCCCCGCCTGCCCCGGGCCCGGGCATTGGGGTAGGAAACTGTGCATTGGGGTAGGCGATTTTC
>ERZ772968.153-NODE-153-length-32008-cov-14.116108_pt1 | contig 32008 bp, 34 predicted proteins | sample MGYA00580674_ERZ772968 | MGnify/ENA primary metagenome ERZ772968 (study PRJEB29015, sample SAMEA2737940) | human oral metagenome | biome: human oral; feature: human-associated habitat; material: dental | place: China | collected 2138 ...
TCGGGGGCCTTGGGGACTATGGGAGCGCTGGCGGCGTGTAGCAGGGGCGGTGATGATGTCCGTGATGGCGGCGGTCCGTCGGCTTCTGCTGTGTCCGTCTCTGCGACGGCATCTCCGACGGTGGACCTTCCTGCCGATCAGGCGGCTGCGCGTGAGGCGGCCCTGGCGATGCCGGCTCCGCAGAAGCCGGAGAATATGGATGAGAATTCCTCTGAGGGTGCTATTGCGACGGCGACTTACTTCGTTCAGTTGTATCCCTATGTGTATGCCACGGGGGACCTGGAGCAGTGGAAGTCGATGAGTCGGCAGGACTGCCTGTTCTGCAACTCGGTGATCACCAATGTGAAAGAACTCCACGAATCCGGCGGGTGGAAAGATCCGTGGGTTCATACCATCACCCAGACCGGCTACTCCGATCCCGGACCTGGTAGTGAGTACTCCCGAGTGGACGTTGCCTTCGATCAGGAGGCCGCCTACACCTACGACGGTACCGGAGCACCACCAGAGGTAGGCGAGCCTCAAACCCATACAGTCTTAATTCTTGCCATGAAGTACACGGACGGACACTGGGAGATCAGAGGAGGGCAGGTCGAGTGAGAAATAAACTTAAGAGCAAGACGATTGCCTGTATAACAGTGTTCGTCACAGTGATGGCTGTGGTTCCATCTGCAGTTGCGAATGAGGAGTGGACGGTTGAGACTCAGGATAATTCTGCAGGAATATCGCATAAACAAGAAACTTTAGTCTTCCCTGATCCGGTTCCTGAGGTGGCGCCTGCTCCGGTGGTGCAGGGTGGGGAGGCTTCTGTGGGGGAGGGGGTCGGTGATCCGCTTGCGGAGGAATTCTCGAAGACTGTGGATGACTGCCTGCCGGAAACAGGGCTAGCTCGCGTATTTTGCACGTCAAAAGCGGTCGATCTAATGTTAATGCTCCTCAATAGACCCCAGTCCGCACCCGAAGAACCCGCCGCCGCCGTGGAAGCTGCAGGGGCCGGCGTGCCCGTCGTGGTCACGTCCTCGGATGTTTCCAAGGTCATGGCCAACGGATCAGGCATTACACGCCAGCCCCCGGGCGCCAAGGCACTGGTGTCCAAGATCGTGATCGTCTACACCTCCGGGGACTCCCAGACCATGGAGACCCAGGTCGGGGGTGCCCCGGTGACCATCGTGGCCACCCCGGCGTCATACACCTGGGACTGGGGCGACGGCACCACAACCACAACCAAGGACCCGGGAGCCGCCTACCCCGATCACACGGTCTTTCACAAGTACTCCCACACCGCCGACAACGTCGTCATCAGCCTGACCACCACCTGGACCGCCACCTACTCAGTAAGCGGGCCCGCCCAACCCATCTCCGGCACCCTAACCACCACCGACACCACCAACCCCTTCGACCTCGTCAGACGCATCTCCTACCTCACCGACGACGCCGAAGAAGCCCAAGGCCACTAACCCACCGGAACGCGTTACCTGGATATTACGATCCTCCGCCCATAAATTAGCGCATTCATAATGTGTTCAGAAGTCCAGGAGTGTGGGCCGGGAAAACCAATTGGTTTTCCCGGCCCACATCTGATGAAAGGCGATTACCTCTTCGCGGCCCGGTATCCCGCGGCTTCCGCATCTGACGGATAGGCGAAGCACTCCTCTGCCTTGGTCCGACCGTAGGCCTGGTTCCATGGCTGGTGGTAGATCATGCTCTCCTTGTTCCCCTTGATCGGCGCCCAACTGGGGCAGGTGTACGTCCCTGAGTAGACGCTGGCCCATCGACCACTTCCGCTGAAGCGGTACCAAGTACCTCCAGCCTTCGCCCAACCGGTGGCCATGGAGCCGTCCCCTTGCAGATAGTAATCACCGACCCATTTGTTTGTGGTCATGATTCCATTGGTTCCGAAGTAGTACCAGGAATTTCCGATTCGGGCCCAACCGGTCGCCATCGAGCCGTCCGCATAGAGGTAATACCAGGAGCCTCCTTGTGAAAGCCATGTGCTTGTCGTCATGGCGCCCGAGTCGTCCAGATGGAACCACTGCCCGCCAGAGGAGATCCACGTGCCGTGCTGCATAACGCCGTTAGCGCCGAAGTAGTACCAGGTGCCTCCGACTCGGGTCCAGCCGGTGGTCATGGCGCCGTCGCCGCCCAAGTAGTACCAGGCGCCTTCAACCTGGGCCCATCCAGTTGCCATCGAGCCGTCAGCGCCCAGGTAGTACCAGGAGCCTCCTTGGGGCAGCCACGCGCTGGTGAGCATGGCGCCCGAGTCGCCCAGGTAGAACCACCGCCCGCCGGAGTCGATCCAGGTATTGGACTGCATGACGCCGTCGGCATTAAGGAAGTACCAGGCGTTTCCGACTTCAGTCCATCCAGTGGACATCGTGCCATCAGCGCTGAGGTGGAACCACTGCCCGCCCGAGGAGACCCACTTGTCGGATTGCATGGCGCCGTCAGTGCCGAGGTAGTACCAGGAGCCGTCGATCTGAGCCCATCCGGTCTTCCTCTTGCCCTGCTCATAGTAGTACCGGCGACCGCCATCCTCGTTCCAGCCATTGAGCATGGGGGCGGCGGACGGCGCCGGGGGATCAATGGGCGCATCGGCTGTTGGTTCGATGCTGGGCTCGGGCGTGACTGATGGTTCGCTATTGGGGTCGGGGAATTCCGGAGCTGCAATCCCGACAATCCCGTCGCCGTCCGTCGGCTTCCCGCTGTGTTGATCGGCCGTGGCTGCGGGAACGAGTGTCCATATGAGCGACATCGCTGCGAGCGTTCCGAGTGCGGATCGATGAAGATGTTTCATGAGATTCCTTCCTGAGGATCTAGAATTCACCATGCTTCCACGTCTCCTCGTCATCCTTGACGAAGGGGAATTGTTGAGCTCTTGTATGGAATGGCGAATTCGCACTTATTGTATGAGCCTGATGGATTCTGTTCCAGACCCGATTCGCTGTTCGCGGTTTCATTTAGGTAAAAACCGGGCAACTGTTTCGCATCCCTCGCTCACGCGGATAATTTCACGTGGTGAAGCCGGCTCAGAAGCGTCGATCTGACTGGTTCCGCCTACTTCCGCCTACATGGCCTGAGCTCGCTTCTAGGCGTGTTCTAGGCGTGGATGCCTCGTCGTCGAGCGTGGTGCGAGCGAGTACGTGAGCATCTGTGAGCCGGGTGAGCCGGCCCCTGCGAGGTGTTCCTCATCCCTCATCGCGCCTGGCCCGCCGGGCCTCGCGCCCGCCCGGCCCCGATGGGAGACTAAGCGGCAAAGCAACAACGGCAGGAGAACTCATGATCAGGGTCGCAATCAACGGATACGGCAACCTCGGGCGGGGCGCGGAGCAGGCGATCTCCAAGAACGACGACATGGAGCTCGTCGTCGTCTTCACCCGGCGCGATCCGGGCTCGATCGCGACGCAGGGCGCGCCGGTGGCGCACGTGGACGACATGTCGAACTGGGCGGACAAAGTCGATGTCTGCCTCAACTGCGGCGGCTCCGCGACGGACTTGGCCGAGCAGGGCCCGGCGACGGTCGCCTTCTTCAACACGGTCGACTCCTACGACACCCATGCCAAGATCCCTGACTACTTCGCCTCCGTCGATGCCGCTGCGAAGGAGGCCGGCCACCTCGCCCTCATCTCCACCGGCTGGGACCCCGGCCTGTTCTCCATGCTCCGGGTCCTCGGTGAGGCTGTCCTGCCCGACGGCGCCACCACGACCTTCTGGGGCCCCGGCGTCTCCCAGGGGCACTCGGACGCGATCCGCCGCATCCCCGGTGTCGCGGACGCGAGGCAGTACACACTGCCGGTGCGGGAGACCGTCGACGCCGTCAAGGCTGGCGATGACGTCGAGCTCACGACTCGCTCGATGCATCGGCGCGACTGCTACGTCGTAGCGGAAGACGGCGCCGATCTCGCCTTCATCGAGAAGGAGATCGTGGAGATGCCGAACTACTTCGCGGACTACGACACCACCGTCACCTTCATCTCCGCCGAGGAGATGGCTGCGAAGCATGCGGGCATTCCGCACGGGGGAACGGTAATCCGCCGGGGCGAGACCTCCCGGGGTGTCGCCGCGAACGTCGCCTTCGAGCTGGGCCTCGGGTCGAACCCCGAGTTCACCGGCTCCGTCGTGGCGGCGACGGGTCGGGCGGTGGCAAAGATGGCCGCGCGCGGTGAGACCGGGGCTCGCACGGTCTTCGACGTGACGCTGGCCGACCTGTCGGCGAAGGACCCGGCCGACCTGCGCGCCTCCTATCTCTGATCGGTAGCCGGGATCCGTAGGCGGGACCGATACGACCTGCGCTCTCGACTGCGGATCCTGGCTTCAGGGGGCCGGGCTGTTCCGGCACGCGGCGAGGCCTGCCAGGCTGCGGGCATGCAATCGTCAGCGGTGCCGGATGGAATGTGTGCCGGGAGAGTCGCCTCCATGCGACTCTCCCGGCACACGTTCCTATCGGCCATGCCAGGCTGCGGTAGTGCTCAGGGGCAGGTCACGGTCATTTCAAAGGGTTTGAGAGGAGCGGATTCATCCGCCGGGTTCGCGGCAGGAACCTCGCCTTTCACGGTATGGGTCGACCCGTTGGTCGTGACCTCGGCGTGGCCGATTCCTGTGGCATCCATGAAGTTGAGCATCATCTCGTCTCCCTGAGAAGCCATGATCAAGGTTACCCCGCCACCGTCGCCGAAGACCGTCGTGAAGTAGTCGGTTTCGCTGTTTGTTGCGGTCACGTTAACGGACGTCGCGTCGCCTTCTGTCGCGCAGGCGACGATCGGCTGGTCGATGGTGAAGGGCTGACCGTCGATCGTGGCTGAGAAGGAGTCCTGGACAGCCGCCGCAGCCGTGCTGGTCATGCTGTTAGTTGGACTGTCGTTTGCGGCGCTCTCGGATGAATGCTCAGTGGCGCTCGGCGCGCTATTGCTATTGTCCTTGCCATTGCCGCTGCAAGCACTCAATCCCGTGGACAGGGTCGCGGTCAGGGCTAGAGCCGTGATGGTCTGGATGCTTCGGATTCTCATGGTTGATGCCGTCCTTAATATGTCGTGGTCAGGAGGTGCGGCTCAAACGACTTGAACCTGTTGCTTACGCCGGCGGCGCCCGCACTCAGCAGCATAAGGGATAGATGGATGGCGGCTGGAGAAATGAGGGGGTGTAGTGATGCCTATGCGCGCATCAGGGCCGTCTTCTCTGGGTGAACAGCGGTGGGCGGCTGCGGAATTCTGCTTCTTGCGCATTCATCTGCATTCGCAATCTGGGACTAACGGCTCTTCCGTTCCGTGGCCCGTTGCATAAGTTCGGGATCCTCGGTATGTGTCTCGATATGTCTCGCCAGATTTTCTCGGAGATCTTCTCCGAGATTCCTCGCATGTCCGCGCTCATCATGATCACTTCTCGCGCGTGTCATTGCATCACTGCTCATTGCGACCCGTGCCCACGACGTGGGGATGACCATGATCATGGTGGAAACCGGGGATGATCCCGAGCGTGCATCCGCAAGAGCCGCCTATGAGGCATACGGGTATCAGCGCTGACCCGTCGCTCGCTATTTCGAGAATCTGGATGACGGCGACGGGGACTCATAATGGAGATGGAGTGGCCATTCGGGAACAGGTGACGGTCATATCGAAGGCCTTGAGAGGGGCTGAATCAGCTGTTGTGTCCGAGGCGGGGGCCTCACCCGTCACGGTATAGGTCGATCCCTCCACTGTGGCTTCGGCATGGGCGGTCCTAGAGGCTTCCGTGAAACGGAGCATGTACTCGAATCTGTAGACGTTTCCCTGGTCGTGTCCTCGAGAAGTCGTGATCGTGTCTACGTGATCCTTTCTGTCGAGGATCATCATGAAGTAAATGGGTTTTTCTTCAGCGTCCGCCGATTCGGCGCTAATGGACTTCGATCCGCCCTCGAGGGCGCAGCTCACGGTCGACTGGTCGATGGTGAAGGGTTGGCCGTCGATTGTGGCTGAGAAGGAATTCTCGGCTGCTGGACTCGTGTGGGCCGTGCTTGTTGGGGCGGATTTGTCCAAAACGGAGGAGATTAAAGCCTCGGTGGCGTGGGTGTCTCCAAGAAACCATGCGACGGCCTGGTGTTTTCGGCGTGTTTTCGATGTGCTTCGGTGTCGCGCTGCATGGTGCCCGGGGCTGATCTACTCCGTTTTGGACACCTAGCACCCTCACTGCGCCGCGCCGACACCAGAGCAGGGCCGCTCCGGAGTGGGCCGGGCTGGGGCGGGGTACTCGAGGTCGCGTGAGCGCCGTCGTGAACGAGGGGCCGCACCGCTGGCGCGGGCTCAGGTGGGATTTGTGTGCCTGTAAGCACTTGAAGACCGGGGCCGCACCGCCAACGCGGGTTCGGGGCCGATCACGAAGGCCGGGGCCTCGTCATCGGGGATGAAGTCCCGTTGAGGGCGGCAGTCCCGGTTGACCCCGGTTGACGGAACCCTCGCCGCTTCCGGCCTTCACTGCGAGGGGCCCCGGGCTCGACCAAGCGCGCATCCTGCCCTCAACCCTTGAAGACCGTCCAACACCTTCCTGCGCAACACACACAACCTGCGGAAACATGAGAGAGCTCATGAATAAGCTTCCCGGTGCCCGGAAACCGCGGCGGAGAGATTCAGAGCGTCGCGGCAACCGGACGGGTGCTCGGTCATGTCTGTCGGGCCTTGGCTCGCCTCCCGAGTCGCGGCCTGAGAGGCTACGAGTATGCGAATCGTCATCGGCGCCCCCGGCAACGGTCTAGCTCTCAAGGATGCTCTGAAAGAGCATCTGCACAGGGATGAGCGCGTCAGCGCCGTCACTGATCTGTCCGAGCCCGATATCACCTACCCGCAGGTCTCCTTCCGGGCCGCGCAGGCCATTGTCGACGGGCGGGCTGATCGCGGCATCCTCGTGTGCGGCACCGGCGTCGGCACCGCCATCGCCGCCAGCAAGGTCAGGGGTGTGAGGGCTGCGACGGCCCACGACCTCGTCACCGTGCGTGGCTCGGTGGAGAACTACGACGCCCAGATTCTGTGCATGGGGCAGAACGTCATCGCGGCGCCCGCCGCCTGGGCCTTGGTGGACCTCTGGCTCGATCTACGGCACGACCCCTCCAGCAGCTACGGCGAGAAGCTCGCCGAGATCGAGGCGTATGAGGCCGGCAATCATTGCTGATGCGTTTTACTGGTGGAGATCGGTCCGCTCGTCCAACACCCGAGCGTCACTGTCGGCTGCTCCGCGCTGGAGGATCCGGGCGTGCCCGCCCGATAGTTGGTCATACTAATGTTGACCAACAATGGCTGAGGGGGCATCATCGGCGCTATGAGCACCCAGTTCAATGTAGCCGAGGCCAAGGCCCGTCTTTCCGACCTTCTTGTCCGGGCTGAGAAGGGCGAGGATGTCACGATTGCCCGGGCGGGGCAGCCTGTTGCCAGGATCGTTGCTATCAAGGCGCCAGAGCGGCGGGTGTTCCCCAGCTATGCCGAGTACGACATCCCGGATGAAATCCTCCTCGCCCCGATGTCGGAGGATGAACTCGCGCGGTGGGAGTAGTGGGCTATGGACATCATCCTGGACACCAACGTTGTTGCGTGGCTCCTGGGTACCGGGGGTCGCAGGATCAACGCGCCGGCTCTGCATACCCTGTCCGATCCTCGCAACCGGCTATGGGTCTCTAGCGCCAGCGCTTACGAACTCATCAACAAAGTTCGTTTGGGCAAGTGGCCCCAGGCTGAACTCATCGCTCTGGAATGGAATGACAAGCTCGTAGAGCTGGATGCTCGGCCGCTGTCCTTAGAGGCCCAGGACATGATCGCTGCGGCGTCGCTCATATGGGAGCACCGGGATCCCTTCGACCGCATGATCTCGGCTCAGGCCATGCGTCGGGGGTGGGCGTTGGCGAGTGCGGATCATGTTTTCAAGGATCTTCACGGAATCGCGCTTATCGAGTGCTGATGACTGTGTGACCGCTCGCATCGCGGCGCCTGCCGCCTGGGCCCTGGTGGACCTCTGGCTCGATCTACGTCACGACCCCTCCAGCAGCTACGGCGAGAAGCTCGCCGAGATCGAGGACTGCGAAGCGAGCCGCTGAGCGGACATGCGCCACCCGATCACCATCTCTTGCATGCGCGCTGCATGCGCGGCATATTAAATGCATGTCGACGGTTCAGATTCGCAACGTGCCTGAGGCGACCAGTCGCGCTCTTAAGGCGAAAGCTGCAATGGAGGGGCGCTCGCTCAGCGATTATCTACTGGTGGAGCTGCAGCGGATCGCTGATCGCCCTAGCCGTGCCGAGTTGCTGGCCCGAATCGCCGAACGCGGGGTCTGCGACCTGCCTGCGGCAGAAGATGTGCTAGCCGAGCAGCGAGACGGGCGATGACGTTAGTGGTCGATGCCGCTGTCGTTGTTGAGGTGCTTTTAGGGACGCGGCGTGGCGGCAAGGCGGCGGCGCTGCTGGGCGGCCATGATCTACTCGCTCCTCAGCACCTGACCGCGGAAGTCGCCTCGGTTTTCCGGGGCCTGTCTTTGGGCGGACATATCACTGAGGAGCAAGCTCTACGAGGGTTCGAGGAGTTCAGGCAATTGGGAGTGGAGCAGCTTCCCATGGATGATCTTCTCTCAGAGGTGTGGGCGCAGCGCCACAATATGACCGCATACGATGCCATGTACGTGGTTCTCGCTCGTGTGCTCGGGTGCCAGTTGCTCACTCTCGACGTCCGGCTGGCCAAAGCTGCTTCAGATTGCACTAGCACGCCATAGCGGGACGCTTGCGCATCGCGTCGGCAGCCCGGCTCGGTGGAGAACTACAACGCTCAGATTCTGTGCATGGCGGGGGAGCAGAGGATGAGCCCCTTGGTGTGCCCGGGGTGGGCAAGGGCGAAGCGGATCACCGCCGTACCGCCTGCCGAGGCGCCCAGGACGAAATACACGCTCGACTTCCAGGTGGTCGAGCAGCTCGATCAGCGCCTTCGCCTGGTCGGCCGGTCTTCTTCGGCCTCGGATATCGTTGCCACCAGCTCACGAAGCTTTCGGGCGCGCTCGCCGGTCTTTCCCCTCGCGGAGACGAGGGAGTCCAAGCCCTCCCAGCCCACTGGTGCGATCTTGCCTCGGCGGGCCGCCTCCTGCAGTACTGGTGCGATCTGCAATGCCAGGGTCAGCGCTCGTGGGGACCATCGGGGCGGGGTCTTCTGCGCGCCGGCGTAGGCGATGGCCTCCGTGACGATCGGCCACAGCACATGGCAGTACTTCTGATTCTTCTCAACTCCCCGCAGCAGCGGTGTCGCCAATGCGGGCAGAAGAGAGGGCATTGCAGCGGCAAGGGTGGCCGGAGTCAGCGTGTTGGTTCGCAGGAGCTCTCCCAGCCAGTAGTAGTCGCTGCTGCTGCTGCACGAGGCCACGGCCACGGCCGCCAGCCCATTGCTCAGAGGTTCCCTGCTTTCCATGCTGCGATGCTTGTCGCTGACTCGCAGTTTCTTTCTCTTCGAGTCCCACCACAGCCAGACCCCGGCTCCCGTCTCCATATGGACGCACCAACGCTGTCGACGGAACGCAAGGTCGTGGGTCCAGCCGATGGGCGTTGTATAACGGGTTCCGTCTCCGGTCGTCAGCAACAGCGTAGTCCGCTCTTTGACCTCGACCACTTTGACCGAGATCCCATCGTCGATCGGCTTCCAAACGGGGTCCCCATTCCAGACGTCCTCGTAGCGCCAAGGGCGGATCGTCGTCCCGGCAGGCTTGGGACCGTTCACCTGCGGTAGCCGGCCGACAATTTCTCGGGCCAGCTTCACCGCCTCGGAGCTGCCGCTGCGTCCGGCGACCCCGCGGAGCCCGGACTGGTCCAGCACCGAGGCGGGGGCGCTCCCGGCCTCGACAGCGGCCAGCACCGACTCGGTCAGGTGCGCGGTTGCCGTCACCAACTCCTTAGTGCCTGCGGGCAGCCGGGACTCGACGGCGGCCAGAGCCAGCAGTTCATCGAGCACCCGCCAGGACAGTGCGAGCGCCCCCGCCTCGGCCAGGTCCCTCAGTACGATCGCCCAGGCCGCCAACCGGTGGGGGAGGCTGCGGGGCCGGAATCGCTCGGGCAGCAGCAGGCCGCGCTTCCAAGCGTCGACGGCAGCCTCGAAGGCCCTGGCGCGGTCTTCGCCGTTGACCACGAGGGCGAGCAGGTTCACTGTGGTGCGGCGCGTGAACGGATGGCCGTGCCTGGCGGTCTGCCGCGCGCTCTCCATGCCCTCATCGAAGTGGACACTCCGGATCAAGAGATTCGACATGCGGGGAAGCAGGTAGTGAAATCCCCAGTATTCCCGCACATGTATCGGCCATCCGGTCAACCCGGGCTGCTCGGCCAGGCTGACGTCGGTCAGGTGCTCCTTGTCATCGTCCCAGGGCTCGACCAGAGGGTGCTCCATCAGCTGGGCCAGCGCCTGGCCGGCAGTCAAGTCGCGTGTGGGGCCGACTGGGAGCCGAGTCCCGCCTCTTAGAGCAGAGCCGTCGGCGAACCGCACGTTGGCGCGGATCATCCGGGCGCGTGAGATCAGGTCCTCTGTGACGGCAGTGGTATCGAGGCGCAGCAGCGCCCAATAGAGATCCCCGGCGGGCACTGCGACGCCGGCCTCGTCGAACTGCTGCAGCCGATCGAGAAGATCCTCCGGATCGATGGTGAGATCGTCGCGACTCGGCAGCGACACGACCACAGGCACCTCCGCCAGTCTGGGGCCGAGATCCCGTTCGCGTGCTTCGTCCGCGTGATCGGCGTTCTTCAAGAGGGGCTGCTGCCACTCGGCGTAGACGTCGAGCCCCAGGCGGTGGCGCGCGTTGACACCGTTGAGCCCGCCCAGAGCCAGCTCCGCCTCCTGCGGATCGCGGCGGACGACGGCGTGCAGCGTGGCGACGAACCGCTCCGCCAGCAGCGGGTCCGGGGAGCGCTCGAGTGCGGCGGCCAGCTCGGTGAGGTGCTCGGCGGTGGCGGGCCCGGGGTCGAAGGCCGGGACCTGCCAGGTGGGCGGGACCGGGAGCCAGGGCAGCAGTTCGGTTTCGGCCTCCGGGGCTTCCGAGTCGATGCCCCAGGCCTCGTGCAGCCTCCGCGCCGCCTTAGCGATGCCGCCGTCGCGTAACAGCAGGTCGGCCAGCAGCGGTTCTATGCCGGCGACCTGCTCGGGCCGAGGCCGGCCGGCCAGGGCCGACAGGAGCGCCTTGGCCGCCTTCTGGGTGCGGGCAGCCCCCGTGATGACCAGCAGGTCGGGCAAGTATTCGTCGCCCAGCGCCGTCGCGCAGCGAGTTCCCAGGCCCTCTAGGAGCGGCCCCTCTCCAACGGCCAGGGCGCCCAGGAGAAGATCGGCGTGCTCGCGGACCTCGTCGTCGGTGATCTCCAGGTCCGCCAGGAGACGCCCCCAGTCGGCACGGTCACTGGGACGCGACGCGGACTCCAGCCCTGCCAGGCAGACGTCCAGGCGGCGCTCGCGGGGCAGTAGATCCCGGAGCAGCAGATCGCCGAGGGCTCCGTGCGGGGGCAGCCGCACCTCGACGGCGAGGCTGAGATGCTCCTCAGCCTCGGCCTTGAAGGGCTGCGGGTCGCTCTCTCCGTTGAGAGCTTTCAGGGCCAGCGTCGTCCAGGCGACCGCGTAGCCCAGCCGGCGGGGCGGTTCCAGGTCCAGATCGCGTACGAGCTGAAGCCAGGCGGGGCCGTGCCTCGGGGTCTCCTGCACGTCGGCGATGTCATGGCCGCTGGATTCCCGGTTGATGTAGTCAGCGGCGAACCTCTGGCCGCGCTCGCTGAGGAGCGCGACGTGCACGTCGTTGCTGAAGAGCCTGGACCAGCGCAGTGAGACCGCCCGGCGAGCCGTGATGCCGCACCGGATGGCGAAGGCCAGGAGCGCGATGCAGTCGATGTCGTCGGGGAATGTCGAGCGGAGCCGGAACGCTTCGGGGTCGCGCTCATCCCAGTCTCTCGACTTCAGGCCGTCGCGGGCTATGCGCCGCTGCTGGGATGTGCCGATCGGCAGTGTCGGCCATTGCTCTGAGGCTGTGCCGACCCAGCCGAGCTCTCGGAAGACGTCGATGGCGGCCGCCTGCTCGGTGTTCATGCGTGTGCCTTTTCTGTTGTCCCTGTCGCCTTTTCTGCCCTGGTGATCAGCCGGGTCGCCAGGACGTGCTTGCACGGGCCGCGAGATCCGGCGTATCGCACGTACCAGGTGCAGGTGCAGCTCTCGCCCTGGACACGGTATCCGGCCTCATCGCCGGCCACGAGCCAGTGGTCGCCGTTGTGAGTGACGGCCCCGGCATCGACGAGCCGCTGCGCCGTCACCAGGCGGGGGTTGTCGCGTTCGACGCGGTCCGGGTCGTGGGGCAGCTCGCGGTGGAACCAGGACTGTTCATGGCTGTCCCAGCCGACCCGCCCCGATGCGCCGAGCACTGCCAGGGCCGCCCGTACCCGGGGCTCGGGAAGGTTCGCCTCCCGGGCCAGACGGGATTCATCGATGCGCGGATCGAAGGCCAGCAGCGCCGAGATCAGGTCGGCGTCCTCGGCGGTATTCGGCGCTGCCAGGGCTGTGAGTAGGGAGCCTTCACCGGAGAATCCGCGGGAGGGCTCGACGGTGAGCATGAGCGTGAGGCGGGCGCCGGGCAGGGCGAACTCCAGCGCGGTGGCGCCGTCGCCGTCTGCGGGGGCGTAGACGGTCAGGCCCTCCAGGTTGGCCAGCAGCCGGGCGACGGCGGCGAGGCGATGGGTGCCCAGCAGCCGGACTCCTCCGGGCGTGCGGTGGGGCTTTGTCATCAGCTGCCCCCGTACGGCGCTCAGCCACACCTGATCCGTGCGCGTCGCGCCGGAGCGGGGGAGTGCCTGCACGAAGCGGCGCGCAGCGGCGGCACCGACGCTGAAGCGCTCGACCAGGGGCTGCGTCAGCTCGGCGGCGTTGCCCAGGGCCCGCACCCAGCGGTCGGGCATCTGCACGCGGCGCTCCTCGACCGACTCGGCCGGGGTGGAGGCGCGCAGCCGGTCGGTGCCGACGTCGAGGTGCAGCAGCTCGCCGCGCGGCACCCGGGCGAGGGCCCGCCGCATGGCCGGACCGATGTCGACATTGGTGGTGCCGTGGTCGATCTGACCGCCGTCGAGCCCGGAGGCCAGGAGGTCGAGGCGGGCCAGCACCCCGTTGCAGGCGGAGAAGCACTCGGCTCGCAGACGATCTCCGTTGGCAGTCAGGATGGGGTCGCGCATGCCCGCGGGAGTGGGGCGGAAGTAACGGGTGGCGGCGATATCGGCCAGGACCAGCAGCGAGCGGGTGACCACGACCGGATGCGTGGCGAAACCGTGGAAGAACCCAGGCTGATTGACCAGGCCGGCGGGGGTGAGCGCGGGGGCCAGGTCCAGGGCCAGGCCGCCATCGGTGAGAGTCGAACCATGCGAGAAGGTGCGCATGTCGGGGAGTGTATCGAGCGCCACTGACATGATTCGGCGCCTATCAACCGACTTTACCGAGGCTGCAGGCCCGTCCCGAGTCGGGGCGGTTGATTCGTAGAGCGGGCTAGGCGACTCCTCCCGCTGCGGAGGCTGCTCGCACTATCCGGGGCGCTCTTCGAGCATGATCCTGGTATGACTCGGAAGATAGCGGTGAGTCTCCCGGACGCACAGGTTGACTCGATTCGTCATGCTGTTGAGCGGGGCAGGGCGGCATCGGTCTCGGGCATCATCGGTACGGCGGTTGCTCGTGCTGAGCGCGAGGACAGTCTTGAGCGACTGTTGGACGACCTCGATCGAGAGCTCGGTCCTGTGAGCGCGGACGATCTTGCGTGGGCCGACAAGGCACTGGGTCTGGAATGACAAAGGGCGACGATGTCGCTGGTCTGACTCTGGACGCGGGGGCGTTGCTCGCACTCGAGCGGGGCGATGCCAGGGTTCGTGCCCTGCTTCGCCGGGCGTCGGAGGTCGGCACCGCTTTGGATGTTCCCGCTGGGGTGGTGGCCCGGGCCGTGAGCAGGCGGGTCGGAGCCCGGACGCCGTCGCCCGGTTTCGGCCGGACATCGAAGAGATGTTGACCACTGACCCGTCCGCATCCTGAGGAACTGCGCCGACAAGCCGGCATTGTCGCCGTCCAGCTTCAGCTCGGAGGAGGGGTACGGCGACTCCGGATCGGTAGACTCTGCTCGTGAGCGTTGACATGACTAAACAGCTGGTGCCGATGGAGGCCGCATGGATCGCGGTCGTGCGTGCTGCTCTTCCGGCCGATCTCAAAGGGCTCTGCCTGGCGCCCGACGACTGGTACGACGGCATGGACGAGTCCTCTGCGGAAGGACGGTGCCTCGCCTGGTTCGATCTGGTCGCGGACGAGTGCGTGGTACTGACCGTCGGCGCCTACTTCGATGGGGTGCGCACCACCGTCGGCAGCCTTCACAACCAGCTCTTCAGTCTTGAATCCAACCGCCCTACATTCCCGCCACAGACGTTTACCGGGTCGATCACGGACCAGGCCGTCAAGGCCTGCGACTTGTTGGCGGCGATTCGACGGCGACCGGTCGAACGGCACGACTGGTCGCGCACCGTCCACGAGTACCGGTTCGCCGACGACGGCACCGGACTGGTGGCCTCGGGGAGCACCGCTCAGCGCCGGGGAGCACCCCGCCAGGTCACGAGGATCGCCACGACGCTGGGCTGACTGCGCGCGTCTGCTCGCGTCTGCGCACCCGGCCCGCCCGCCACTCCGGAATCAGTCATATAGCCCCTGCGGATCGCCGTGCGTGACAGGATCAACCGTTCTGAGGCCCAACTGATGGGCGACCGCTGTCATCGTCTTGTCGTGGGTGGCGATGGTGAGGGGCGTATCCAGAGTCCTTTCCAGAGTCACTGCGGTCGCCAGGTGCAGGGCGTCGAGCGTCTTGACGTGAGGCCTGATGTCTTCGGCGGCGCGGTGAACCTCTCGTGTGATGTCCAGCAGGCCTACTCGGTCGAGCAGAGGGGTGGCCTGGGATATCGGAATGCCTTCGCGGCGCAGGACTCGGACGACTTCGGTGCGCAGTAGACGTGATGACACGTGGAGCGCTCCCGACGTCGCCATCCAGCGGTGCAGGGCAGATCGCTGGGGAACGTTGAGAACCGCATACAGAGCGGCGGAGGAGTCCAGGTAGATGACCTCCACTGTTCAGCGGTCCCCTCGCGAGTCCTCGAGTAGGGCTGCTACTTGCTCGGCGGTGTAGGCCGGTTCGGCCGGTGCAGTCGGCCAGGGCGCCGGTTCCGTTGCCGGGGGTGTGTACAGGCCAGCTCGCTTCAGGCGGGATAGCGGACCGTCGTCGGTGACGATGCTGAGCCGCCACCGAGGCGCTCCCCGCTCGGTGACGATGACATCCTCGGCGGCTGTGACTTCCCGGAGGACGGCGGCCGTGTTCTGGTTGAGCTCCCGTTTGGTCACCATACGCATGGCCTGAGTGTACTACCTGTGTCTGACATCGTGGCCGGTGCGGCGGGGCGAGCAGCGCATTCCCGTCAGGAAAGATGCGCCACCCGCCCCGCCGTCCCGTCCACGCTCAGGTGCGCGCCGTCGGCGATGCGCGTGGTTGCTCCGGGGACGCCCAGCACTGGCGGATCGCCTCCAGGACGGCATCCGCTCCCACCACGCCCAGGATGGTCTGCTGCTGGCCGGCGAAGGAGGCGTCGGCCGTCACGCAGAAACCGCCCGGAACTGGCAGGCCGGCGGCGATCAGCTCCCCAAGGTTCGCCCCCTTGCCGCCCACGCGCGGAATATCGGTCGCCCGAACCGCTTCCAGGTCGATGATCATGTTGACTCCTTGTTCCGATGGCGGAGGTCTGCTGCCAGGCCGATGACTGCGTCTAGGCTCATGGTGAGGAAGACGGCTGCCAGGGCCCGGCTCGTCGGCATCCCGGCGAGCAGCCACAGGCTGAGTGCGGGCACCCCGAGGCCCGCCCCTGCATTACGGCCGAGCTGGGCCATGGCTCCGGCCTGGGCGAGGCGATCGTGCGGAGCAGCGGTCTGGATGTCGAGCAGCAGGAGCGGGAACGTGATGCCGATGCCGACACCCGCCCCCATGAGGGCTATTGCGACGACTCCCAGGCGGGGGAGCAGGACCAGCGGCAGACAACAGGTCGCCAGTGCCCAGCTGACGGGCCGCGTCCAGCGGCGGTCGGCGAGGCGACCGGACGCGGCCGTCCCCAGCCCGATGCCGACCAGTGCCGGCGCCAGCAACCAGCCGGCCGTCGTCGCCTTGAGGCCGTGAAGCGATTGCAGGACCAGCGGCGCATAGGTGAGTAGACCCAACGAGACCATCCCGACCAGTGCTGCGACTCCTGCGAGGCGCCGCAGTGATCGGATGCGCCACAGGTCGAACTGCTCTCGCAGGCTGACCCGCCACCACTGCGGTGGTGCCTCGGCCGTGGGAAGACTGGTCGCCAGCAGAAGAGAGGTCAGCGACAGCGGAAGCACCGTGAGCAGGCCTGGGCGCCAGCCCGGGCCGTCGGTGAACCAGCCTCCGATCGGCCCGCCGACGACGTTCGCCACTACTTGAGCAACGGCCAGCTGGGAGAAGGCCCGGGCCCTGGCCTGCTCGTCCAGGAGCAGACCGAGCGACGCGAGGGCCGCGGGGGCGATGGCTCCCGCCCCGACGCCCTGCATGATCCGGGCCGCGATGAAGGCGGGCATGCTCGGAGCCGGCACCATGGCGATGGTGCCGATGACGAAGCAGAGATGACCGATGACGAAGATCCGCTGCGGACCGAGCCGGTCGGCGTACTGGGCGAAGAGGGGGAGGGTGACGGTGGAGGCGATCAGGTAGCTGCCGGCGACCAGGCCGTAGAGCTCGGGGACGGCCAGCTCGTCGACGATACGGGGCGTGGCGTTGGCCAGGAGGGTCTGCATGATGCCCGACGCCGCCATGCCGGAGGCTGTTGCCGTCAGAGTGCGATGGGTATTCCTGGTACTCATGTCAGGCCGTTGAGGGTGATGTCCAGGGAGGCGCGCAGGCGGTCGGTCAGGGGGCGTCCACCCGGGTCGGCGGCCCATAGCAGGACGCATGCGAAGTAGTTGCACTGCAGGGCCATGACCGCGTCGGCGATGGGTACCTCGCGCAGTTCGCCGCGTTTCTGCCCTTCGGTGAGGATCTCGGCCAGGGCTCGCTGGAGGCGCTGCTGGTTGGCGGATCCCAGGTCGGACAGGGTGAAGGCCCGGGCCTTGGCCATCTGCCGGGCCGGTTCGGGGTGGGCCTCGAGCCATTGCCCAGCGGCTCGCATGACTCGGTGGAGCCGTTCCTCAGCGGTGCCCTCCTTCGCGGCGGCGTCAGCCATGACCTCGCTGACCTGCTCGCCCAGGTAGCGGAAGACGTCCCGCTTGGAGGGGAAGTGGGTGAAGAAGGTGCCCTTGCCGACGTCGGCGGCCTCGGTGATGTCGGCGACCGTGACCCGGTCGAAGCCGCGCTCGGCGAACAATCGCATCGCCTCGATGAAAATGCGTTCCCGGGTTTGCGCTCGCCGTCGGGCGACACGATCGCTCATGGCAGCAGTGTGCTCGCAGAATCTGACCATGGTCAAGATCTGACTCTGGTCAAATTTTGAGATGGTTGTTTGCTGCTCTGGAGGTGCTGTGCTTCCGTCTTCTGGTCAAGCGCTCGCGCGTCCGTGTGCGCTTCGGTTCAGTCGGTGATGACCGCGTCCCGGCGGATCCACTCGGAGTCGTGGGCCGCCTTGTGCAGGAAGCTGCCGACGTCGGCCCGGCTGATGCTCGGCATCCCCTTCATGCGGATGGTCTCGGCGGCGCGATAGGCGCCCCGTGCCGGTTTGTTCGTCAGGGTGGTGGGGTAGACGATGGTCCACTCCAGGTCGCTGGCGCGCAGGGTTCGCTCGGACGCGGCCTTGTCGGTGTAGGTGCTGCGCAGGACGGTGCGGTACATCAGGCGCTGCAACGGCGAGGCGGTCCTGATCGTCTCGCCCACACCGTAGGAGGACAGCCAGACCAGTCGCTTCACCCCCGCTCGTGTCATCGCCTCGACGACGGCCCTGGCGGAGCCGGTGAAAAGCCCCTCCGGGCGCAGAGAGCTCCCGCGTCCAAGGGCGGCGATCACCGCATCCTGCCCCTCCGCGGCGCGGGCGACATCGTCAACCGAGGTGGCGTCCCCCTGGAAGATGGTGATCCGGTCCTTGAGGGCGGCCAGCGCCTCAGGGCGGCGTGCGAGGGCGGTGACGGCGTCTCCCGCCTCAAGTGCGCGCGCCAGAACATGGCCTCCGGTCGGGCCGGTGGCGCCGAGAAGCAGTACCTTCATGCTCGTAACTCCATCGTCTCGTGCGAGCTGCGGTGGTCAGCCTAGCGGGCGATTGTCGTCCGCGCGCAGTGGCGGCGTGCGGACGGGAGGGTGGCGGATGTGCAACTGCAGAGTGGATGGGAATGGGTGCCGGCGCCGGGTTGGTTCGTCGGGGTTCGCGGTTCTTCAATGTCCGGTGGCCGTTGTCGGGCTCGTCAAGCCCGTCGAGCCTGTCGGGCCGCGCGCCCATCGCGCTCTCTATAATGAGAACTATGGGCAATAGTGACGTTCGGGAGACGCTTTTCTTTCCCCTGCTGGGGCGCGCTCGGGCCGCGCGCACCTGGCCGACCTGCTTCAAGGATCCGTGGTCCGAGCGTGTGGTCGCACTGGCCGAAGCGGACCATCCCGACATCCAGGACAAGGACATGGGGGAGATGCCCGCGGCGATCTACGCCCTGCGCCACCTGGCTGCCGTCACCGAGATCCGCCACTATCTGGGCGATCATCCGGGCGCCGCCGTCGTCGACCTCGGCTGCGGGCTCGACCGCCTGATCGATGAGGTCGGCAGTGCTGATGGCGGCGCCATCGTCTACAACCTCGACTTCCCGGAGGTCCTGGGGGCCCGCGGCGCCTGGATGGAGCCCCACGAGCGCGAGCGCGATCTTCCCTTCTCCCTGACCGACTACCGCTGGATGGATGAGGTCGATGCGAGTGATGGTCTGATCGCCGTCGCCTCCGGCGTCTTCTACTTCCTGGAGAATGCTGAGGTCAGCGGGCTCGTTGATGCCATGGCCCGGCGCTTCCCGGGCGGTCGTCTCGTCTATGACGCCGAGTCCCCCGAGATGGTCGCCGCCAGTGAGCGGGCGGTGCGGGAGCGCGGGATCGACGCCGCCCCCATGCCCTTCCGCGTCGCCGATCCATACGCGCCGAGCACCTGGAGTGAGGCCGTCAGCGATGTGCGGGTCGAGTTCGACCTGTCCTCCTATGCCCTTGATCCGACAATGCTCCCGCAAGCGGTGCGCGACGGCTTCGCCGCCATGAGACAGGGCGAGGCCCTGTACGAGGTCGTTGTCGATTTCGCTCAGCCGGATCCGGCGGGCTGATGGCTGAGCCACCCCTTTCCTTCCTATGGTCCGCCTGACGGTAGATAGAGGTGCGCCTGTCGGAGCTTTGGGGATTGCGCGCGGAACAGGGGTGAGGTGCAAGCATTGTGCTAGCATCTGGGTGTGGCGACACTGTACATCCGCGATGTTCCAGATGATGTGGCCGACGAGCTCAAGGCGCGGGCGGCTGCTGAAGGGGTCTCGTTGTCGGTGTATGCCGCTGCACAGCTCTCCCGCATCGCCTCCCGGCCCACGAATGAGCAGATCGTGCGGGGCCTGCGCAATCAGGACCGCTCTGGCGGGCCCACTGCGGCGCAGGTCGTCCAAGCCGTTCGCGCGGGACGCAGATGATCGTCATCGACGTTTCAGCGATGATCCAAGTACTGGTTGGCCGGGATCCCGACCCGGCCCTCCTTGATGGGGTTGCGGGGGATCTTGCGGCTCCCCATATCCTTGATGTTGAGGTCCTCTCCGCCCTGCGCGGCATGGTTCTCGGAGGAGTCCTGCCCCTTGAGGCTGCCGAGAGTGCTCGCCGCAGCTATGCCGATCTCGTTATTGACCGGTACGAGGCCGCGCTCCTCGCCGATCGCGTATGGGCGCTGCGCACTCAGTACACCAGCTACGACGCCATGTACCTGGCGCTGGCAGAAGGGCTGGGAGTCCCGCTCGTCACCTGTGATCGGAAGCTGGATGCCGGCGGGCATCATGCCGAGGTCGTGGTCTATGCCTGAGTGTGCGGGTGTCGAAGCGCGTGCCGGCCAAGCGGCGCTCCGCCCATGTGATCGTGTCCAGCACGCTGCGTGCCGTGTAGGCCCGTCTATTCGCTCCGATGGATTCGGTCGTCAGAATACCGGCGGACCTCAAGGTCTCCAGACCTCGGGACGCCGCGGTCCGCGATACCCCGTAGATTCTCGACGCCGTCTGGATCGTCAGCACCGGCGTGCCCGGCAGGCCCGACAGAATACGCGAAGCCGCAGAGTCCGCCCGCAAGGGGTGGATCGTCTCGAACTGGGCGTGCACGAGCGCGGCCTGGATGAGCGGGGCGTGGGCGGCGCTGTTGAGGTATGCCATGAGGTCGTCCAGCAGTGCTGGCACCAGTTCGGGAGGTGGCGGGATGAAGTCTGCCTCTAAAGGGTGGTAAGAGGATCCTCCGAGCCAATTCTGCGCCTCCCGGATACCGTGATGCTCCGGCGAATCGGGGAGCAGGCTGCGGTGGAGCGCCAATAGTCCATTGATGGTCACCGCCGGGTCGGCGGCCAGATGCTCTGTCGCGTCCTTGACGGCGGTGACGTTGTGGGCGACGGCCCGCGCGGCTCGCGATACGTGCGGCCTCGCGCTTTTGCTGTCGGCGCCCTGAAGTATGCTGAGACTTACCTTAACGACCTGAAGGGGCTGCTGTGGGCAAGGGATTCCAGGGAGCTGTGCTGCGCGCGCTCGGCGCCAGGGAGCACGTCGTCACCGTCAGCGGCAGGGATCAGCTGGCCGAGCACTTCGTGCACATCCATTTCCGCTCCGGCACTCTGCTGCGCGACGGCGCTCTCCATCCCGACTCCTGGATCCGCCTGTGGTTCCCCAACCCCGATAACCCCTCCACTCTCAATCAGCGCGGCTACACCCTGGTGGATCCCGACCCGCAGGCCGGCACCTTCGCCATCGACTTCGTCCTCCACCACCCCATGGGGCCGGCCTCCTACTGGGCCTCCAGGTGCGAGGTCGGCGAGGAGCTCGTCGCCCAGCGCTTCGGAGCCCAGCCCTTCACCCTCCTCGACCCGCCCCCGGCCGGCTACCTCCTCCTGGGCGACCTCACCTCCTACCCGGCCATCACCTCGATCGCCGCCGCCGTGCCCGACGACACCCCGCTCGTGGTCTACCTGGAGCGCCACTCACCGCTCGACGAAGGCCTCCCGCTGCCCAGCGGCTCCCGCGTCACGGCCGCCTGGGTCGATGAGCTCCCCGATGGCCAGGGCCTGGCCCAGGCCATCGACGGACGCGACTGGTCCGGCTGGTTCGCCTGGATCGGCGCCGAATCCCTCGCCACCCGGCGCGCTAAGGGCGTTCTCAAGCGTGAGCATGGTCTGGGTAAGGCCGCCCTCCACGCCCAGGCCTACTGGATGCGGGGGCGGGCTCTGGGTAAGTCGCGCCTTCTGGATGAACTCAACGCCGCTCATGAGGCGGAATAGCGCAGTCAGACCCAGCTGGTTGGCCCGCGCTGCTGGCGGTGTGAGTAGTGGGATGTCCAAAGTGGAGGAGATCAGGTAGGGGGATCGGGGTGTGGGGGTGCTTTTGTGCGATTCGGCCTGGTGTGTCCGGCAGATGGAGAAGGTTGGATCGCCTTGATCTCCTCCGTTTTGGACATGGTTCGGCTATCCGCCCGATTCGAGGTGCCCTGGTCCGTGACCGACTTCTCGGCCCCTGCACTTTGTGCAACTCTGCACCGAGTGCATGATTGGGGTCGTGACTCGAACCGACCTGCGCGCCGCCCACACGCGGCGGACTCGTGCCGCCATCCGGGCGGCCGCCCTGGCGCTGACCCGTGAGCGCGGCTACGCCGCCATGACGATCGACGACGTCGCCGCTCTCGCCGGAGTCTCGCGGCGCACCGTCTTCAACCACTTCTCCTCCAAGGCCGAGCTCCTCGTCATCGGCCCTGAGACCCCTGAGCCCGAGGCGATCGAGGCCTTCGTCGCCGGCAGCGGCCCCCTCCTGGAGGACCTCGGCACGCTGCTGATCTCCGGCGCGCAGGCCCTGGAGCCCGAGCGCGCCTGGCTCATGGCCTTCCCCCAGATCGTGCGCGACAACCCCGAGGTGGAGCGCGCCGTGCACGAGCGCTTCCAGGCTGTCGAGCGTGTTCTGGAGGACGCCGCCTCCAGGCGCTTAGGGCTGCCCTCCTCCGCCCCCCAGGTGAGGGCCGTGCTGGCGCTGTCCAGTGCGGTGCAGAAGGCCGCGATCCGCATGTGGGCCGCCTCCTGCGACGCCGACGATGGCGCCAACGGCCCGGCGGATGACCGGCAGGCCGGCATCCCGGACGGGCCCGGCACTGGAAGCGGTCGGACCGGGGGGTGCCATGAGCAGGCCGCCGCATCGGTCGGCGAGCAGTCCGATCCGATCCTCAGTCTGGCCGACGCCGTTCGCGCCGTGACTGCCGCCATCGGCGAGATCATCGCCCCGACCTCCCAGTAGCCGCTCATTGGGCAGCCGTCGGGCAGCCGGCGGCCAGTCACCGGCCACTGACTCGCCGCTCCATTCGGCACCATCCGGTCCCGGCCGGTCCCGTCTAGTCCCAGCCGCTCAGCCGCCCCGCCCCGGTCAGCGGGCCACCGGGACAGCTCCAGATTTCTCAAACCATTCCGCCCCTTCAACACGCAAAGGCACGACTTGTGACTCAACCTGTAACCGCGTCGGAGAGCACTGACGCACAACCGGCCGAGGTGGGAGGCGACTTCCACCCCGACCGCCGCTTCTGGGCGGTCTACGCCTCCCTGCTGGTGGTCATGTTCCTGTCCGCCATGGACCAGACGATCGTCGGCACCGCCTTGCCCACCATCGTGGGCGACCTCGGCGGCGCCGCGCACATGGCCTGGATCCTGACCTCCTACACGCTGGCCATCACCGTGGGGATGCCCGTCTACGGCAAGCTCGGCGACCTGGTGGGCCGCAAGAATCTCTTCCTGGTGGCCATCGGCCTGTTCCTAGTGGGTTCGGCACTGTGCGGCACCGCTACCTCGATGATGCAGCTCATCATCTACCGGGCCATCCAGGGCCTGGGCGGCGGTGGCCTCATGATCTCCTCCCAGGCGATCACCGGTGACCTCATCCCACCGCGCGTGCGCGGCACCTACATGGCCCCCATGGGCGCCATGTTCGGCATCGCCTCCATCCTGGGGCCGATCGTGGGCGGTTGGCTGACCGACTCGGTCTCCTGGCGCTGGACCTTCTGGATCAACCTGCCGCTGGGCATCCTGGCCTTCATCGCAGTCGCCATCGTGCTGCGCCTGCCCACCCGCCCGCTGACCGAGAAGATCGACTGGTGGGGCCTGATTCTCATGAATGCCGGCGCTGTGGCCATTGTCCTCATGGCCACCTGGGGAGGCAACGAGTACGCCTGGACCAGCCCTGTCATCATCATCCTGGGGGTTGCGGGTCTGATCTGCTGGGGGCTCTTCGCCTTCGTGGAATCGCGCGCCGCCGACCCGATTCTGCCGTGGCCGATCCTGATCAACCGCACCTTCGTCATCTCAACCATTGTGGGCATGCTCGCCATGGGCGGGATGATCGGCGTGTTGAGCTATCTGCCCACCTACCTGCAGATGGTTTACGGGTACTCGGCCACCGCCTCCGGACTGCTTCTGGTGCCCATCACTCTCGGCATGCTCGCCTCCTCGATCCTCTCCGGCATCCTGGTCTCCCGCAACGGCCGTTACCGCATCTACCCGGTGGTGGGCAGCCTGATGGCGGCGGGCGCCTCCTTCTGGCTCTTCCGGCTGACGACCTCCACCGCCGTGTGGCAGGTCTCCGCGGCCACCTTCGTCATGGGCGCGGGAATCGGGCTGTTCTTCCAGCTGCTGATCACCGTGGTCCAGAACGCCGTCCCCGCCCGGCACCTGGGCACGGCCACCAGCGGCAACAACTTCTTCCGCGAGGTGGCGGTCTCGCTCGGCGCCTCCCTGATCGGGGCGGCCTTCTCCTCCGGCCTGACCTCCCACCTCACCGAACGGATCGGGGATCTGGCCCGCAGCTCGGACCCGGCCGTGCTCGCCGCCCTGGCCAAGTTCCAGGACGCCGACACCTCCTCACTCACACCCGCCCTGGTGAACCAGCTGCCCACCGCGCTGCACGACGCCGTGGCGAACTCCTATGCCGATGCGCTGCTGCCGATCTTCGGCTGGATGATCCCGTTGTTCGTGGTCACCGCGGTCATCGGCCTCTTCCTGCCGGAGGTGCCGTTGTCCCGCAAGACCGGCATGGAGCAGGTGGCCGAGGCTGAGTCAGCCGAGACAGCCGAGACAGCCGAGGCTGAGTCAGCCGGGTCAGCCGAGGCCGAAGCCGAGTCAGTGTCCAGTCAGTGAGCGGCCGGGGGTCGTCGGGGTAGTCGGGGGTCAACCGGTTGCCGGGCGGGTTTCCTGCGGGAGATGCGCCCGGGGCCGCTGGCAGGCCATCATGAGTCCGCCAACAAGGGGAATGACCGCTACTGCGGGGAACATGGGCATCGCCACTACCGCGATGGTCGGTCCCGCGATGATTCCCAGGGCGATGCGCGGCGCTAGGGGCAGATTCATTCTGCGGATGATCACCCAGGCGATCGCGGCCGCGCTGCAGAGGACCGAGGCGGCGATCCCCGGTGTGATCTGGCCGGAGAAGGGAACCTCCCGACATGCGGTTGCTGCTCCCGCGACGGATAGGACTATCAGGACGACCGGTCCCCAGGTGTGCACGGGCGAATATGGAGAATTCTCGGAGAAGTACAATCCACTCGCCGCGAGCAGGGGCAGAATTCCCAGGAATCCGATCTGCATGCCTATCGCGAGAAGCTGCGATCCTTCTCCTCCCGTTGCGATTATGTCCTTGACGACGCAGCTGGTCGCTGCCAGTCCGAGAACGGCGGCGCAGACGCCCAGCACACGCATGCTTCGACTTCTTGTGCTTCTTATGGCAGACCTGGGCGTGTGAGGCATGGGAGGTGCGGGAGACACGGGAGACACGGGAGACGTGGTGGCGCTCACCGGTGTGCGTGGCGCTGCGGGCGGAGGCGAGGGGAGGGCCGGAGCCGGCTCCATGGGCTGTCCCGAGAGCGGCCCCGAGAACGGCGCGGAGTGCATGATCGGTGGTGTGATTGATGACGGTGGGGACGCGGGCGCGCTGGCCGAGTGCCCCGGGGGCGGGAATGGGGGCCCGCCGGCGGCAGGCCCTGAACGGGGATGCGTGCTCGGTGGGAAGGGAGGCGTCGAGAAGAAGGCGCGCGTCGGGAAGGGGCGCGACTTGTAGATAATGGCGATGACGACAAGCGCTGTAGAAACGGCGGTGACCGTGAACGGGGTGATGGTGATCGTGAGTCCGGCCGGAGCCAGGATCAGGCCCGCCCCGGCCCCCAGCGCTGTGCGCGCCGCAGGATGCAGCCGCTTGCCGACGACGCCGTCGAAGGCGATCGCGATCGCCACCGCTCCCACGCCCCAGGACGTCAGGCAAAGTGGTAGGAAGAGGTTGCCGAAGGTCGGAGTGGGGTCTCCGGCGTCGGCCGCCTCGAAGCCGACCGTCCATGAGGCCTGTGCGGCGGCGCCGAGGAGGAACGAGGCGATCGCGGTCGCTGCCGTCGCAAGCGTGTGCACTCGCGGCAGCAGCTCATGCGCGCGCACGAATGCGAGAACGCCGATCACCAGAACGACGGGGGCCAGGTTCGTCAGCGCGCCCGGCACCCAACTGAGGGGATTGTCCTCGGATATCACGTCTCCGATGATGACAACCAAGACGATGCTGATGCTCAGCGGGATTGCGAGGATTCCGCACCACAAGGCCAGATTCATCAGAGACTGTTTCCTCGGGTGCTCCGGATGATGGGGGCCGGGGCTGGTACTGGGACTGCTGTGAGGCGGAGGCGCTGCCGGGGACGGCTCTCCTGCGCTTGTCGTAGTCTTGTCGGTGTCGTCGGCGCTGCTGGTATTGCGGTGTTCAGCGGAAGGCATGGAACTTCCCTTGTTGGGAACTCATAGCTGCAGATCCTGGGGATTCGAGCATAGTGAAGATATGTGCCGGTGCCCAGGGGCTTCCCGAGATTGTCCGACATTACATTTGCCTCCGAGGCGCTCGCGGCGCCCCGGGCCTTAGGTCTTCTTGGCCCTCTTCATGCATGTCCATGGGGAGCGCTGTCCTTGACCCCTCGTTTTTTCGGTAGGTAGCATCGCCATGTTTTATGGGGCTACCTCTATCGCAATGGCGTGCGAGGGGTGAGGCGGTAAAAATGACTGAGAGTCGCGATGGAGTGTGGCGTCCGGTAATTTTTTGGGTGGCTATTATATGTGTTGTCTGCTTTATTCCGGTGATCGGGGCTTACTTCTTCTTAACCTCTTTCACGCCCAGGCCGAGCCCTTTCGCCAATGAGCCGAGCCTCCTGTTCGACATCAATGCCTCGGATTATGGGGAGGGGATGCAGGTCATTTCCCTGTCTGACCAAGACGGGAGGAGAATGCTTCGCGATTCTCGTTCATCGGTGATCTATGTCGGTTTGAGCGACGGGGCGTCGTCCGTGATCGTCGCTTTGGATGCTGGAACGGCGCAGGTGCGATGGAAGGCCGAGCTGAGCGGCTCTCAGCCGTATTGCATGCCTTATGAATGGGGGATCCGGTGCGTGGCGGGAGGTGAGCTCGTTGATGTTGCTGAGCGTGAGGGGACTGTGACTGAGCTGGCGACGCTTCCGTCTGATAGCTATCGGATTCGAAAGGGCGGGAATGACAAGAGCGGGGATGATCATGTCGTTTACCTCCTGCCGGTGGATGGTCGGCCCCAGGATTATCAGGTGGTCCCGTTGCGCGGTGAGGATCATGCCGTCATTCTGCCGTGGTCGCCGCCGCCGACCCCGTGCGCAGAGGCCTCGGTGACCAGCTTCGAGGCTGCCGACACTAAGGCCAGTTCAAAGGGTGAAGGAGTGGTGGCCGCCGTCGTCATCGACGGGTGGATGGTCCTGACGAGAGTCGATACCGGAGAGATTATCGATCAGCGTTTCGGGGAGCTTTATCGAGATGTCAACTCTGTGCTGGTGGCGGGCAATGAGGCGTGCGGGGCGGCATGGGGGCAGGTGGACGTGTCATACGTCCACTATGGCAATGTTCCTGTCTTGAGCGTAGTTCCGCTTCCGGAGGAGGAGGTGCCGACGCCTCCGCCGGCGGACAAGGTGAGGCCGGCATCCAAGAAGGGCGACGCTGGCGGGCAGTTGTATGACGGTTTAAGTTCCCGGAAATACGTGGATGCGGAAGGGCGCTTTGGGGAATTGTTCAACGGGGAGATAAGTGAGTACGACTTCGTCGATCTGCGCGGATCTGGATTGGATAATGCTTTCGCGGACGGAATTGAGATGGCCGAGGGGGCTGTGCGTGGAACAACGGGCGGGGGCCTATCGGAACAAGGTAGAGAATATCTAGTCCTGGCCTCCGGTGGACATATGATCTCAGTTCGAAGTGGGGCTGCGGGCTCTGGTCGCAACAAGATCATGTGGAAGGCTGATATTGGTGACAGTGAATGGGAGCTGAAGGATGATGATAGCGTCGTCATGACACGTGACTCTCGTGGGAGAGTTACTGCCAAGAGCATCGATGAGGGGAAAGACCTGTGGAGTCTGGATATCCCGGAGGAGATGCGTTGGGAGAGCGGGGTCGAGGGAACATACGAGCTGGTGGAGGGAACCGCCGGTACTAGGAATAGAGGCATCTCCCTCGTCTTCTCCTCTGACTCCCGGGTTCTCATCTATGGGTAGTAACAGGCGTTGCAGAATTGAACAGAACCGAGCGGTGCCGAGCATAGTGAACGGACTTGGCTTGTAGAGGCATTCGTCTGCGATGCTGCTGCTGGTAGCGGCCGGTCTGGCGCAGTCGGTTGTGTCGTCTACCGGCCCTTATCGGCGCATGGGCGGCCGAGTTTATCGCCACGGAAATGAGGCGTTGCGCGAGGAGATCGCCGACGGCTGCGTTCAGGTCGAGGACCTGGTGGCCCGGTACTTCCACGTGGGCTGATTGGGCCGGCTTTTCCGCTGTGAACGTGCTTTTCTCTCATCCTTCTGGAGGTAGAGCTCAGAAGGATGAGAGAAAAGTACGTTCGTGTGGCAAGACTCAGTTCATGTCGGCAACCCCGGCAACCGCTGTCAACGAGACACGGCGAATCCGCGGATGAGGATGACGCAGCGGCAGCCCCGGAAACCGCTCTCAACAACCATTGGCGACCGGCGCACAGCGCGCCGTCACCGGTATCATCTCGGAACCAGCTATTTGGGCCGGCCAATGTAGGTCGATTCAGGTCGCTGAGGCTGGTGTAACGCTGCCGAGCGGCTTCTCCCGTGGTGCCGACGAAGCCGCCGATCGCATTCCAGGGCATTCCGGACTGTCGGGCCGATCTGATGGCCTCGACGACACGGCGTTCGGCACTCGAGCGCTCCGCAATCGCATGCCGCATCAGCTGGTGTGATGCGCCGGGCACTGGGGTATTCCTGCCGGTCCTTATTCCTGCCGGTCCTATCGGGGTGTGCGAACGTCCCGCCACTCCTCGACGTCGCACTGGCCGTGCGCATTGCTCCCGACCGCGACCACGGTGCCGTCCTCTCGCAAGCCCAACGTATGGAGTGAACCCGCGGCAATTGCGATGATGTTGCGCCAGTCCTGTACCTCGCACTGACCGTGCGAGTCGGCCCCGACTGCGCGAACGGTTCCATCCGGCAGGAGTGCGACGGTGTGGCGGCTGCCCGCGGCTATGGCCGTCACCTTTGGCCACGGTGCCGTGTAGCACTCGCCGGCGCCGCTTCCCCCGGCGGTGAGCACGGCGCCATCGGCGCGCAGGCCCACTGTGTGCAGATACCCCGCCGAAACGGCGACAATCTCCCGCCAATCGCCGACATCGCACTGGCGGCGGCGATTGTTCCCCGTGGCCAGGACAGTGCCATCGACGCAGACTGCCACCGAATGCCAGTCGCCGCAGGAAACGGCGGCGACTCTGCGCCAGCCGTGCACGTCGCACTGGCCCTCGGCGTTCCGGCCGGTTGCTATCACGGCGCCGTTGGCGAGAACTCCCAGCGTGCGCCGCCAGCCGGCGGCGATAGCGGTGATGCCGCTCCAAGCCTGCACCTCGCACTGGCCATCGCCGTTCCATCCGGTGGCGACGACCGTGCCGTCGGCCTTGAGCCCCACAGTGTGGGACTTTCCCGTATTGGCTGCCGTATGCACATTCCCGGCCGCGACCGCGCCGATCGTGCTCCAGGCGGAGACGTCCGGCTCGGCCTGACCCCGCGCGCCGGTGGCGAGGGCCTTCCCATCGCCCCTGCATGCTGCTGAGTGCCGTGGACCGGCGGCGATGGCGGCCATGTTCCCCATGTTCCTCTTACTTCTGTCTTGTCTTCTGTCTTCTGCGCGCTGGGTGCGAGCCTCATTCTCGTTCCGGGGCGTGCAGCCCGCATGGTGAGTTTCACCGTCCCGTCTGAAGGTGAATGCGAGCAGGTAGGGAGAAGCCGCCGTTCATGTGGTGAACCGCGGTTGATGGAGTGGGACTGGGCTCCTCCGACGGAAGTGTGCATTCCCGGTCGGATCGACGTGCGATCAGAGGGGTGTCGTGGTTCTGCTCGCGGTCCAGCTGTGTGGGCGATGGCGTCGGTGGCTTCAGGGCCTGCAGTGCCGCCTCGAAGCCGACCGTCCATGAGGCCTGTGCGGCGGCGCCGAGGAGGAACGAGGCGATCGCGGTCGCTGCCGTCGCAAGCGTGTGCACTCGCGGCAGCAGCTCATGCGCGCGCACGAATGCGAGAACGCCGATCACCAGAACGACGGGGGCCAGGTTCGTCAGCGCGCCCGGCACCCAACTGAGGGGATTGTCCTCGGATATCACGTCTCCGATGATGACAACCAAGACGATGCTGATGCTCAGCGGGATTGCGAGGATTCCGCACCACAAGGCCAGATTCATCAGAGACTGTTTCCTCGGGTGCTCCGGATGATGGGGGCCGGGGCTGGTACTGGGACTGCTGTGAGGCGGAGGCGCTGCCGGGGACGGCTCTCCTGCGCTTGTCGTAGTCTTGTCGGTGTCGTCGGCGCTGCTGGTATTGCGGTGTTCAGCGGAAGGCATGGAACTTCCCTTGTTGGGAACTCATAGCTGCAGATCCTGGGGATTCGAGCATAGTGAAGATATGTGCCGGTGCCCAGGGGCTTCCCGAGATTGTCCGACATTACATTTGCCTCCGAGGCGCTCGCGGCGCCCCGGGCCTTAGGTCTTCTTGGCCCTCTTCATGCATGTCCATGGGGAGCGCTGTCCTTGACCCCTCGTTTTTTCGGTAGGTAGCATCGCCATGTTTTATGGGGCTACCTCTATCGCAATGGCGTGCGAGGGGTGAGGCGGTAAAAATGACTGAGAGTCGCGATGGAGTGTGGCGTCCGGTAATTTTTTGGGTGGCTATTATATGTGTTGTCTGCTTTATTCCGGTGATCGGGGCTTACTTCTTCTTAACCTCTTTCACGCCCAGGCCGAGCCCTTTCGCCAATGAGCCGAGCCTCCTGTTCGACATCAATGCCTCGGATTATGGGGAGGGGATGCAGGTCATTTCCCTATCTGACCAAGACGGGAGGAGAATACTTCGTAATCCCCGGTCATCGGTGATCTACGTCGGTTTAAGCGACGGGGCGTCATCCGTGATCGTCGCCCTGGATGCTGCGACGGCCGAGGTGCGGTGGGACGCGCGGTTGACCGACTCCCGACCGCGTTGTGTGCCGTACGGTCCGGAGCTCCGGTGCTCGACGGGTGGAGAGCTCGTGGGCATCTCGGAGAGCGATGGGACTACGACCGTGCTGACGGCGCTTCCGTCCGATGACTACCGGGTGAGCAAGAATCAGGAGGAGCGCATCACGTATCTCCTGCCACCGGTGGACGGCCGGTCCCAGGACTACCAGGTGATGTGGATCGATGAGAGGGATCGCGTCGTGATCCTGCCGTGGTCGCCGCCCCCGACTCCGTGCGCCGAGGCCTCCGGGACGAGCTTCAAGGATGTGGACCCCCACACCGGTGTGGGCGACCACGATCTGCTGGCCGCGGTGGTTGTTGACGGGTGGATGGTCCTGTCGGCGGTGGACACCGGGGAGATCGTCGACCAGCGCTTCGGCGATCTTCGGGAGAGGACTGGCGAGAGCGGCCCGCTGCTGTCGGGCGACGAGGCGTGCGGGTCGGAGTGGAGTCAGGTGGACGTGTCCTACCCTCCTCCTCATCGAACAGTCTTCAGCGTGGTCCCGCTTCCGGCGGAGAAGGTGCCGACGTCTCCGCCCGCGGACGAAGCGAGGCCGGTCCTCTGGAGAAATGGGGGGCGCACTCGATGGTGCGTCACTCCGGACGGCGAGTTCGGGGAATGGCGTGAGGGGTCGATGTGGACCTATGACGTCGTCGATCTGCGCGGTTCTCGTGTGGAGAACGCCTTCACGGACGGAATCGAAGTGGGCGAGGGCGCCGTGGCGGGGACGACGATGGGAGGGCTCTCGGAGAAGAGTGATGAATACTGGGTCATGGTCTCCGGGGGCGGCATGGTCTCCGTTCGGAAGAATGGTGAGGGCGAGGATCGTCATAAGATCGTGTGGAGTGCGGATATTGGGGACGACGAGTGGGAGGCGAGAGGCGGTGCCGTCATGACCCGCGACTCCGATGGGCGGGTGACCGCTAGGAGCATTGATAGCGGAAGAAGGCTGTGGGACCTGGATACTCCGGGAGAGATGCACTGGGAGGAGAACTCGGGGGAGCCCCGAGGATCAGTCGATAGCAATCCCGTCCTCATCCTGACCGCGGATTCCCGCATTCTCATGTACGGGCACCGGGGCTGACGGGTCCGACGGGGACTGGCGCGGAGGGGATCGGGAGCGGATCGGCGGAGCCTCGCGGGGCGCCATCGGCTCAGGACCGGGCCAACGGCCCCTCCGCCCAGGCGATCTCATCATCCGCCAGCCCGGGCAGGGCCTGACCGGAGACGATGAAGCGGGCGCGCTCCCACGGTCGATCG
>ERZ772968.162-NODE-162-length-31423-cov-8.587318_pt1 | contig 31423 bp, 24 predicted proteins | sample MGYA00580674_ERZ772968 | MGnify/ENA primary metagenome ERZ772968 (study PRJEB29015, sample SAMEA2737940) | human oral metagenome | biome: human oral; feature: human-associated habitat; material: dental | place: China | collected 2138 ...
CGTCATTAGTGCTTCTCAAACGCCGCACTCCCTGGAAATAATTTTGCTGGAAGCACGGCCATAAGATTTCTGCGCCCCCGGAGCATAGATTTCTCCGCGCGTGTACCAGTTAGTGTCGCTTTCGCCGTTGCACTTGTGACGAGCCACCGCAGCTTTGCCACGGCCACCACCGGGCCAAACGCTCCTAACAGAAGAAGACGTCACCGTGGAATAAGAAAACCACGATGTCTGAGCCCTAAGGCTTGATCTTACTTGCATCTTCCTGGGCGTGCCGATGAGGAGTTTCCATGTGACGTGGCCAGACACGTCACCCCCGGACACATGCGCATCATGCGGTTCAACTTTGGCGAGGAACAACACGTCCTGCGGTCTATTTCCCGACTCTGCACCACCTCTCACCGTTCCATCAGACGTATCCGTTTTCGCGGGATCGTCAGAAGGGCGGGCGGCAGGAGCGGAAACAGCACCGGAAGGAGAAACCCGGTCCGAGGCAGAGGCGGTTTGCGGGGCAAGAATGCCCGAAATCGTCAATGCGGCTATTAACGCGAACTTTGTGGTTTTCATGAGTTTTACCTCCAAAATGGTATAAGCCACCGTTGTCAAGTTAAATGTGTGGCTTTATGGATGCGCTTGTAATTTTATATTACCTAGGACACATTGAATGGGGAAAGGGTTTCTCATTTGTTTTTTAGTAATTTGTACTAGTTTTCCGTCGGCTGTTCCTTAGCCCTCCCCGGTCGGCCTCGTTCGCGTCCTCCTCAGGCGGCATCGCCCGCGTCTTCGCCGGCCTCCTCGTTTAGCCGCTCGCGATCGAAGAGCAAATCGGCGAAGCTCGAGGCACGCACAATCAGGACGACGCCGATCAACGCGGAAAGCATCCCCGCAAGCCAGGCGAGCCCCACCGGGGCAAGGGCGGTGAAAATGAGGCCGAGGCCGGAGGCGACACGCCTGCGCCGCATCGCTCCGCACGCCGCAAGCCCCAGCCCCGCGCAGGCGATCGCCGCAAAGGCATTCGTCGCGCCGTCCTGTCCGACGCGTTCCCCGCCGTGGAACACAGCGTAAACGCCGCAAGCGGCGGCAAAGCCTCCCACGGCGACGCCCACCCCGAGGAGCAGAAGGTCAATTCGGTTTAGTGGCGCGGGAGCCGGCTGCTTCACGGCCACAAAAGCACCTTCGTGGCCCGGCGCTCGTCCATGGCCGCATAGGCTTCGGCGACGTCGGCGAGCGGAAGCTGCAGGTCGAAAACCCTGCCCGGATTAATTTTGCGGTCCACCACCAGCTGGACGAGCTGATCCAGGTAGCGGCGAACGGGCGCGATCCCGCCCCACACTCCGACGTTGCGGAAGAAAAGTCCGTCGTCTTTCAGGCCGCCGTGGGGCACCCCGACCACGCCGATCATCCCGCCGGGGCGCACGCAAAGCGCCGCTTGGTCGCGCGCGCTCGCGGTTCCAACCGCTTCGACGACGCCGTCGGCGCCGATCCCCTCAGTCAGCTCCCGCACTCGCGCAGCCCCCTCCTCGCCGCGCTCGGAGACAATGACGTCCGCTCCGAACTCGCGGGCGATCTCCTGCCTGTCGGCGTGGCGGCTCATGGCAATCACCTGCTCAGACCCCAATTGCTTGGCCGCAAGCACCGCGCACAGCCCCACTGCGCCGTCGCCGACGACGGCAATGCTCGTGCCCGGCCCCGCGAGCGCCGAAACCGCGCCGTGCCACCCCGTGCACGCCACGTCCGAAAGCGTCAGAAGGCTGGGGACGAGGTCGCGGCCGACCTCCCCGGGAACCGCAACGAGGGTGCCGTCGGCGTTGGGCACGCGGATCTTTTCTGCCTGACAGCCGTCGTAGCCCGTTCCGTTCTGGCAGTTTGCGTGGGCGCCCTTGCGGCAGACGGGGCACGTGTTGTCGCTCGTCCTGAATCCGCCGACGACGAACTCGCCCGGCTTGACACCCCTCACCGCGTCGCCGACCTCATCGACCACCCCGACGTACTCGTGGCCGATCGGCGTCGGCTCAGGCACTTCGTTGATCCCGCGATAACGCCACAGATCCGAGCCGCACACGCATGTGGCGACGGTGCGGACCACGGCGTCGGAAGGCTCGAGGATGCGGGGATCCTCTCGCTCCTCGAATCGAACGTCGCCCTTGCCGTAGATGACTGCTCCGCGCATTGCTCTCCCTTTTCTTGGGTGTCCATAAGGCGTCCGTCCGAGTTCGGCGGACCCGCCCGTTCAGGCTACCCGCTCCCGTCCCCGAGCGAAAGGGAAAATCTACAGCGATGCGTTGCGGCGGTACGGCAGGCGCGTTCCAACGGTTTCGTCGCCTTGGAATCCAAGCCTTACCAAGGAGAACCATGTGAATTCCACGGGAACTGAAAACTTCGATCTCTGCAAGAATGGTCCCATGAGGATGACGCCCAACGCAGCGCCACAACGAACCGAACCTCTCACGCAGCATCGGAAAATGAAGGCCACGGACGCCGCCGGCGCCCGCATGCTCGACTGCGCCTTGGCCCAAATCCACGAACGCGGCCTCGCGGTGACGATTGACCGGATCAGTTTTGAGGACATCATCAAGGAGGCGGGGGTCAGCCGCGCCACCGCCTACCGCAAATGGCCGTCCCGCCAGGCTTTCTTGGCCGACGTCGTCTCGGCAGCGGTGCAGCGCGTGGAGTTCACGACGGACGGGCTCGAGGACATACGCCTCCTCCGCCCGCTCCTGGACTCCGGAATCGAAACATGGGAGGACCCGCAGCAGCGCCGCAACGCCACGGTGACCGGCTTGAGGATGGTGACCCAGGCCGACTTCGAACGCATACTCGCCTCCCCCGGAACGGACCTCTATTACGGTCTGACGGCCACCTGCCGCGGTTTGCGCGACGACGCAGTGCGAGAGAACGCGCAGAACGCCCTCCGGTCGGCGGCCGTCGCACTCGTCAGCCGCCGCGCGAACGTCTTCAGGGGCCTGCCGAGCATGCTCGGCTACAGGCTCATTCCGGGCATCGACCCCGACGGAGGCTTTGAGCTCCTCGCCGAGGCCTCGGGGGCGATGGGCTACGGGCTTGCCATAGCCGCTTTCAACGACCCCGACTTCGCCACGCGCACCTTCCGCGTCGCCGCCTGGGGCTCCACCGCCGTCGAAGAGTGGACGCACCCCGCGTACCACCTGGTGGGCCTGATCTTTTCCTACTTCGAGCCCGACCCCGACGTCGTGTGGAATTCCGAGCGCATCGCGCACCTGTCCGCGATTCTCGACGAGCTCGGTTCCGTTGCCGAGAACGGGGCGCGTGACGGCGCGGAGAGCGAAACGCACGTCGACGTCGAAGGGGCGGGGGACGGCGCTTAGGACGACGCCGGGGACAGCGTTTAGGACGACGCCGGGAGGGCGTGCCAGCACAACGCCGAAAACCCAGTGCCGACGGCTCAACGCCGCAACGCGCAGTCGCTACGCCCCCGCACGGGCAGAGGCAATCGGCGGACAAGAACTTCAGTCGGACGAGGTTCGCGACGCTCGCGCATACGCCGAGGCGACCACAGGCAGCCGGTGCGAAGCCATCCAGACGGGCTTCCATGCGCAGAGGGCCTGGCTCTGCCTTTTCAAAATCGAGGCCTCCCGAAGCCTCTACCCACGGAAGCAGGCGGGTTTCGAGCGACCGGCAACGTCCGGGGCTCTCGCGACACGCGGGCGGAGGATCGACCTCGCACAAGCAATTTCCAGGAATTTTTCCCTAGCTTTACCTACTTTATTGTCAAAATAGCATGAATGTTCGCTTTTTAGAACTAGGCAACCGGCCCTCTCATTAGTATTCTGCATTCAGGGGAGGAAACCGTCCTCCTTTCACAACAGCATTGCGACCGTTAGACAAAACTTGTATACACAACCACCAAGGAGGGTTGCCACGTGGCAGTGTTTCGATTGGACAAGGATCAGTTCAGGCGACAAGTCGCCGAACTGGTAAAGGCGGGCGATAAATACGAGGACGCGCAGAACGAGCTCAGCTTTGCCGTGAGCCAAAGCTGCAAGGACCTTCAAAGCAACGGAGTTTGCGCGCCCTCCAGCGACGACGACCGATGGTCGAACCTGGACGAGCTCCGGCATCTCCGCACGCCGGTCCACACATCCCTGGTGGCCGTGGACAAAGAGCTGAAGCACGTCTCCGAGCAGCAACACAAGGTAATTGCGGATTTGAGGGCCTCGCTGAGCTTATTCGAGTTTCGGGACGACGCCGAACGCAACGAGTTCGTCAAGATCTTGGACAAACTCGATCGGAAATTCACCTATGTGTCCCCCGAAGGAATGAACCTCATAGGCAATTTCCTTTCCAAAACCCCGGGTTTCGATTCGCTTATAGACGGCATACACAGCTCCAGCTCAGCGCAAGGGCCGAAAGGTTCAGGGCAAGGGCAGAAAAGTGCAGGAGGCAAATGATGACCACCCCTCACGCCGACCACCTTAACAGCATCAAAACCTGGAGAACGGACCCGATCGAGCAGGCAAACAAACACCTGGAAAAAGTCAGCTCCAATCTCGCCGACATCGCCACGATCAACCGGCGAGTGGCAGCCGACCTCGGCCTCGAAGGGACGACTGCCCATTCAGCCTCCTCTCGCCTGGACAAGCTCGCCACCCGCTTGCTGGACGGCTCTCAGAAGGTGAAACAGCTTGCCGAAGTGCAGCACAAAGCCCTCGGCTTGGGAAAGAAGGCACAAGACGACAACGAGGAGATCCAAAAGTTACTTAAAAATATCAACAGTGCTTACAATACTTACAATGGAGCTAGCGTTTCATTTCCAAGCGCGAAAAAAGATCGCTCCTTACAGAGCATGGCTAAAGCAGAGGACGATTCCGCTCGCGCAGAGGTGGATCGCCAAGCCAAAGATGTACTGCGCGTTTTGCGCGAGAGCACAGAGGCTTTGGCTCGCGACTTCCCTTTTCAGGACAACGAGCCCGCATCAAGGCACGCCTCGGCTCCACCGGACTCAACCGGCAAGGGCAACGGCGGCGCCAACGGCAGCGCGAACAGTTCAGACAACGGGCCCGCAAGCGGCCCCCAGGCGGACCCCACTCGGTCGGCGACAGCCTGGCACACCCCGAACAGCACCCCTTCGATTGGCGGCTCGGGCAGTTACACGAGCGGGCATCTCAGCCCAAACGGCATGCCGTCAGACGGGCCGACTTTGCAGGGCTCGCACTACACGCCTTCACAGTTGGGAGGGTTTGGCCCCTCAAATTCAACGCATTCGCCCGCGCATCATTCCGCGGTTTTCAATCCATTGGCCGCCGCCGCAACCATCGGCGGCGGAACGGCGGTAGCCGGATACAAGGCGTATCAAGCCATGCGGGCCGCTCGTGCCGCACAGACGTCCTCTCCCCGATCGACGCCCTCTTCAATGCGGTCCGGAGCGGCGATTCGATCGACGCCGCCCTCGTCGGCGAGCATCGTGCGAGGCGCAACCACGGCAGTCCGGTCCACAACTCCGTCTGCCGGAGCGCGCGGAGCGACGCCGCGTGGCGGCGCTTCCGGGGTTGCTCGGCCGATTTCTTCCTCTGCTTCAGCGCGATCGGGCGGCATCCTCCGGGGAGCGACGACGGCGAGCCGGGCTCCGGCGCCCTCGCCGTCGGCTCGAGGCAACGGGATCGTGCGGGGCGCAACAACGGCGGTCCGCAAACCTGCCTCATCCTCGTCCGCGGGAGAGGCTGGCAAGGTCCCCGGCGCCCGGAGCCAAACCTCCGCAACGCGCGAAGCGGCTTCAACACGCGGAGCCGGAGCAGCAAGCCGGACGAGCAGTTCGATTTCCAGGACCGCCGCAGGCCGCTCGGCGGCAACAGGCGGCAAAGCGACAGTTTCTTCGGAACGGGGCGGGACTGCCTCCAGACGCACTTCCGTCGGCCGTGCGGCAAATCGCGCGAACACTGCCTCCCGTGGCGAAACCTCGCGGGCCTTGTCGAGTCTGACGGGCCGAAGCCAAAGCCGCAAGGAGAACGAGCGCAGACCCCGCGGCGACGACTCAGCCTCGTCCACGCAGGTCCGCCTGTATGAAGACGACAGAACGATCACCTTCCTGGAAGCTGGCCGTCGCGAAAACGATCGCGATTAGCTCCCGCACAGGCGGAAACTTGACGAGGCGCGGGCGAGAAGCGATTCTCACTCGCGCCTCGTTCAACGCTGAGTTGACTAAGAGCGGCGTCGCCGTGCGCGAGCTCGGGCTCCGCCGCGGCGGTGGCAGGGCCGCGGCCAGTTACCTCTGGCCGAGATTGAGCGAAGGCGGTACGGCACGCCTCTTACGTCGCCCAATGAGAACGCCAAGAATCAAGGCAAGAGCAAGGACGCCCACGCCGGAGCCGATCCACGCCCACGCGGGAAAACCACTGTCATCCGCTGACGAACCGGCAGCTGTCTTTCCACCCGCCGAGCTGCTCGATAAATCTGACGACGAAGAGCTATGTGGCGCGTTCGCGCCGCTTGTCCACGTTATCGTGGCACCTCGAGCTGTGCGATTAACGCCCCTTATGACTACCTTGTTCCCCTCAATAACCCCATTAGTCGTTTTTATAATTTTTCCTGGCACTCCGATACGCATCGTCATATCCAGTTCAACCTCTTCTCTAATGACACCCTGCTTGCCTATTATCAATAGGTTATTATCACCTTCTCTTTTTGCCTCAACATTATTCAGCGGCTCATCGGACACCACTTTGCACTTACGTACTCCTTTTTCCGATACTGTTTCTTCGTAAGTGGCTTTGGCCAGAAAAGCCTGGAGTGGACTAATGTAATTCTTTAAATTGGAACAATTCTTTCCAATCTTTGCCATCAAGCCTTTAGTGTCTTCAAATACTATCTCCGAGTGCATTGAGCCGTTGGATTGAAACTCGAGAGTCCCGTCAACCCTGCAGGCGCTCAACAAAAAGGTCAGGCAGACCATCGTTAGCTTCAGCGCGAATGAGGAACCTTTCACTGCGTGTGATAGGCCTGTGAAGTGGTGGTGGTCGTTCATTTTTGTTTTCCTTCTGCACTCAGAATTGCAGGAAACTGTGCCATTCAGGATAGTACCCTTTTCCTCCGCGCTTCTCACCCACAACCTCATCTCGGCGAACGACGAGCTGAGGAAGAGCAGGCAATCCCAGGCCGGCGTGCCACTCCAAAGGGAACGAGTCCCCTCAGTTTCCTTTCCGCGGCTCTTCTTTGCATTCATTGACTTTTCACTTATCATGGCATGCTAGTGCCCCCAAACGGGTTAGTTTGCGGGGCTTCGGGACGCGTATTCTAAAGCTGTGACGGCAGGGGTTTCTCGCGATCCTGCCGTCGTTATGTCGGGAAGGCGCAGCTCGCGCCCAGGAAGTAAGTGGGGATGATCGCGTGGCGATATTCCGGTTGGACAAGGACCAGTTCCTGCGCCAGTTGAACGAATTGAAGCAGGCCGGCGACGAGTACGAGGCCGCAAAGCAAGAGCTCAGCGTAGCCGTGGACCAAGCCGCTCAAGGCATCGACAATGCGCAGGAGGCTTCGTCCCAGTATTCAACCCTCAAGGAGCTCCAGCAGTTCGGGAGGCCGGCTCACATCTCGCTGGTGACTCTTGACCAAGAGATGGCGAGTCTGTCCTCTGACCAGGAAGAGACGATCGAGGATCTGCGGTGGTCTGTCGACTCGTTCGAGTTTGAAGACGAGGCGGAACGTCAGGACATTCTGAGTACGCTTGACGGGCTCAGCGAGAAGTTTTCTTACACCAGTCCAGAGGGAATGAGCAAGATTCACGATGCTCTCCATAGTTAAACAGCAGTGGACGAGTCTGTCTCGTGTAAAGACCAATAGGAACAATTCGAGAGGCAACCATGGCAACTCCTAACGCCGATCGGCTCAGAGCCATCAATGAATGGAATCCCGGCCTGATCGAGCACACGAATCAAACCCTCGGCAAGATAAGCGGCCGATTGCAGACAATCGCCGAAGTCAACCGGAGGGTCGCAGCCGACTTGGGCATTGAAGGGGAAGCCGCCGAATCGGCGTCGGCCCGCCTTGACGACCTGGCCTCGAGCTTGCGTAGAACGTCCACGGACGTCGACACCCTTGTCAAGGTCCAAAACCACTTCGTCGAAGGCGGCCGCCGGGCTCAGGACGAAAGCAAACAGATTCAAGCAAACCTCGACTCGGTGAACGGCCAAATCGACAAGGCCAAGAGCGACGTCAGAAACACACCGATACTAGGCTCTTTGCTCGAGCAGGCCATTTCCGGACAAGTCGAGCAAATGCGCAATGCCGAACACGCGAAAATCGATACCCAGGCGAAAAGAGTCCTGGAAACGCTGGACGCTCACACAGCCACGGCCGTCGTTGCGCTTCCGAGGCGGTTTGCGAGCGCGCGCGTCAAGAGAACACGATCAGATTACAAGAGGGAAAAATGGGCGCCTAATAACCCCGAGCAGCAGCAAGGCTCATCGAATCGCAGATCTTCCGGGCATTCGTCGGCTCCGTCGCGATCAGCCACGGATTGGCGAGTTTCCGCCCCTCCCGCTTCTGCGGGCACGGCCGGCAGCTACAGCGACGCCGGAAGCCACGGCATCAGCTCGTCTGCGGACAGTATCTCGCTGCAACACTCGCATTACACGACGTCGCAATCGGGCGCGCTCATTCCGGGATCGGTAAAGGCCGCTTTGCACAGTTCGGGCTCGTCGTCGCATTCCTCGGCCGTTTTCAACCCCCTGGCTACAAGCGCCGCAGTCGGCGGCGGCGCGGCAGTGGCCGGGTACAAGGCCTACCAGGCTGCGCGCGCGGCGCTTGCCGCGAAGTCTGCGCCGACCTCAAAGGCCGCCTCCATGCGGTCGGGCGCAGCCGTGCGCTCCATGCCCTCCTCCGGGTCGGGAATCTTGAAAGGCGCGACCACCGCGGCCCGAGCTGCCTCATCGGCGACGTCGGTCGGCAAGGCGGTCCCCGCGCGAGGCGGGGCCACCGGGATAGCGCGTCCCACGTCCGCCGGGTCGACCTCGACGGGCCGTTCGGGGATCCTCAAGGGCGCGACCACCGCCGCTCGCACCGCCACCCCGACGAGTTCCGCTCGCGGATCGGGAATCACGCGTGGCGCGACCACCGCGGTTCGTGCCACCTCATCGGCGACGTCGGTCGGCAAGGCCGGATCGGTCAACGGGGCCTCCGGTGCAACCGCCAACCGCGCAGGCGCCGGCGGCGCGGCGCGAGGCGGACTGGCCGCTCGCTCGACGAGCTCCACCGCTGCGCGCACGGCTGGTTCAGTCCGGGGCGCCACCGCTTCGGGCACAGCCGGACGGACCGTCGGGTCGGCCGCGGGAAGGTCGGCCGGATCATTCGACGGCGGGCGCTCCGCGGGAATGGGCGCCGCCGGACGCGGCGGAGGCTCGGGGACCGCCGGGCGTTCCGCGTCCTCGCGCGCTATCGCCGGTTTGACCGGGGGGCGTCGAGGCAAGGACAAGAAGGAAGACTCCCTCTCACGCCCAATCGAGGAAACGCAGGTTTCCATGTACGAGGACGACAAGACGATCACGTTCTTGGAAGCCGGACGGCGCGAGGAGACGCCGCACGACGGCGCTCCTGCCTGACGGAGGAAGCCGCAGCGGCTTCAAAAGCGCTTCGCGGGAATGCCCCATTGCGGGCATTCCCGCGAAGCGCATGCTCCACCAGCAGGGCGACTGCGCACGCGCAGGCAAGGAGCCCAAGGTTGCCGTACAAGGCAGCGAGGTCTCGTTGCCGCACAAGGCAGCGAGGTCTCGTTGCCGCACAAGGCAGCAAGGCTCTCAATGCAAAGCTAAAAATGGGGTGGGAACCGCCAGGCTCCCACCCCATTCGCTATGTTGTCTGTTCTCGAATCTCTCAACTCCGGCCCCTCAACTCTGCATGCCTCTCAACTCCGTCTTCCGTCGCCTCCTGTCCGTCAGCCCTGCGTCTGCCTTTCACCCTGCTCGCTCCACCAATCTCCGACTCAACGCCTCTTCGTCATATTCGTTTCATCCGCCGTTCCTCGCGTATTCACTATTCGCTTCATCCGTCAAACCGACGTCTGCCCTCTAACTCCGCACCCGTCTTCTGCCATTGACCCCACGTCGTCGGCGCATGTCCGCCGATCTCGCACACATCAACCTCGCGATCGTCCGTCGCCCCAGTCATCCAGCGCAACGACACGCGCGCCCTCTAACATCACGTCGCCACCCCGGCACTCACATCGCCACCCTGATCCGCACCCCGCGCGCATCTCAGCCCCCATTCTGTCCGCCGACTCCGCACTCACAGCTCCCACTCGCCTTTCGCCCTCAACCTTCGTCAACTCTGCGCCTGCCATGCGCTTCCGTCTGCCCGCATCTCACAGTCTTGCTCCAGACCGCGATCCCCAACAGGGTGCGAAGGGATGCGCAGCCCCGCCGGTTGCTCGTTGTACTTCGTCATGGCCCTACGCTATCGTGCAAGCCCCCCAAAAGTCGCCTCAGGCTTCGGCGAGAGCTCCCCCTACCCTTCGCGATCCTCCAATGGGCCCCGCTTCGCCAGAGCGTCCGCCGCGGCCGCGCGCACGCCGTCGCGCACGATGGCCTCCACGAGCTCGGCCACCCTGCTTGTGAAAGCCTCGTAGACGACGAGTCCGTCGGGAAGGAAGCCGCCTCTCATGACGGCATCGACGTGCTCGCGCACATTTGAGGCGCCGGCCGTCGCCGCGGCGAGCGCTTCTCGCTTCGGCTCGACCATTTCACGCGCAATCGGGCCTGGGTCGAATCCTTGCGGAGGGCAGACGCAGGCTATCCAGGCCGCCGCCGTCAGCGCCATTTGCTGCGGCACGCGCCCCTTTTCTAGCAGTCGTATGGCCGGGGCGGGTATGCGCTGAAGGAGCTTCGCCGACCCGTCGGATCCCACCCGGGCCGTCTTGTCGCCCAGCGCGAAGTTCGTCCACCGCACGAACAGCCGGGCGATGTAGGCGTCGGCGTCGAAGCCCGAGGGAAGGTCGATCGAGGGCAGATATTCGTCGTAAAGGGCGGCGCGCACGCATTCTTCGACGAAGGGCTGGGTGCGCGAGTCCGGAATCGTCTCGCGCCCGTCGAGCGCGCCCAGGTACGAAATGAGCGAATGCGATCCGTTGAGCAGGCGCAGCTTGACCAGCTCGTACTTGCCGACCTCGTCGGTGAAGGCGACGCCGTCGGCGTGCTCCCAGGCGGGCCGGCCGGCCGCGAACTTGTCCTCCATGACCCACATCGTGAATCCCTCGGCGGGAACGGGAACGGCGTCGTCGAAGCCCGCAATCCGGCGGACCTCCTCGCGCACGGCGTCCGTCGTGGCGGGGACGATGCGGTCGACCATCGCGTTGGGGAAGGTCACGTTGGCCTCCAGCCAGGCGAAGAACTCCGGCCCCGCGCCTGTCTCTTTGAGGAATTCGACGACGAGGGAGCGGGTGACGTGGCCCGCGGAGACCATATTGTCGCAGGAAAGGACCGTGACGGGCGCACCGCCGCGCTCGAAGCGCCGCACGAGCCCGCGCGCGAGGAGCCCCACGGTGGTCTGCGCCCCGCCCGCGAAGTCGGCGAGGACGGCCGGGTCGGAGCGGTCGAGGCCTCCCGTGCGGGAGTCGCGGCGGTACCCGTTCTCGGAGACAGTCAACGTGACGATCTTGTGGCGCGGCTCGGCGAGAAGGTCGAGGACCCGCTCGGTTTCCTCGGCCGCGACGGCGAAATCGCGATGGACGTCGACGACGGACACCGACTCGCCCTCCGGCGTCAGCTCAAGGATCGAATAGATCCCGTCCTGTTCGCGCAGCGCATTGACGACGGCGGGGTTGTGGCTCGCCACGCCGACGATCCCCCACTCCCCCGGCTCGGCCGCGAGAGCCTGGGCTGTTGCCACCGCGGCGTGCGCTCGGTGGAATTGGGCGATGCCGATGTGCACGATCCCGGTTTCCGCCGGCGCGCTCGCGCCGATGCGTCGATCAACCGGAAGGTGCTCGCGATTGAGTTTCATTGATTGTCTCCTTTGACTGCGCCAACTTAGTTGGTCGAATTCGTGTGGGTTTCGTCGCCGCTTGGCCGGCCTTTGGCACCGCTGGTTTGCTCGGTTTTGGCCTCGCCCACCTCGTCGGCGGCCTGGACGACGATGAAAGAGGCCGATTCCGCCGCCGTCTCCGGGTCGCCGTCCCGAATCGCGCGGGCGAGGCGGATGTGGCAGCGAACGGCGTCGGCGTGCCTGCTCTGGCGGGCGTCGGCGTGCCTGCGGCGGGCTGGCTGGCTCAGAGGCTGGTGCGGCGCTGCTGACGGGCCGGTTTCGGGCCCGCCTGGCGCCGCCTGCCAATCGGTTGCTGTCGGCACGTGCTGGCGAGTTGTGGCAGTGTCTTCGGCGCGGGTTGGCTAGTTGCTGTCAGTCCGCGGCGGCAACCCGTAGAATCGTGGCGGATGCCGTTGCGCCGCTGTTTGACACCCGATCGGGAAACACGCGAGCCGGACTCGCGTGCTCACCCGCCGCAGTCGGATCGGTTGTCGACAGGGCTCGGCCACCAGCCGGATCTGCCGCCCGTCGGCCCAGATTCGCCGTCGGCCAAGGCCGGTCGCCACGCGGTTCGAGCGCCCGCCGATTCGGGCAATCGCCGGTGCGGCCGTTCGCCCGGTTCGACGTCAATTCGACGGCTTGGCGGTTCTTGGCGTCAGCTCGGCGGCTTGGCCGTTCGCTCTGCCAGACGGCGGCTTTCAATCCGCCGACGTCGGCCCGCGCGGACGACGGCGTCCACAGGGAGTGCGCCCAAAAGGGAGTGCACTCATCGAATACGCCCACCCCACAACGACGAGGACTCTCATGCCGATCACCTTTGAACAGCTCACAGCCCGCCGCATCATCCCGGTCGCGGCCATCGACGTCGCCGAGGCGGCCGTGCCCCTGGCCCGCGCCCTCGTCGCCGGCGGACTTCCCGTGCTCGAAGTGCCTCTGCGCACCGCGGCGGCAGCCAAGGCGATCGCCTCGATCAGGGACGACGAGGAGCTCGCCCAGGCCGGCATGATCGTGGGAGCCGGAACAGTCATCAAGGTTCCACAGGTGGAGACGGCCTTCCACGCGGGCGCGGACTTCGTCGTCTCCCCCGGTTTTTCACGGCGGGTGGTTCAGCACACCCTCGGCATGGGCATGCTGCCGCTGCCGGGCGTCTCCAGCGCAACCGACCTCATGGCCGCGGTCGACGCCGGAGCGACCGACGTCAACGTGTTTCCCGCGGCGGCATCCGGCGGCTCTGCCGCGATACGCGCGCTTTCCGCGCCTTTCGGCGACGTGCGCTTCGTTCCCACGGGCGGCATCTCCGCGAACAACGCGGCCGAATACCTGGCCATCCCCTCCGTCGCCGCGGTGGGGACCTCATGGGTGGTGCCTCACAGGCTAGTCAAGGCGCAGGATTGGGACGGGATCACCCGGATCGCCCGGGCCGCCGTCGCGCTGGTCGAGGCCGTGCAAAAGATGTGAGGCGCCGTCCGACTCCGGCGTCGGGGCATTCGCCGGGCGCGTGCGGCGGCGCCGGCATGCCCCTGTTGCTGCGGCTCAGCGCCGCCGCGCCCCGGCTGGGGAAACTCAACGGCACCGACCTCGCCGCGCGGAACCGGCCTCGCGGCGCGGCAACGGCGTCGGCATGTCCCCCGACTGCGGCGGCTCACCCGTTTTCGAGGATTTCGTTGACCCGCTCGACCTTCGCGGCGATCTGCCCGGTGTAGCCCGGGCGTATGTCGGCCTTCATGACAAGCGAGATTCGAGGAGATCGCTCGGCGACGACGTCGACGCATCGCTTGACCACCGCCATGACCTCGTCCCATTCGCCTTCGAGTGTGGTGAACATGGACGTGGTTTCGTGCGGCAAGCCAGACTCGCGGACCGCCTGGACCGCGGCCGCGACCGCTTGGGACACGGAGCCGTCGGGCTGATCGGACGTCATCGGCGCAATGGAGAATGCAAGCAACATAGGGCCAGGTTAGCCCTCGCGAGCGCGAAGGCGCAGACGCGCAGCCGGAGTCGCCGGCGGTTAGCCCCCGCAAGCGCGGAAGCGCAGACGCGCGGCCAGAGTCGCCGGCGGTTAGCCCCCGCAAGCGCGGAAGCGCACGGGCCGCGGAGCGACTTCGAATCGTCAAACCGGGTCAGCCTCCGCGAGTGCGGAGGCGCGCCACGCGTCCGGCAGAAATGACCCACGCGGACGGGTCAGCCTCCGCGAGTGTGGAGGCGCGTCTGCATCGGGGCCTTGGGGGTCGATGCTTCCCGGCGGGCAGCCGGAGTTTCGTTCCAGTCCTCCTTGATCGGCGTTGGTCCGCAATCGGCGTGGCTCCGCAAACGGCGTCGGTCCGCAAACGGCGTCCGTCCTCTACAGGTGTCCGTCAGCGATCGGCATCCGTAAGCCATCGGCATCGCACAGACCTGCTTTTATCGAACAAAAAATTGACAATCCTTTCTTCTAGCGTTAAGATGGTGGTGAAGGGAATCGAAGGGACGGAAGAAACCAAAGCGAGTTAGGCGGTCAAATGAACTCCGTTGCCGCGGGCCCGACGGCGTCTGGGAGCCGTGTCGGCCGCCCTGCGATTCTCGATGGGCGTGGGCTTCGGCCGCAGCGCCCTGGATCTCGTGCAGACGAAGGCTGCGCGCCGTCGATCGGCGCACGCGAGGGCGTTCCCAGCGACTGGTCGTCAAGGACCGGCAAAAGTCGCGTGGCGGGCTGTCTCGACACGATCGGGGAACTCATATCGCGGATGAACGAAGAAGACCTGTCTGGGCTTTCCGGGGACGAGCTTCTCGCCGACGCCGAGGCACTGGCCAAGCTGGTTTCCCGCCTCAGCGCGGTCCGCGGACGGATGCTCCTGGCAATCGACAAAAAGAGGAGTTGGCGCTCCTCGGGGACTCGGACGCTGACGCAGTGGAACGAGAAGGCCTCCGGCCAGTCTCCAGCCGCGGCTTCGCGAGAGATCAAGCGGGCCCAAGCCCTCGAATCCGAATTGCGGAAGCTGTCGGCGGCTTTGACGGACGGCGAGATCTTCCCGGAACACGTCGACGCCGTCCGCCGCGTGTTTTCCACCCCCGCCCTGAAAGAGAAACTGACTGAGGACGGCGTTCAGGACGAGTTGATCGCCTACGCCCAGAAGTGCGCCCCGCGCGAATTCGAACGGCGAATCAAATCCCGCGCCTTCGCCCACGACGCCGCGTCGGGCGTGGAGGCGGAGAAGAAGGACGCCTCGCGCGAATCCCTCGCCTTCGCCCGCGAAGGCTCAGGCATGCGGGTCACGGGGTGGTTCTCGGACGAGACGGCGGCCGTCGTCGATACGGCGCTGAGCGCGATCATGGGGAGGAAAAGCGCCGACGACGTCCGGACGTTGCCGGAGCGGCGAGCCCGCGCCTTCGTCGAGCTGGCGACCGCGCAGCTCGACGCCGGAGCCCTCTCCACGGGCGCCCGCATCCGGCCGCACATCTCGGTGCACGTGCCCCTACCGACCCTTGTGGACGTGGAAAAGTCCCTGAGCGGCACGGCCGGCTCTTTGTACGGCGCGGCCAAAGCGCAGGCGGCCCCGGCCCACGGGTGCTCGATCCTTGCGTCCGACGCCGGGAAAGAGGGCGGAAGCCGCGGCGGCGAAAGCCGGCACGGCGGAAACGGCGAGCGCGGATCTTGCACAGAAACCGGACGCGGGCAAGGAAGGCTGGGCCAATGCCTGGCTTCCCTCGACAGCCAGGCGCAGGAACTCGGCAGCTTGCTCGGGGCGATCCCGGCCTTCCTGGACGTCAAGGCGCTCAGCAGGCTTGAACCCGCCAAACTGGATGACGGGTCGGCCCTGTCGATGAGCCAGCTGGCGCGATTGCTATGCGACTCGTCAATCGCCCGCGTCGTTCTATCGGCAACCGGGGAGGTTCTCGACGTCGGACGGGAGAAACGCCTCTTCACCCCCGCGCAAACCCGGGCGGTCGTCGCGAGGGACCGCACCTGTCGATACCCGGGGTGCTCGGACACTCTCGCCCACGGGCAGATTCACCACGCATTGCCGTGGCAAGCCGGAGGAAAAACAAACCTGACAAACGCGATCCTTCTATGCTGGCACCACCACGCCCTCGTCCATCGCGACATGATCTCCATACGCCACCACGACGGGGGCTTCGTCTTCACAAGAGCGGACGGGGCGGTCATCGGCATACGAAGACATGAAGGGGGGCGCGAAGAAGGCGTGCAAGCAGTGCCCGGATAGAGACGGCTTTGGTCTAGGCTTGTTGCTATGGGTCTCGCAGACATCGTCCGTCAGATCGAACGTGAGAACAACCGCCGCGGGATCGTCTCCCGCCGCAAAAAAGGGTGGCTTCCGCGGTTGTACCCGTACACGGGGTACGGTTCGACGTCGGCCGTCCGCGTCATGGCCCGGGCGCTCATGGCGAACCCAAACGCAACAGACTGGCAGATGGCCTTCGCGCAGCAGGCCAAACGCGGGTGGCGTCAGTTTTTCACCACCCAGGTCGGGTACCTCCCCGTCACCGTCACCGTCAACGGGCGCGACGTCGAGACCTTTACATCGGAGTCGGGCTACATCGACCTCCTCATCGAAGACCACGGGCTCGAACCCGGACGCCACTGCGCGACGATCACCCCCGCCGCGGGCGATCCGGTGCAGGCGCCGGTCATCGTCGTCGACCCCGGCGTGAGCAGGGGAATCATCTCCGACGTCGACGACACGATCATGATCACCTGGCTCCCCCGCCCGATGCTCGCGCTCTGGAACTCGTTCGTGCTGCACACCAACGCCCGAAAGGCCGTGCCTGGAATCTCCGAGTTCTACAAGGCGATCATCGAGCCCGGCTCCCCCGTCTTCTACCTGTCGACGGGCGCATGGAACACGGCGCCCACCCTCAGCCAGTTCATCCTCGAACACGGCCTTCCCGACGGCCCGCTGCTTCTCACCGACTGGGGCCCCACGCCAACCGGCCTCTTCCGCTCCGGCAAAGAGCACAAAATGACGCAGCTGCGCAACCTCCTCATCATGTTTCCGCACATCAAATGGATCCTCGTGGGCGACGACGGGCAGCACGACCCGCTCATCTACGCGGATCTGGCGCGCGAACACCCCTCCCGCGTCGAATTCATCGCGCTGCGCCAACTCGACGCCGTCGAACAGGTGCTCACCCACGGAATGCCGGGAAGCCGCGAAGGCAAACTCGCCGGCCGCGCCAGCCGCCACGTGCCCACCGTCTACGGCCGCGACGGGTACGAACTCCTCGCCCGCTGGCGAGCGAGCATGTAACGCACCCTCACACCAAGCGCCACCCCGCAGCCGATTCACGCTGCGCCCAAAAATCCGCGTACGTGCCGGGAACGGCGATCAGCTGCTCGTGCGTGCCCTCCTGCGCAACCTCGCCTCGGGAATTGAGCACGATCACCTTGTCTGCGGCGAGGATCGTTTCAAGCTTGTGCGCAATGACGAGGAGGGTCGAGTGGCGCCGCAGCTCCTCCATCGCCTCGACGATGTGCGCCTCGTTCTCGGCGTCGAGGGCGCTCGTCGCCTCGTCGAAGAGGACGATGGGCGCCCGCTTGAGCAACGCCCGGGCAACCGACACGCGCTGGCGCTCGCCGCCGGAAAGGCTGCGCCCGCCCTCGCCGACCCGCGAACTCCACCCCTCCGGGAGGCGCCGGACGATCTCGGTCACCCCTGCCAGGTCGGCCGCGCGGCGCAGCTCGGCGTCGTCGGCCCTGGGAGAGCCGATGCGGATGTTCGCCTCCAACGTGTCGTCGAAAAGGTAAACGTCCTGGAAAACCATCGAAAGCTGGGCCATGAGGTCCTCGGTCGTCAGTTCCCTGACGTCCGCGCCGCCGACCGCCACGGAGCCCGCGTCGACGTCGTAAAAACGGGAGACGAGACGCGCGATGGTCGTTTTGCCCGACCCCGACGGCCCCACGATCGCGCACATCGACCGAGCGGGAACCTCGAAGCTCACGCCGCGCAGCACCGGGTGCTCGCTTTCATAGGCGAAATCGACGTCGCGCAGGGCAACCGCGCCGGGGTCCGTCTGCTTCCGAGAAACCTCGGGGACCGCCTGCGACGGGGCGTCCATGACCTCGTCTATGCCGATCAAGCTTTGGCGGCGCTCCTCAAGGCCGAAAAGGGCGTTGGAGACGGCGTCGAGCATCGTCGTAAAACGCAGGCACATGCCGATCGCCGCGATAGCCTCCAGCGGCTGGAACTCGCCTCCGACGGCCAACAGGCCGACGAGGTAAACCATCGACGTGACGATGATCTGCGTGAGCGTCCCGGACATCAGCAGCCCCAGCGACGACCACAGCATTGCCGAGCGCCCCGCTTTCGCATTCGTTGAAAATGCATTTTCCAGTCCGGCGGACGCGGCGTTGCATGACCTCAAAGCGCCCTGGCAGCGGGAGAACTCGACGATGCGGGAAGCGAGCTCCTCCTCGGTAGGCTCGGTCAAGGCGTGCCCCCGCGCGGTCAGCCGCCTGGCTGCGTTCATGAACAACGCGAGCAGCGGTGCGGCGAAAGTCATGAGCAGGCCCAGGCGCCAATCCCAGAACCACGCGCCGATCCAGATGACGAGGACGGAGGCAGCGTTGGAGAACATCGAGTACAGAAAATGGCCCGTCGCCTCCGCAAGGTTGACGAGCTCCTGGGAGGACAGGCGCGAGAGCCTTCCCGCCGTGTCCGCCTTGAACCACCCCAAGGGCAAGGTCGCGATCTTGTCGCCCACGGCGTGGTGAAGGGTGCGCATGAATCCGAGGGCTCCCCGATACCCCGTGCGGATCTGCAGGAACTCGAGGATCGCCGCGGCCGCGCCGACGCAGGCGAGGACGACGAGCCACCTGCCCGCGCCGCCCGACGCGAGGGCCGCCGACGCCGGAAGGAGAGCAAGCAGCGCCAATCCGGTCAGAGCCCCGCTCGCTACGGCCAAGACGAGGGCGCGGGCCACCATCGCCCAGGACTCGCGGTCCATCAGCCGTCTGAAACTGGAGAAAAGCGCCCGGGGGCGGTTCATTTTCCTTCCTTCCCTTCTGCGGCGCGCACCCGGCCGCCTTCGAGGACGACGATCTGATCGGCCCCGCGTATCGATCCCGGCCTGTGGGCGATAACGAGCACCGTTTTCCCCCTCGCCAGCGCGGTCAAGGCCTGCTGGATCTCGGCTTCCGACTCCGGGTCGGCCATCGCCGTCGCCTCGTCGAGAATGAGGACCGGCGTATCGAGCAGCACGGCCCGCGCGATGGCGATCCGCTGCTCTTGCCCTCCGGAAAGGGCCGTGTCGCCGCCGATGACGGTGTCATACCCGCCGGGAAGGGCCATGACGACGTCGTCGATCCTGGCGACCCTTGCGGCTTCGCGCACCTCCTCAATGCTCGCGTCCGGCTTGCCCAGGGCGATGTTGTCGCGCACGCTCGCCTTGAGCAGCTGCGCGTCTTGGAGCACGAAGGAAACCGTCGAGAAAAGGGTCTCCTGCGACATCTCGCGCAGGTCGACGCCGCCGATGGAGATCGACCCGGAGTCGGGGTCGTCGAAGCGGGCGATGAGCGTGGCGAGAGTGCTCTTGCCGGAGCCGGACGGGCCGAGCAACGCGGTGACCGTCCCCGGCTCAAGGGTGAGGGAGACGCCCTTGAGCGCTTTGGTCTGCCCGTATGAGTATTCGACGTCGTCGACGCGCACCCGAATCCCATCGGGCTTGCGGGGATTCTCGGCGCTCGGAAGCACGGGGACGTCGAGCATCTCGCACAGTCGGACGGCGGCGCCGCCCGCCCTCTGGTAGGACCAGACGATCGTTGTGACAGTCATGATCGTTCCCGGCAGGACGAGCGCGATGAGCGTGGCGGCGAGCGCCTGCGGAACGTCCACGACGCCGGCGTCGATAAGCAAAGCGCCGCCTCCCAGATTGACGAACAGCAGCACCGGAATCGAAATCCACATCTGGGACAGGGCCGCGGTCGTCACGAGCGGCATCGCCCACGCCCTGTAGAACTTTCCGAATTTCTCAGCCTGCTCTATGTAGTTGGCGTGCGCATGGCCGACCCTGCCGAAGGCCTTGACCACCGCGATTCCGGCGATGAATTCGACCATCGTGGAGGAGACCCTTTCGAGTTTCTCGTCCATTTCCGCCGTCTTCTCCGCCATGCCCCTCAACGTCAGGCTGTAGGTGAGCCCGTACATCGGCACGGTGCATATGGACAGCAGGCCCAGGCGCCAGTCGAGCGTGAAGACGTACACGAGCAGGGCGAGCGGCGAAACGAGGGCGTTCGTCTTGTCCACGGGGCCGTGGGCGATGACCGTGTGGACCATCGACGCGTCGTCCTGGACCGCCTTGCGAACAGCGCCCGAGCCCTTGTCGGAGAACCACGCGAGAGGCGCGCGCGAAAGCCGCTCCACGATCAAGCGGCGCAGGCCGTCGCGCATTTTGAGGTCTGCCACGTGTGTGAGGAGGAGCGCGACGAAGTAGAGGCCGAGCCGGGCGCCGTAGGCGGCCAAGAGAAGCATGAGGACTCCGCGGGCCCGGTCCGCGTCGACCGGCGAATCCGTTCGGTAGGCGCTCAGCAGAAGGTCCCCCAGGCGGACGAGGGCGATGTAGGGCACGACGCCGAGCGCGGCCGATGCGACAGTGAGGAGCTGCGCGACGCCGATCCATCCCCTGACCGGGCGAGAAAGCCGCTTGACGGCGGACTGCCCCGCCCTCGCCTTTTCGAGGCTCTTTCGCGCCTTTGCTTCGCGATTTTCACTCACGTGAACGCCTTCCTGACGTCTGCTCGGCGGATGCGGCCGCACGCCTTCATGCGAACCTCGCCGGTAAGGGCAACCTAACGAGATTCAGGTTACACTTCCTGCTCCGAGGGGTCAATGCTCAGCCGCACGGCACAAGGCGCGCGTGGAAGTAGGCGGAAAGGGCTGCAGCAGCGACATGGCAAAGGGCAGCAGCAGCGGCGTCACCTGCTGAATGTTTGTGGAGCTTGCGGCCGAGGGAGGCGCCCGCGGCACAGCGGCGTCACTGTCGGCTTCGACAGGCCGGGCAGCGGCCAATCGCGCGGCGCGAAACACGACGATGCATTAGCAGCGGCCAATCGCGCGGCGCAAAGCACGACGATGCATTATAAGTTCCAAGTTTTGGCCGCTTTAATGCAAGAAAGTCCTTTTCACTGCAGATCGGCGCTCCGAGCCGCACCCGCCAGCAGAAGCCTCATCGTCCTTTCGGCGGCGTCGGCCAGAGCCTCGCGCCCGCCCGCGAGAGCCTCCTCCAGAGTGGTCACGCCCGCGACGATCGGCACAAGGCCGACGAAGCCGTGGCTGTACAGCTCCTCCACGCCTTCGCCGAGCCGCCCCGCGAAGGCGACGATCGGCACGCCCGCGGCCGCCCGCGCGACCCCTGACAGGGTTTTGCCCATGAGCGTCTGCCTGTCCATCGCCCCTTCTCCGGTGAAGACGAAGTCGGCCCCCTTGACGGCTTCCGCCAATCCGACGGCTTCCACGACGAGGTCCGCCCCGGACTGCAGCTCCCCGCCGAGAAATGCGGAGAAGGCGTAGCCCAGCCCCCCGGCTGCGCCCGCCCCCGGGGCCGCGGCGAAGGAGTCAAGGTGCCCGGCGGTCCTCGCCAGGCGCTCCAGAGTTCCGTCCAAGAAGGCGACGTCTTCCGGGGACGCGCCCTTTTGCGGCCCGTAAACGGCGGAAGATCCGCGCGGGCCGAGCAGGGGGTTGTCGACGTCGCAGGCGATCTTGAAGGTCGCCGCCGCGGCCCGCGGATCAAGCCCGGAGGCGTCGATCGAGTCGAGCCTCGCGAGGGAGGCGGGAGAGCCGTCGAGCTCGCGGCCCTCGGCGTCGAGGAAGCGCACTCCGAGGGCGCGCAGCATCCCGGCCCCGCCGTCGTTTGTGGCCGAGCCGCCGATGCCGAAAAGGAACTCGCGCGCCCCGCCGTCGAGCGCGGCGAGGATCATCTGGCCGACGCCGAACGTGCTGGCCTCGCGGATGCGGCGCCGCTCCGGCGGAACCATTCCCAGCCCGATGGCCTGGGCGCACTCCATGACGGCGAGCCCTTCGGCGAGGGCGAAACGGGCGACGGCGGGGTGCCCGTAGGCGTCGAGCACCGGCGCTTCGACGGCGGAAAGGCCGAGCGCGTCGGCGAGGGACTCGGTGAAGCCTTCGCCGCCGTCGGCCATGGGAATCTCCACGCACTCGGCGTCGGGCGCGACTCGGCGCACGCCCTCGGCCAGAGCCGCAGCCGCCTGCGCGGCGCTCATCGACTCCTTGAAACTGTCGGGCGCGCATACGATCTTCAATTGAACCTCCTGAGCCGCACCGCAGCGAAACTGGCAGCGCGGCAACGAAAACTGAAAGCGCGAGCCGCGGGGCCTCGGCGTGGACGCACGGGTGCCGAGGCCGTCGCGTTCAGCAGGCGCTCACTCCTCGGGCTCGCCGGGGCGAAGCTCGATGTCGGAGAGCTTCTCGTAGTACTTGAGCAGGCCGGAATGGTCGTCGGTCTCGAAGCCGTCTCCCTGGAGCACGCTCATCATGTCGCGAACCGCTGCGGTCAGCGGCAGCGGCGAGTTCACGCCGTGGCCGGTGTCGAGGACGTTGTTGAGGTCCTTGATGTGCAGGTTGATGCGGAAGCCCGGGGCGAAATTCCGGGCGAGCATCATCGGAACCTTGGCGTCCATGACGGTCGAGCCGGCGAGGCCGCCGCGGATCGCCTGGAACACGGCCTCGGGGTCCACGCCGGCCTTCTGCGCCAGCACAAAAGCCTCCGCGCACGCCGCGATATTGACCGCGACGATCGTCTGGTTGGCGAGCTTCGCGATGTTGCCGGCCCCGATGGCGCCGACGTAGGTGACCGATCCGGCCATGACGTCGAGGACGGGCGCAACCTGCTCGAACACCGCCTTGTCGCCGCCGACCATGACGGCCAGGGTGCCGTCGATCGCCTTGGGCTCGCCGCCCGAGACCGGCGCGTCGAGCATGGGGATGCCGACTTTGGCCAGTTCGTCGTGAACCTCGCGCGAAACGAGTGGCGCGATAGAGGACATGTCGACGTAGACGAGGCCTTCGTGCGCGCCTTCGACGATCCCGTTTTCGCCGAGGGCGACCGTCTTGACGTGCGGCGAGTTGGGAAGCATCGTGATGACGAGCTCCGAGGCGAGGGCAGCTTCTTTGGCGTTCGCGACGGCGGTGGCCCCCTGGGCCACGAGGTCGTCGACCGCTTCCTTGTGGAAGTCGTTGACGTAGAGCTCATGCCCCGCCTTGACGAGGTTCTTGGCCATTGGACGGCCCATGATGCCGAGGCCGATGAAACCGATCTTCATGGAAATCTCCTTAGTGCTTGATTCTGGGGCGTGGCGGCTCCTCTTCGGTGAGGCGCCTGCAGTCACACTGCGATTCTATAACAAAGATCCGCATACCGACACTCTCTTTTCCGCTTTGCGGACTCTCTATTCCGCTCTGCGGACTTCTATTCGGCGAAGGGGCAGCGGTCGACGACGGGCGTGCGCCGTCAGGAGGGCGTTCACTCGTCCAGGATTCTGCGGCGGCGCAGGCGGCGGCGTCGGCTCGTCATCGTCTTTTCGCGCCGCCATTTCTCGCCCCTGCGTTTGTCAAGGCGGACCTTCTCGCGCTGGGCCTTGTCGAGGCGCATCGTGCGCTCCACGGCCTTGGCCCGCGCATATTCCTCGAAGCTCACCCGGACGCGCTGAGTGAGCGAGTAGTCATTGTTGACGGGCAGCTTCCATTTGAACCGGCGGGCCGCGACGCACAGCACCCCGCCCACGGCCATGCCGGAGACGAGGGCGAGGAAGGGCTTGTGCAGGTTCCAAAGGACGATCGCCGGCCATGTCGCCACAAGCGCACCCGTCGCGTACAGTGTGTTTCCCCCGAAGATCGCCGGGGTCCTTCCCACCGCGATGTCGCGGAACATGCCGCCCCCGACCCCCGTGATGACGCCCAGAAGCATCGCCGGGCCCACCCCGTAGCCGGCGTTGAGCGTTTTGATCGCGCCGGTGGCCGCCCACGTGCTCACGACGAAGGCGTCGGCGACGATGAAGAAGCGGTTCCACCATTTGCCCGTCATCCGCATGGCGAAGGCGATGAGGGCGCCCAGGAACGCCCCGCCGATGTAGAACGGGTTTGTCAGCGCGACGGGCGGGCCCTTTTGCAGCAGGGCGTCTCGCAGCATCCCCCCGCCCAAAGCCACCATGACGGCGAGCGCCACGAAGCCGACGAGGTCGAAACGCTCTTCGCGCGCGACCATTCCGCCGAGCACTCCGGCCAAGACCACTCCGAAGACGTCGAAGAAAGTAAAAGCGTGTGTGAAGATCTGCGCGACAGTCACGTCAGGCCCGCCCTAGAGACTCAGAATTCGACGGCGGCCGCCTCGATTTCGTCGTCGTTCTTCGGCGAGAACTTTGCCTTCGCCGACGAATAGCCGGCCCCTGCGGCGCCGCGCGCCTTGCCGACCCCGGCCTGAACGGGCTTTGAGTTCCAGACCTTCGAGCTGACCTTGGCGATCTGCTCGTAGCGCTGGCGCCCGGCGCGGGCTCCCAGAACGTATCCGGCGGCCAATCCAAGCGCCAGAGACTTCACTCCCATAATCACTCCTAACTGTGCGTGTTGGTTCATCATCGATTTTATCCGTCGATGCCGATCAAAGTTCAGAAGAGCCGCGCCCCCGTCAAATATGACCGAAGCCACATCTTATGGCTAGACTACTGCCAGGAGGAACGATGAGCGGAACAACGACGTCGGCACACAGTCCCGCGATCAGCGACGATCGCCTGAAAGCCGCCACCGGGCGGTCGCGCCAGCGATGGTTCGCCCTTCTCGACAAGGCCGGGGCCGAGAGCTGGGACCGACGGCGCATCGCGCGCTGGCTGGGCGTCAAGCACGAGGTCGACGCTTGGTGGGCTCAGTCGCTCACGATCGACTACGAACGCGCCCGGGGTCTTCGCCAGGGCAGGACCCGCAAGGGCCCCCTGCGCACTAGCGCGTGGAAGACGATTCGGCGCCCGGCGGAGGCCGTGTGGCCGTTCCTCGACGACGACGACCTTCGCCGCGACTGGCTCGACTGCGAGTTCGGGGTGCGCGGGCGGACCCCCGGCCGGTCGCTGCGGCTCGAGGCCGCCGACGGCTCGCTCATCACGGTGGGCGTGCACGAGCTCGAGCCGACGTCATCCGGCGAGAGCCGCACTCAGATCTCCGTGGAGCATTCGGGTTTGCACGACGCCGCCGAGGTCGCCGAGACCAAGGAGTTCTGGAAGGCCTGCCTGGCCCAGCTCGCCGCGCAATTCGAGTGACGCGGGGGCGCATGGGAGAATTGGCCCGTATGCTTCGAGACAATTCCTCCGCCGATCCCCGCCCCGCGCCGTCAGGCACAGGGGGCTCCGCCAGTTCCAACGCGAATTCCGCTCGTCTCAGCGGGGAAGCGGGAGGCCCCAAAAGCGCCGGAGACCCCGGAAGAAAGCGCTCGGACAAGAGACCCAATCATAAGCGCGGCAAGGGCGACGGCGCAGGCAGCGAGCAGGGCAGGGACAAGGGCCGCGAGCGGGGTCGCAAGAAGCGCAACGGCGACAAGCGGCGGGCGCCGGTGCCGCTCACCGCCGAGCAGGTGGAGGCGCGCAAGAGATCCGTGCCGAAAATCGCCTACCCCGATCTGCCCGTTTCCGCCCGCCGAGACGAGATCGCGCGGGCAATTCGCGACAACCAGGTCGTCGTCGTCGCGGGAGAGACCGGGTCGGGAAAAACCACTCAGCTGCCGAAAATTTGCCTGGAGCTGGGCCGCGGAACGAGCGCCATGATCGGCCACACGCAACCCAGGCGCATCGCGGCCCGCGCGGTGGCGGACCGGCTCGCCCACGAGCTCGGCGTCGACCTCGGCGCGCAGGTCGGCTACCAGGTGCGCTTCACGGAGGAAGTCTCCCCCGGCACCCTCGTCAAGCTCATGACCGACGGCATCCTGCTCGCCGAAATCCAATCCGACCCTGAGCTTGCCCGGTACGACACGATCATCATCGACGAAGCCCACGAGCGCTCCCTCAACATCGACTTTCTGCTGGGATACCTGGCCCGCCTCCTGCCGCGGCGGCCCGACCTCAAGGTGATCATCACCTCCGCCACGATCGACACCCAGCGCTTCGCCGAGCATTTCAACGCACCCGTCGTGGAAGTCTCCGGGCGCACGTACCCCGTCGAAATCCGCTACCGTCCGCTTGTCGGGGACGACGGCGACAGTGAGGCGATCGACCAGGCGACCGGGATCGTCGAGGCCTGCGAGGAGCTCATGGCCGAAGGGCCGGGCGACATCCTCGTCTTCCTCTCGGGCGAGGGCGAGATTCGCGACGCGCAGGCCGCCTTCGCCGACGAGCTCGGACGCAGGCACATCGAGCCGGGCGGGCGGTCCTCGGTTCCCGACGCCGTCGAGGTGCTCCCCCTGTATTCGCGCCTGTCGGCGGCCGAGCAGCATCGCATTTTCGAACGGCGCCCCCATCGCCGCATCATCCTCGCCACGAATATCGCCGAGACCTCGCTGACCGTTCCGGGCATCCGCTACGTCGTCGACCCGGGAACCGCTCGAATCTCTCGCTATTCCGCGCGAACCAAGGTGCAGCGCCTTCCGATCGAGCCGATCTCGCAGGCCAGCGCGAACCAGCGCGCGGGCCGCAGCGGACGCGTGGCGGACGGCATCTGCATCCGGCTGTATTCGCAGGAGGACTTCGACGGGCGCGAGAAGTTCACGCAGCCTGAGATCCAGCGAACCTCCCTCGCGTCGGTCATCCTCCAAATGCTTGCGCTTCGATTGGGGAACGTCGCGGACTTTCCGTTCATCGACCCTCCCGAGGAGCGGGCTGTGCGCGCGGGCGCCCAGCTCCTGACCGAGATCGGGGCGATAGACGGCACCCGCCTCACATCCGTCGGCCGGCGGCTGGCCAGGCTCCCCATCGACCCTCGGCTGGGGCGCATGCTCCTGGAAGCGGACAAGAACGGCTGTGCCTCGGAAGTGCTCGTGCTGGTCGCAGCTCTGTCCGTCCAAGACGTGCGCGAGCGCCCCGCCGAAAAACGCCCGCAGGCCGATCAGCTGCACGCCCGCTTCACGGCGCGCTCCTCCGACTTCCTCGCGTACCTCACCCTGTGGCGTTACCTCAACGTCCAGCGCCGCGAGCTCTCCGGCTCCGCGTTTCGTCGAATGTGCCGCGCCGAGTTCCTCAACTATCTGCGCTTTCGCGAATGGGCCGACGTCGTCGCGCAGCTGCGCCAACTCGCCAAACCCCTCGGCATCGACGCGGCGTCCATCGGCCTGCCCAGCCGCGCGCAGATCAGACAGGCCGGGGAGAATGGCGCCCCCGCGCTCGGAGGCGCGCCCAATTCCGGCGCCGCGGCCGCGGCGTGCCGGGATTTCGGGCGGGGAGCGGACACTCCCGAAGCGGGCGCGATCCATCGCTCCATGCTCGTCGGGCTCCTGTCCAACCTCGGCAACTATTCACAGCGCTCGCGCGATTACGAGGGCGCCCGCGGCGCCCACTTCGTGATCTGGCCGGGTTCGGGGCTGAGCAAGCGAACTCCCGCATGGGTCATGGCGGCCGAGCTGGTGGAGACGTCCAGGCTCTTCGCCCGCACGGCGGCCGCGATCGAGCCGCAGTGGATCGAGCCTTTGGCCAAGAATCTCGTAAAGCGAACGTATTCGGAGCCTTTCTGGAGCTCGCGAAACGGCGCCGCCATGTGCAAGGAAAAAGTCACGCTGTACGGGATGACGCTCGCTGCGGACAGGCCGGTGCTCCTGGCATCGACCGGCTCGGAGTCTGCCCGCGAGGAAGCCCGCGAGATGTTCATCCTCTACGGGCTGGTCGAAGGCGACTGGCGAACGCACCACGCGTTTCTCAAGGACAACGAGCGGGCCCTCGAAGAGGCGCAGGAGCTCGAAGAGAAAATGCGCCGCCGCGGCCTCGTCGCCGGACCCGAAGCCCTCGCCGCCTTTTACGACGAGCGCATCCCCGACTTCGTGGTCTCCGGCCGGCACTTCGACTCCTGGTGGAAAAAGGCCAAACGCGACGATCCCCATCTGCTCGACTTCACCCAAGAGCTCCTGGTGGGAGAGGCCGAGGCCGACGAAAGCGACTATCCCGCCGAATGGCGGCAGGGCGAGATCCGCCTGCCGATCGAATACTCCTTCTCCCCCGGCGCCTACGCCGACGGCGTCACCGTCACCATTCCCGTCACGCTTCTGCCGCAGGTGCGCCCCGAAGGGTTCGACTGGCTCGTTCCAGGAATGCGCGAAGACCTCGTGACGGGGACGATCCGAGCGCTGCCCAAACGCGTGCGCCGCCAACTCGTCCCCGCGCCCGACGTCGCACGGCAGATCCTCCCGCTTCTGCCTCACTGGGAGGACGTCGCCCACGGACAGGAGGGCGCGCCAAGCTTCCGCCGGGCCTTCGACGAAGCCGTCTTCCGGCTTCGCGGCTTCTGGATCGACGACGCGGCCTGGGAGGAAGCCCGGCTGCCCGAGCACCTCTCCGTCCTCTTCCGCGTGAAGTCCGAACGCGGCGCCGTGCTCGACGAATCGACGAGCCTCGAAAGGCTCAAGCTGGAACTCGCGCCGCGCACCCGCTCGGCAGTCGAATCCGTGGTCAAAGGCGCCGTCGCGCAGGCTTTGGACGAGGCGCGCTTCCGGCTTGCGGGCGGCGGCGGGGCCGAGGCCGACGGCGGCAGCAGTGCAACCGGCCGCGTCGGCGGACAAACCAGTGCGCGCCCAGCAGAGGGCGCCGCATTGCCGCTTGGCGAGAGCCTCGAAGGCTGGCCGGAAGCGGCCGGGGGCGTCATTCCGACGTCGGTCGAGACGACTGGCGCCCACGGGATGACGGTGCGCGGCTACCCGGCGCTCGCAGCGGGGGCCGACGGCAAAGTCAGGCTTGACGTCTTGGCCGATCCGGCGCTCCAAGCGCGGGAACATCGCCGCGGGCTCGCAGCTTTGCTGGCGGAGGCGATCGCCCTGCCCGAGGCTCGGATCACGAGCCGCTGGCCGGGAGCTCAAGCGTTGGCGCTTGCGGGGAGCCCGTACCCTGACACGTCCGCCCTGGTCGCGGACGTCCAGTTGGCGTCGGCCCGCAATCTCGCCGCGAAGTGGGCGGCCGAGAACGACCTCGACGTCGCCGACGTCCGAACCCGCAGCCAGTGGGACGAGCTGCGGGCCTGGGCCAAGCAGCGCCACGAGGACGAGGTTTACCGAATCAGCCTCGACGTCGCCGAGATTTGCGCACGGCGGGCCGAGGTCGACAGGTGGATAGCCGAGAGCCGTTCGCCCGCGCTGCTGGCCACCCTCGCCGACGTCAAGGAGCAGATGGCGAATCTCGTTCCGTCGGGTTTCGTCTCCCGCACGCCCGCCGCCAGGCTGCCGCACATCGAGCGCTACCTCCGGGCTGCGTACATCCGCATCCAGAAGGCCGCCACGAATCCCTCCGGGGACGACGCGCTGGCCTGGCAGATTCAAGACGTGAACGACAAGGTCGAAGCCGCTCAGGCCGCCGCCGCTTCACGCGCCTACGATCCAAGCGCCGCAGCGGCCTTGGACGAGGCCCGCTGGATGGTCGAAGAGCTTCGGGTCTCCCTTTTCGCCCAGCAGCTCGGTACGAACGGCAAGGTTTCGGCCAAGCGCATCGCCAAGGTCCTCGCGCGGGCTTGACCTTAACCTATCGGTTCCTCGCATCGGTAGGCGTTCCTCTGGGGGTAACGATCGGCGGGGGTGCGGAGGTACAGTTTCAGCTGCCCGGCGTTCGGGGTCTCCGTTGTACTGAAGTACAGCCACCCTTCGATCGGTTTGCCTGCTTCCAGGGGCTTTATCGACATCAACGAATCTTGAGATTTGTTTTCAATGTTGAACATGAGATCCTTCGACGACTGATCGCCGACGTAGAACCTGTACTCAAAGGGATATGCACGCTTCGAGCCGTTGTAAGTCAGCCGAAGCTTGACGCCGATGTAGTTCCTATCGTCTCTATAGTCTTGGCTGTTCGCAGCCTTTGCCTGTTCCCGGGCGTCGGCTTTGTACTCCAGAACCTGAATGGATGTGTCCTGCAACGTGTAGGCGTCCCCCTGCTTCGTCACCGGTTTTATCTGGTAGCCGATCTGCCCCAGCGGATCGTCGGTGTCCCGCGACGAGGGGCCGGTCGGGTCCGTCGTCGTGTCGTCGTCGGTCGAAGTCGTGTCGTCGTCGGTCGGTGTCGAATCGTCGTCGGTAGGAGTCGAATCGTCTGGGTCAGTGGTGTCCGTGACGCCGGAGGTCGGATTGGCTTCGGGCTTGTCCTTTCCGAAGACGCCGGTCGCCCAGAGCGCTCCGACCACGACGCCGATGACCGCTATGACCGCCACGACGACAATCAAGGGGGAGACTCTCCTCCTCGGCTGCTCGAAGGCGCCTCCGTACATTCCTCCCGGCGGGTATCCAGCGCCCCCCTGCCCGCCGTAGCCCATGCCGTTCGCCTGGTGCGGATCGCCGAACGGAGGGCCTCCGGCCGGCGGCTGCGAGAACGGGCGGGAAGATCCGGGCGTGACGCTCGGCGCGTAATCGTACTCCCCGGAGGCCTGCCGGCCCGCCGCATCGGGGGCGGAAGCCTGGCTCGGCGCGTTGGGGGCGCCGGGCACATTGTTCGGGGCGCCGGGCATACTGTTCGGGGCGCCGGGCATATTGTTGGAGGCAAAAGCCCCGTCATAGCCGAGGGGCTGCTGCTGTCCGAACGGTGCCTGCTGCTGACCAAACGGCGCCTGCTGCTGTCCGAACTGGTTGTAAGGCGCGCCCCCTTGAAGCCCTTGCTCAGAATTCCAAGGTCCGGTCCCAGCGGCGTGTCCATCCTCTCCAGGTTCCTGACGCCCCCCGGATCCGTGCGAAAAATCTGTCATGTCATTCCCATCGTCGTGTCTCGCCTGGGCAGTCGACCCAATGCGCTCTCGCAAATCGACGCCATCATGCTAGCACCGGATCCTACCAGCGTGAAAGGTTCGTCCACAATCCGCGTCCGGGGGTGCATTCCCCTTATCGCCGCACCCAGCGCAGCTGGAAGCGCTTGTCGAAACGGGGCGAGCACTTGGCGCACGAGACCGGGGACCTCGGTCGGCGGAAGCGCTCGACCGTGTGGCCTTCCGGGCACCGTCCGACCCACGGCGCGGGAGGCGTCGGCAGGCCGCGCGCCGTCGCCCGGGGCAAGGCCCCGAGTTCGACGGCCGTCTTTTTCCACACGGGGCCGTGTCCGTGCTCGGGCCCCACGAGCGCGTGGGCGATCTCGTGGAGGACCGTGTCCCGCACCTGATCGACCGTGCACAGCGGAACGATGAGCGAAGACAGAGAGATCGTGCGCTCAGCATATCTCGTCACGCCCGCACGGCGCCGAGCCCGATCGAAATCGAGCCGCCACCCGCGCAGCCCGTGCCCGTCCATCAGCTCTCGCGCCATGGACGCCGCCTTCGCCATTTCCATAAGACCACCTTAACAATGTAAA